>Ga0310690_10001069_pt1 | contig 51372 bp, 32 predicted proteins | sample AusTroGonzalo_MG_2_FD_207661 | JGI IMG/M metagenome (GOLD analysis project Ga0310690, IMG submission 207661) | Bovine rumen microbial communities from tropical cattle in Woodstock, Queensland, Australia - Gonzalo_04 (v2) (version 2) | ecosystem: Host-associated > Mammals > Digestive system >... | reverse complement strand
AAGAGACCGTCCATGACTGGTTAGAGGTTACAGTCAGAGTCTTGTTACCTCCCGAGGAAGTGAAGGATGCAGATGTCGGCGTGATACTAAACGTGGGTGTTGCGCCGTCCTGCGTGACGGAAACTCTGTATGATGTACCTCCTGCAGTAAAAGCTATTGCTTCCGTACGACTGCTGATAGAAGGATTTACTTCTGCCGTTATCGTTAACGTGGCATCGCCCATGCCAGAATTATTGGAAAGCGTCAACCAAGTTGCGCTGGTAGATGCCGTCCAAGACTGGTTGGAGGTTATCGTTAATGTTACACTTCCACCTGATGAAGTGAAAGAGGCCGAAGTAGGTGTGACGCTGAATGTGGATGCTGCGCCTTCTTGCGAAATGCTAACGGTATAGGACGTGCCGCCAGCTTTGAAGGTTACTGTGCCAGAGCGGCTGCTTGTGGCATTATTGGTTTCAGCGGTTACAGATAATGTGGCATTACCTGTGCCTGAGGTTTCTGAAAGTGTCAGCCAAGCCGCATCGGAAGAAGCCGTCCACGCTTGGTTGGAAGTTACCGTCAACGTCTTGTTGCCTCCTGAAGAAGTAAAGGTGGCAGATGTGGGCGTGACGCTGAAAGTAGGAGCGGCAGCCTCTTGTGTGACGGTGATGGTTTGTGATATCGTTCCTTCGGTGAGGCCTGAAGCGGAAACGATAATTTGGGCTTCGCGTTCTGTAATGGAGGCATTGGCAGCAGCCTTAACGACAACGGAAGTCCCACGTATATCGAGGGTAAGCCAATCGGCCTCCGACGTGACATCGAACGGAGTGTCACCTTCTACAGTAACGGTCTGACTGCCTCCTGCAGAAGTGAAGGTGAGACTTTCCGTATCCACAGAAAGGGTACGGGCAGCTTGTGTGACAGGGACGACATACGTTGAGTCGCCTGCCGTGAACGTAACGGCACCCTCACGCGACGTGGAGGTGGTGTTTTCCGTCGCCTGTACACTGACTATGGGGCCATACATATCGCCTGTGGAAGAGAGGCTGAGCCAAGAGTCGTCGGTGGAAACCTTCCACGACTGATTCGAAGTAACCGTAAGAACGGCACTTGTGCTTTTGTAGGTGAAGGACAAGGTGTCAGGATCGACTTCAAAAACAGGCTCTACCCCTTCCTGCACAATGGTAAGCGTGCTAAATCCAGCCAAGCTTTTGAATGTAATCGTTCCCTCGCGCTTCTCGATGGAGGTGTTTTCCGTAGCTTCCACTACCAAAGTGCCGTCGCCTTCACCCGACGTTTTCGAGAGGGTAAACCAATAGACGCGCGTGGAAGCCTCCCAACTCAGGTTGGAGGTAATTGAAACAGACTTCCTGTCGGATTGGGGTGTGAAGAAAAGAGTATCCGCAGAAAGGGAGAACTCCAGCGTGGGCGATTGCTTAATGGTAACGATGCCCAGCATGTCGTTAACCTCATCGGACGAGCTGTTTTTATCGAGCCATAACCGATTGCCGAAAACGATTTCTCCAGCGCGTAATTCTGGGAGTTCGTTTTTTTCCGACGTTACCGTCACAATGGCAGAACCTACGCCCGAAGAGGGGCTGACCGTCATCCACGTCTCATTGGGGACGGCCTTCCAAGGGAGGTTGGTTTTGATACGGATAGTGTCTCTCCCACCCTCGCCGTCGAAGACCTCAGGCATTTGTAGGATTTCGAAAAAGCTTTCAGGGGATAGGGAGTAGTGGTTATCGTATGTGCCTTCCTCCGAACACGACAGCAGAAGGGCAATGAACGTGAAAAGCAGCGGCAGTATGGTGAGGCGTGAGTTTTTCATCTTTCAAACGGGAAAAAGAGGTTTCAGAAGTTGAAGCAAAAACCAATGAGAGGCGCGAAGGAGTTGTTCCAATATCCGTTAATCATACGGCTCTTGTAAAGGATATCAGCCGTAGTTCCCCGCTGGATGGGAAGGCGATACACGGGGGTAACGGTAAGGGCAATCCGACGCGAGACGGCAAACTCGGCACGAAGCGAAGCGGTGGCAGAGAGGATATAGGTGCTCTGTTCGAGGCTGAGGGCATCGGAGACTTCGGCACCGATGGTGAGGAGGTCGACACCCACACGAGGTGTCAGACGGACACGTAGCCCAAGAGGAATGCAATAACCGATGCTGCCGCTATAGAACATTTTCGAACGGTAAGCCTGATTAAAGGCAGCCGTGATGTTTCTATCATCGTCGAGGTAGTACCAAGTCACCTCGTCAGAGCCTCCATAGCCAGAGCCCAACAGACCGTTGGCAAATGCGACATATCCCTCGGCATGGAAGCCCGACAAGTAGCCTCCGAGAGAAAAACCTGTAGCAAAGGGTACACATACCTGATAATGGGCACCCGCATAGAAGCCTGTCTTCTTTAGGAGCGAGGGACGAGCCTCCTTCTTCCCCTCCTGATGACGGGGCGACTTTTCTTTCCCTTTAGAAGAGATTTTAGGAGTGGCTTCGAAGGTGGGGCTGCCATCCTTTTCCAACTTTGCAGAAGCGGTGGCTACCTTGCCCTCCTCGATGGTGACGTCGACCGTCTTGCTTTGGTAGCCATCCTTTATAAATAGGAATGAATGACTGCCTACAGGGACATTGCTGAAGACGCCTGGCGTGGAGCCGAGCTTCTTGTCGCCCAACCAGACCTCTGCCTCCAAAGGATTGCTATCGGCACGCAGGCGTCCGAAGATGGGCTCAGGAGCCTGCAGGGCGAGAGTACGTTCCTCTTCCTCTGCAAGAGTGACGGTAGTGCGCTGGGGACGGCAGCCCTCCTTGCGCGTCTCGATAACGTAGGCTCCAGGAGCGAGCGAGCCCGTCCATTGTCCCACGCCCTTCCGCACGTTGTTGACCCAAATCTCGGCATCGCTCATCGGAACCGACAGAACCACATGAGCCATCTGAGAGCTGAGATTGACGATGATGGTCTGCGTCTCCTCGGACTTGATGTTCACCGTGCCCGACTCAGGCTTACAGCCTGGGGCCTCGACACGATAGGTGTGCTCGCCATAGAGGAGGAACATGGAGATGGAGCCGTCGGCATTGAGCGCCTGGGGCTTGTCGTCCACAAAGACCATAGCCGAAGGGGGTGTCACCTTCAGCGCCAGATAGCCGCCTCCGGCATCCTCTTCCACAATGGTCTTGACACGGCTGGCCGTAAGCACCAGCTCGTAGGTGCGTGCCTGCTGAACAGGGATGGGGAAATAAAAGGGCTCCTCGAGGCGTCCCAAACGCTGATGATTGATGCTGATGCGCTGGACGCCATGCGGCACATAGAGCCATATCTCGCCTGGATGCTGCACCTGACGGACAATACCCAGCATGCCCACATCGAACATAAATCCCGTCTCGGTAGTGATGACCTTAATGAGAGCAGCCACTTCGCCGTTCTGGTCAATCTCCATAGTTCCTTCGAGATTTGCCGTAAGATCGGTTTCCAGAAGCTGGAAACTCTTTACGGAGATATTCTGAGCACTTCCTACCAGAATTGCGAGGAAGAGCATAAGCTCCAAAATACACAGTCGTTTCATTCGCGTCCTTCTGTTAAAGAAATCGTTTGCGTCAAAGGTACAGTTCCATTGAATCTGCAAACTTTGGCGCAAAGATAGGAAAAAGAATTATGACTGGAAAGGAAAAAGAAAAAAACATGCTTTCGTTCTCCCTCAACATACCGAATGGGAATCCCCACCCAGCCAAATGGGAGAAGTTGATGAATAATAAAAATGCAGGAAGAGGGAGGGAGCTACAACGTCACTTGAATTCTGCGAGGGCTTTCTCGAAGTGGGCGATGGCTTCGTCGAGGGTGCCGTGGAAGCGGCCTCCGGAGGCGTTGAGATGGCCTCCGCCCTCCCAATAGGTGGAGGCAAAGCGGTTGCAGGGGAAGGTGCCCACGCTCCGGAACGAGGCGTGAATCTCGTCCTTCTCGGTATCCTCGCGCAGGAAGGCCGAGAAGCGGACGTTACGTATCTGAAGAGGCAGATTGACAAAGCCCTCCGTGTCGCCCTTGTGGAAACGAAAGCGCTTCATCTCGGCTTTCGTGAGGGTGATGAGGGATGCCTTCTGCTCAGGGAAAAGACGCATTTTCTGATAGAGGGTATAGCCCATCATGCGCAGGCGCCCCTCGGAGTAGTTGAAGAAAACGCGGCGATAGATGTCGTCCTTGTCGATGCCGCGCTCGAGCAGACGGCTGATGATGTAGAAGATGTCAGGGCGGTTGCTGTTGAAGGTGAAGGCGCCCGTGTCGGTCATCATGCCGCAGTATAGACATTGGGCGCCCGACTTGGTGAGATACTCCTCGCCGTGCATGGCCTCGATGAGCGTATAGACGAGCTCGCAGGTTGATGAGGCTTCGGGCTGGCTGAAAGAGACGGCGAAGATGTCAGCTTCAGGGTCGAGGTGATGATCAATGAGCACTCGATGCCCCTTCGCCTCGCGGATGGATTGCTCCAAGCCGTTGGTGCGGCTGGGGGTGTTGAAGTCCATGCAGAAGACGACGTCGGCAGCAGCAACCGTGAGGGCAGCTTTGTCGGGGTATTTGTCGGCACGGACGGTCTCCTGAGCCCCTGGGAGCCAGCTTAAGAAGTCGGGATACATGTCGGGCACGACCACCACAGCTGTCTTGCCCTGCTGACGCAGCCAGTCGGCAAGGCCGAGGGTGGAACCCATCGCATCGCCGTCGGGGTTGGTGTGGCAGACAAGGGCAAAGAACTCGTTTTCAGCTATCAGCGCAGCCAGCCGCTGGACATCGGACTCAGGGAAGGAGAACATTTAGAAAGATTGAAGATTGAAAATTGAAGATTGAAGAATATATTTAGTGGAATGAAAAAGAAATTAGGAATTAGGATTGCAGCGGCCCGCAGTTGAAACAGGATGCGCTGCCAGTCCCTAATTCCTAATTTCTGATTCGTTTATTCGGTATTATTCCTTCAGCGTACCAGCCTCGGCAGCAGCGCGCATCTCGTCGCTGGCATAGAGGAACACCTCCACGCGACGGTTCTGGGCACGGCCTTCCTTGGTGTCGTTGCTGGCAACGGGCTGCTGGAAGTCGAAGCCTTCAACCTCCTTGATCTGCGTCTCAGCAACGCCCTTCGACTTCAGGAAGTCGGAAACGGCCTCAGCACGGTTCTTGGAGAGCTTCTGGTTGACAGCCAGTGAGCCGGTGTTGTCGGTGTGGCCATAGATGGCAACGTCGGCATCGTTGTAGGTCTTCAGCACCTCGGCAAACTGTGCCAGGTTTTTCTGGGCATCGGCGCTGAGGTTGGCCTTGTTGGTAGCGAAGAGGATACCGCTGTCGAAGGTAACCTTCACGGCGCGGGTGTTGCCGTCTTCGTCAGTCAGCTTCTCAAGCTCTGCACCTTCCACAGCAGCTGCAGCCTCGGCAGCCTTATCCATGTGATGGCCAATGAGGGCACCGGCAGTAGCACCGACGGTAGCACCGACAGCCGTACCAACGGCCGTATTACCTGTGTAATAACCGACAGCTGCACCCAGCAGGGCACCACCAGCCGTACCGATGAGGGCACCGCCTGCCGTCTTAGACATACCGCAGCCCGAAAGGATCAGGGTTGCACACAAACACAAACTAATTACACTTTTTGCTTTCATACGAACATTTTATTAAATGGTTAATAAATACTCTCTCACAAAAACTGCGCAAAAATACGACTTCTTTTCCAAAAAACGAAATACTTTGCCCACTTTTTTTTCATGGATTACGAAAAATATATTACTTTTGCGCCTCGGAAGAAATACAACCTTATTAAATCACATGGCAGAATTAAAGCAACTCACCAAACGAAGTGAAAATTACTCGCAGTGGTACAACGACTTGGTCGTGAAAGCCGACCTTGCTGAACAGTCAGCCGTCCGCGGCTGCATGGTCATCAAACCTTACGGCTATGCCATCTGGGAAAAAATACAACGTCAGCTCGACGACATGTTCAAGGCCACAGGCCACGTCAACGCATATTTTCCTCTCCTTATCCCGAAGTCGTTCCTCAGCCGTGAGGCCGAGCACGTGGAAGGCTTTGCCAAGGAGTGCGCCGTCGTCACCCACTACCGTCTGAAGACCAACGATGCCGGCGACGGCGTCGTGGTGGATCCCGCAGCCAAGCTGGAAGAGGAACTCATCATCCGTCCCACGAGCGAGACCATCATCTGGAGCACCTATAAGAACTGGATTCATAGCTACCGCGACCTGCCCATCCTGTGCAACCAGTGGGCTAACGTCATGCGCTGGGAGATGCGCACGCGTCCTTTCCTGCGCACAAGCGAATTCCTGTGGCAAGAGGGACACACCGCCCATGCCACCCGCGAAGAGGCCGAGAAAGAGGCGCAGACCATGCTGAAAGTCTATGCCGACTTTGCCGAGCAGTTTATGGCCGTGCCCGTCATCAAGGGCGTGAAGAGCGAGACCGAACGCTTTGCCGGCGCCCTCGACACCTACACCATCGAAGCCATGATGCAGGACGGTAAGGCGCTGCAGAGCGGCACCAGCCACTTCCTCGGGCAGAACTTCGCCAAGGCATTCGACGTGCAGTTTACCGACAAGGAGGGCAAGACCGACTACGTCTGGGCCACCAGCTGGGGCGTCAGCACCCGCCTGATGGGCGCCCTCATCATGGTGCACAGCGACGACAACGGTCTGGTGCTACCTCCGAAGCTCGCTCCCATCCAGGTCGTCATCGTGCCTATTTATAAAAATGAAGAGCAGCTTGCTGCCATCAGCGAGAAGGTGAACGGCATTGCCGCCCGTCTGCGCAGCATGGGCATCAGCGTGAAATACGACGACTCGGACAACAAGCGTCCTGGCTTCAAGTTTGCCGACTATGAGCTGCGCGGCGTTCCCGTCCGCCTCGTCATGGGTGCCCGCGACTTGGAGAACGGCACCCTGGAAGTCATGCGCCGCGACACGCTGGAGAAGGAAACCCTGCCCATCGAAGGCATTGAAGAATATGTCCAGAAACTGTTGGACGACATGCAGCAGAACATCTTCCAGAAAGCCCTTGCCTACCGCAACAGCTGGATTAAGAGTGTCGACACCTACGACGAGTTCAAGGAAGAGATTGAGAAGGGCGGCTTCATCCTTGCCCACTGGGACGGCACCGCCGAGACGGAGGCCCGCATCAAGGAAGAGACCAAGGCCACCATACGCTGCGTGCCCTTCGACGACCCCAACTACCCCGCTATCTGCATGGACACCACGCCCGGTGTGGATATGGTGACAGGCAAGCCCAGCGCCCGCCGCGTCATCTTCGCACGTGCCTACTAAGTTTAATCCATAATACACATCCAAAATGAAACGCATCGCATCCCTATTCCTCGTTTCGATGTTCGTTGTGGCTGGCGTATGTGCTGCCACCAGTGTTACCCTCTCCTCCCCCGACGGCAAGATTGTCACCACCGTATCCGTAGGCGACCAGCTTACCTACACGGTTACCTGCGACGGTGTCGTCCTGATGCAGGACAACCCCCTTGCCCTCTCCCTTGTCGGTGGTGAGGTGCTGGGCGCAAAGCCTGTCCTTACCGGCAAAAAAATTACGTCTGTTGACGAAGACATCCGTCCCGTTGTTCCCCTGAAGTTCAACATCGTCCACAACCACTACAACCAGCTCCGCCTCAACTTCAAGGGCGGCTGGAGTGTGGAAATCCGCGCCTACAACGACGGTATTGCCACCCGCTTCGTCCTCAACCGCAAGGGCACCCTGGACGTGCTGGGCGAAACCTTCGGCATCAACCTCCCCTCGCCTGCCAAGCTCACCATGCAGGAGCCTCGCAGCTTCCATTGCAACTACGAGGAGCGCTACACCTTCGGCACCAGCGACGAATGGGCTGCCGAGAAGAAGATTGCCGAACTGCCCTTCTACATAGACACCCAGAAGAACGGCATCAAGCTGCTTGTCTCCGAGTCAGACCTCAACGACTATCCCTGCCTCTTCATCCGTGGCAACGGTGCCAACAGCTTCACCTCCGACTTCCCTCGCCAGCCCATCGAGTTCAGCGACAATGGCGACCGTAGCGTGAAGATTGACAAGGAAGCCGAATATATGGCTCGCATCAGCGGCAAGCGCACCCTCCCCTGGCGCTACGTCCTGATTGCCCGCAACGACGGACAACTTGTCACCAACACCTTCACCTGCCGTCTGGCCTCTCCCTGCGAGCTGAAGGGCGACCTCTCATGGATTAAGCCCGGACAGGTCAGCTGGGAATGGTGGAACGGTGCCACCCCCTACGGCCCGGACGTCAACTTCGTCTCCGGCTTCAACATGGACACCTATAAATACTTCATTGACTTTGCTGCCAAGTACGGCATTGAATATATCCTGATGGACGAAGGCTGGGCCAAGGACACCCGTGACCCCTACACCCCCAATCCTACCATCGACCTGCACGAGCTCATCCGCTACGGACAGGAGAAGGGCGTCGGCATCATCCTGTGGCTCACCTGGCTCACCGTCGAGAAGAACCCCGACCTCTTTGCCACCTTTGAGCAATGGGGCATCAAGGGCGTAAAGATTGACTTCATGGACCGCAACGACCAGTGGATTGTGAACTTCTACGAGCGCAACGTCCGCCTCGCAGCCGAGCACCATCTGTTTGTGGACTATCACGGTGCCTTCAAGCCTGCCGGACTTGAATACCGTTTCCCCAACCTGCTCTCCTACGAAGGTGTGCGTGGCTTGGAACAGGGAGGCGGCTGCCAGCCCGAGAACAACATCTGGCTGCCCTTCATGCGCGGAGCCGTCGGCCCGATGGACTTCACGCCTGGTGCCATGCTGAACTATCAGCCTGAGAACTATGCCGCCCGTCGTCCCAACAACGCCTCCGTCGGCACACGCGCCCATCAGCTGGCTATGTATGTGCTCTACGAGAGCGGCGTGCAGATGCTGGCCGATAATCCCACCCTTTACTACCGCAACGACGACTGCACCCGCTTCATCGCCTCCGTCCCTGTCACGTGGGACGAGAGCTACGTGCTTCAGGCCGAGGCCGGCAAGTATCTTGTTGAAGCCAAGTGCAAGGACGACGTCTGGTATTTGGGCGGCATGATGGGCAAGGAGCCTGGCGAGGGCATCGACGTCACCATCCGCATCGACTTCCTCGGCTCAGGCGCAGCCCGCCACCTCACCCTCTTCGAGGACGGCATCAACGCCCACCATCAGGGTATGGACTACCGTGTCCGTGAGATGACAGTCCGCAATGGCGACGTCATCACCGTCCACATGGCACGCAATGGTGGTTTCGCCGCACAAATCAAGTAAGGACGCGTGGATACAGTTTTCCAGATTCTCAAGATGCTCGGCTGCCTGGGCATGTTCCTCTTTGGAATGTCCCTGATGAGCGGCGGCCTCCAGAAATTCGCGGGTGATTCTCTTCGTACGTTCATTGCGAAGATGACGTCAAACACAGGCAAATGCCTGCTCACAGGCTTTGTCGTTACCGCTTTGGTGCAGTCATCGACGGCTACCACGCTTATGCTCGTCAGCTTCGTCAATGCAGGACTCATGACGCTCAGCCACGCCATTGGCGTAATCATGGGAGCTAACATCGGCACCACGTTCACGGCCTGGCTTTTCGCCCTCTCGTTCGACGGCTCGTTCAGCCTTGGCGCCATTGCCATACCGGTGATGTTCTTCGCCTTCGTGTGCTACTCCATGAAGAACCAGCGCTTGAAGAGCTTTGGCGAGTTCCTCATGGGCTTTGCGTTCCTGTTCCTCGGCCTTGCCACACTGAAGGACACCTCCTACCCGCTCCTCTCCAGCCCAGGCATGCACAAGCTGCTGGCCCCGCTGACAGGCTTCGGTTTTGGCAGCACGCTGATGTTCATCGTCATAGGTGCTGTGATGACGCTGATGCTTCAGTCGTCAGCCGCAACAACCAGTATCACCATGCTGCTGTTGGCAGCAGGCGTCGTTCCCTTCGACCTTGCTGTGGCAATGGTGCTTGGCGAAAACATCGGTACCACCATCACCTCCAACCTGGCAGCCTCTGTGGCAAACGTCTCTGCAAAGCGCACGGCCCGTGCCCACCTGGTGTTCAACCTCTTCGGCAGTGTGCTGGTGATAGCCCTCTTCCGTCCCTACCTACAGCTCAACGGCATCATCATTGAAGCCCTCGGTTTTCCCAATCCCTGTACGGCCGACTTCACGTTGCTCAGCATGAGCGATGCCGAAGGGGGCGTCATGAAGGCCCAGCTGGCGCAGAGCCTCCCCTACAGCGTGGCCATCGTCCACACCCTCTTCAACGTCATCACCACGCTCATTCTCGTCGGATTCATTCCGCAGATTGAGAAGATTGTCACTCGCATGGTGCCTTCGAAAGAGGGCGAAAGCGAAAACTACAGCCTTATCTACCTCAAACAGGGTCTGCTCAGTACGGCAGAGCTCTCGCTCGACGAGGTGCGTCGCGAGATTTACCACTTTGGCGAAATCTGCCTGAAGGGCTACAACTATGTCTGCCAGGCTGTCGATACCACCGAACGGGACTCCTTCGAGCCGCTTCGGGCGAAGCTGGTGAAGTACGAGGAGATAACGGACCGCATCGAATTTGAGATTGCCAACTACCTGAACAAGGTGAGCGAGAGCGAAATCTCCGATTCCACCCGCATCCGCATCAAGGCTATGTACAAAATCATCAGCGAGATGGAGAGCTTGGGCGATAGCGGAGAGGCTATCAGCCGCCTCCTCACCCGCAAATACGACCATGGGAAGAAACTCGATGCTGACATGACAGCCAAAGTTGATGGTATGCTTGCTCTTGTACGAAATGCTTACGATGTCATGTTAGAAGATCTTGGTAACAAGAATCTACGTAACATCCAGAATGCCTACGATGCCGAAGATGCCATCAACAAGTGCCGCGATCGTCTGCGCGAAGAACACATTGCCAACATCGAGAACCGCGCCTACGACTACACTTCAGGCGTATATTACATCGACCTTATTGCTGAGCTCGAGAAGATAGGCGACTTTATCATCAACATCTCCGAAGCCGCTGTGCAAATGCGATAAGGGACGAGTAATTTATTCCACTGGGCTGGGAATTTATTCCTTTGGGCTAAAAAATTATTCCACTACGCTACGGATTTATTCCAGTGCGTGGTGGAATTATTTGCTTGGGCTGTGAAAACGGCTATTCTGGAACGGGAAAAGAGGCAAGGGCTTCGTAAAGGCGTCGGACGGGCAGCCCCATGACATTATAGAACGAGCCCTCGATACGCTCAACCCCCACATAGCCTATCCACTCCTGCACGCCGTAGGCACCCGCTTTGTCAAGCGGATGATAGTGCGCCACGTAATAGTCAATCTCCGCATCGCTGAGCGTAGCAAAAGTCACCTTCGACTCAGCCACAAAGCTCTTCTGATGATTGCGGGTGGTGAGGGTGACGCCCGTAAACACCTCGTGCGTCTTGCCCGACAGACGGTGAAGCATAGCGACAGCTTCGGCATCATCATGGGGTTTCTCAAGGATGGCATCCTCCAGCCACACAATGGTGTCGGCCGTAATGATAAGCTCGTCAGGGGCAACCATATCGCGGTAGGCGTTGGCTTTCTCGCGAGAGATAAACAGAGGTATCTCTCCTGCCCGTAGCGAAGCGGGGTACGACTCATCTACCGATGGCAGCACGCGCACTTCGAAGGGGATATCCAGCCCTGCAAGGAGTTCTCTCCTTCGGGGTGAGTTCGAGGCTAAGATAATCTTGTAGTTCATAGGGATATAGTTTGTTGACTACCAGCCGAAGGCATCGTCGTTGTGCATCCATTTGCCTTGCACACGCAACACCTGTTCCAGCACATCGCGCACACACCCTTCCCCACCCTTCAGCGGAGAGATATAGCGACAGACAGCCTTAATCTCCGGCGCTGCATCAGCAGGGCAGCAGGGCAGTCCGCTGGCTGAGAGCACAGGATAATCGGGGATGTCGTCACCCATATAGAGCACCTCATCACCCGAAAGGCCTCGCTGCAACAGGAAATCCGTGAAGACCTCCCTCTTATAAACCGAGCCGAGGAAAATGTCCTCAACGCCCAACGAGATGTATCGTTCACGGATGCAGGGCAGGTTGGCGCCTGTGATGATGCCTACCATCAGTCCCGTCTTCACAGCGTGTTGGATGGCGTAGCCGTCCTTGACGTTGGAGGTTCGGCAGGGGATGCCGTCAGGGCCCAGCGGCATGACAGCCTTACTGAGCACGCCATCGACATCGAAGATGCAGGCTTTCACGGTTGTCAGGTCGTAGTCAATCATCGCATTACCACTTGTTGATGTGCACTTTCTCCCACTGAAGGTGTTCTTCGTTGAAGGGCTTGCGCTCCATGCCCTTATGGCCTACGGCAATGACGCAGAGCACGCGCAGGTTATCGGGTATGCCGAGTAGCTCGTGGATGACATCGTCGGCAGGAGTTCCGTCGGCAGCAAAGCGCCCCTTCATGTGTGCCCAGCAGCTGCCCAGCCCGAGGTCCTCAGCTTGAAGCTGAATCATTAGTGCGGCAATGGAGGCATCCTCTACCCACGCATCGCTGACGCCAGGGTCACCCAGAACGACAATAGCCATCGGAGCGTCGGCTACAAACGTTGCTCCGCTTTCCTTGCTCTCAGCCAAACGAGCCAGCATGGCTTTGTCATCGACAACAATAAACTGCCAGCCCGTACTCCGATGCGAGGAAGGGGACATGAGCGCTGCACGCAACAGCAATTCCACCTGCTCCTGTGTCAGCTCCTCGTCCGTAAACTTGCGCATGCTGCGCCTTGTTTTAATCAGTTCACTGAAACTTTCCATAGTGTTCTTTATAATTTGGGTGCAAAGATAGGAAATTTTCACAATAACTTACACAAATCTGCGTTATAATTTAGATGAAACGGACTCTGACCATACGTCTGCTGTTGTTTTTCTTCAGCCTGCTAACGGCGATAGCGCCCTGCCTGGCCGAGCGCGTGACGGTGAAAGGTGTTATCCGCGATGAACACGGAAGTCCGATTGAAGTAGCAAACATTTTCATAGAAAAGCAACTTATCGGCGCCACCAGCAACCTGAACGGCGAATACACCATCTCGTTCGAGAGTGCCGACAGCGTGGTCATCGTCTATTCCATGATTAGCTACCAGACGCGACGTCGCATCCTGCGCCGCCCTACAGGCACCATCACAATGGACATCATGCTTCCTTCGCTGAATATGGAACTACAGGGTATCACCGTCAAAGAGACGCGACGCCAGACAGGCACCATGCAGCACATCAGCATGAAGGAAGCCCGCCTGACACCCGATGCTACGGGTGGCTCTGTGGAGTCGTTCATTGCCACGCAAGCAGGCGTCAGCAGCACCAACGAGCTGAGTACGCAGTACAACGTGCGTGGAGGAAACTTTGACGAGAACAGCGTCTATGTCAACGGCATAGAGGTTTATCGCCCTCTCCTCATCCGCGCAGGACAGCAAGAGGGACTTTCATTCATCAACCCCGATATGGTGGAGAACATCGGCTTCTCGTCAGGCGGCTATGAGGCCCGTTTCGGCGACAAGATGAGCAGCGTGCTCGATATCACCTACCGTCGCCCTAAGGAGTTCGAGTCGACCCTCAGCGCCAGCCTGCTTGGAGCCAACGCCTACGTGGGCTATGGCAACCGACGTTTCAGCCTGACAAACAGCATCCGCTACAAGACCAGCGAATACTTGCTTGGCACACTCGACACGCACGGCGAATACAATCCTGCCTTCATCGACTATCAGACCTATCTTCATTGGCGCCCTACAGAGCAATGGAGCATGGGGTTCATTGGCAACATCTCGCAGAACAAGTACGACTTCGTTCCCCACGACCGCAGCACTTCGTTCGGCACTTTGGCGAGCATTAGGTACCTCAATGTGTCTTTCGCCGGTCAGGAACAGGACAGATTTCAGACTTTCTTCGGCTCCTACAACCTTAGCTATTCGCCAAACACGAGCAGCATATACTGCCTTAACGCCTCGGCCTATCACACCAACGAACGCGAGACCTACGACATCATCAGCCAGTACTGGCTTAACCAAGTCGACGAGAACGTGAATCTGGGCGTCGGCACCTATATGGAGCACGCCCGCAACTACCTTCAGGCCAACGTGATGAGCATCGGAATCAGCGGAGAACACAAGATTGACGCCCATCATATCCTTTGGGGGCTTGAGGCGAAGGACGAGCAGGTACGAGAACGGGTGAACGAATGGGAATACCGCGATTCAACAGGCTACAGCATTCCCCACACGGGGCAGGAGCTGGAGCTCATCTACAACTTGCGTTCCACCAATGACGTACACAACCACCGCTTCTCGGCCTATGTGCAGGACACGTGGCGCTTCACCAGCGACCTCGGACTCTTTGTCTTTAACGCAGGACTGCGCGCCTCCTACTGGACATGGAACCACGAGCCTATTGTCAGCCCTCGCGCCTCGCTGGGTTTCGTCCCTGCCGGCAACGAGAGTTTCACTTTCCGCCTAGCTTCGGGCGTTTATTACCAAAGCCCGTTCTACAAGGAGTATCGTGATACCACCATTGTCAATGGCAGCTACCACGTACAGCTCAATCGCGACATCCGCTCTCAGCGCAGCATCCACTTCGTAGCGGCTACGGACTACAGTTTCCGCATCTTCGACCGTCCCTTTAAGTTTAGTGCCGAACTCTACTACAAAGCGTTATCCAACCTTATCCCTTACAATGTCAATAACATCCGCATTACTTATTATGGCGAGAACTGCGCCTCGGGCTATGCGACGGGCTTGGACATGAAACTTTTTGGCGAATTTGTGCCTGGAACCGACTCGTGGCTCACTTGTTCGTTCATGCGGACGGAAGAGAAAATCGGAGGACGCTGGTATCCCCGTCCAACGGACCAGCGCGTCAACATCTCGTTCAATTTCAGCGATTACTTCCCAGGTACCGACCGTTGGAAGATGAGCCTCCGCGCCACCTATGCCAATGGTCTTCCCTTCGGTCCGCCCCATAGCGGACGTGAGAAACAGATCTTCCGCGCCCCTGCCTATCGTCGTGTCGATATTGGCATGAGCTACCGCCTTGTGGGCGGAGAGCGGAGCCGCGTCGAGATTCCCTTCTTACAAAACACGGCGCTGGCTTCCCCACAGTCTGCCGTTCGCAACATTTGGCTGGGCATTGATGCCTTCAATCTCCTTAGCATACGCAATGTTAACAGCTATTATTGGATTACCGATATCAACAATCAGCAATACGCCGTCCCCAACTACCTCACCGGGCGACGTATCAACTTCAGAATACTCGCAGAGTTCTGACGAGTTAAGAGATAAGAAAAAATGCCCTCCCTCTCCCCTATCGCTCATATCCGTACCGACTTCCCCACGAAGTTTGGCGTTCCGCGCCAAAGCGGTCTTGTTCCTGAGCTGAAGGGGCGCATCGTTTTTACTCCCGAATACCGCGACCCTAATGCCCTGCGCGGCCTCGAAGGGTTTGATTATATCTGGGTAATCTGGAGTTTTAGCGAAAACGAGGGAGAACCCCTTACGGTTCGGCCTCCACGATTAGGAGGCAACGAACGAATGGGCGTGTTTGCAACTCGCTCTTCTTTCCGCCCCAACGGCTTAGCGCTTTCCTCCCTGAAAATCGACCGTATCGAATGGAATACCTCAGAAGGTCCCGTCGTTCACGTCAGCGGCATTGATATGATGGACGGCACGCCGATATTCGACATTAAGCCCTACGTCACCTTCACCGACAGTCATCCCGAAGCACGAAGCGGTTTTGTCGATACACGCCCCAAACCAATGCTCGAAGTCGTTTTCCCCGAAGATATGCTGTCAATTCTCCCTTCAGACAAACGTGAAGCCGCCCTTGCTATGCTGGGGCAGGACCCTCGTCCAGCCTATCAATCAGACCCCACACGCACCTATGGGCTTCCCTTTGCCGGGTTTGACATCCGCTTCCACGTAAAGAGCGGCACACTCATCGTTACCGACGTTGTGCCGCTCTAAACCAAGCACTAAGCTCCTTACTTTACAATCACCTTTCGTCCGTTCTGGATGTAGATTCCTCGTACAGGACGAGTCACACGACGTCCCTGCAAATCGTAAAGAGTCTCTCCGAGCTCCTCACCATTAAGGGTGGAGTCTAGGACGGGTCTTATACCGTTGCCTATTACCTGCATCCAACTGACGGTCTTGCCCTTGTCGCCATTGAATCCTTCTTGGTCAACAATGTCGGCCGTCTGAACGGTAAGCACATAGTAGCCCGTGCGAGAGGTAAGGTCGCCAAAGCGAAGCTCATACGTATCGGACTCCGTACCCACAGGAACGATGTTCATACTTGAAACTTCGAGGCGTACGCCCTCGTGGTTCAGACGGACATCGTCCGTTGTAAAGGTATTCTCCACGATGGGCTTGTTGAAACGAACATTAAGCTTCTCAAGCGGCGTAGTCGTCCAGCTCTCCGCATCTGGAACGGTGAAAATCTCCTCCACCGCCAACCATACGCTCGGCATAGGCTCAAAGACGATACGATAGGTGTCACCTTCAGCACCTGCGCAGTCGGCTAAGTGCAGACGGTTCTCAGCCACAGGCTTCTTGGCATCGTTGAAGACGTACTTTGTGAGCCAGCAGCAGCGGAGCGGGATATTGACGCCATCGCTCAAGCGGGTGATGGACTTAACAGTTCCATGACCGTCCGTCGGGTCGGCAAGCCAGCCATAGACCCAGTCGGAACCTGTAGCAGGCACACGGACGTCGACACTCGACTCTCCGTTTTCATTAGTCATACTACCGATGGACATCTCCTTTGTCGTAGTCACAGGGGCTGTCGTACCATCCGCAAAGTATATAATGTCAGGCTCGGAGTTAATATCGACCTTATCGTTAACGAGGAAAGCTGCCTTTTCGGTACCCTCCGCATCGCGTACAGCAATGCTGTGGATAAGCTCATGCACGTGGATAGTATCGAGCAGCGAGAGGTCGGGGTTGCCGTAGCTGGTGACGTGCGTGGCCTCAATCTCATAGTCGATAAAATGACCATAGATAGAACTGCGCATCCACCACTGGGCGTAGGCCGAGGAGTGAGGTGCGATGTCGCCAAACTCGGTGGCGACGCTCTGTCCGAGTGCCAGCACCTTCTCGCCGCCATTGAGCTGCGAGCTGATCATGTCGTAATTGATGAGGAGGCCCTTCTCATTCTCCACAATCTCTGGCTGGTTGGTCACCATTCGCAGGTCTTTTGCCATACCGTTGCCCTTGTTGAGCAGGAGCAGCGAGAACTCTGCATCTTCGGCAGGCTCAACCTCCTCCGTGAACGGGTCGTCACTCATCACGTCGCGCTGGACAAAGTAGATCATCTCGAGCACAGGCGAAGGATTCACTGTAATCTTCACAGGCACAAGCTCGCGCGTCACCTCGTAGCCGTTGAACGGGTCGATATATGTCAGGCTTCCGCCGATGGTATAGACGACGGGTTCATCAGGAGCCGCATAGCGTGTAGGGATGAACTTGATAGTGGCAACACCTGTCTGCTGGGCATCGAGCGTCCAATTGCCGTCGAAAGCAAGCTGTCCGTTGAAGCCGTTCAGCGTTTCCATGTGCATCTCCATCTCGTGCGAAGTTGCTACTACGCCGTTCGAGTCGGTAACGGTGAGGTTCAGCTTTACATCCTTCATGGGTTCGTCGGCGTGTCCATTGAAGACGGTGAGCGTGCCGAGGAATGCCTGGCGGGTGAAGGTCATGGTCTGGCTGATTTGAATCTTCACCGTGGCGCAGACGGCACCGTTCTCTTGGTCGAGCATCTGCTCCACCTGGGGCACTTCAGTCGTCCACAGGTCGTATATGGTTTCGTAGCCATATTCGTGAGCCTTTTTCTCGCAAGCCTCTACGATGGCGCACTTCTCACGGATAACGTCCATATTGATGCGGTTATCGGGATTCGTGCCGGCAAACCGTTCGATAAGGGCATCGAATGCCTCGTCGCTTACGCTCGCAGGCTTCAGATAGCGAAGGTCGTCCGCCGATACCGAACTGCGGTCGGCAGGGAAGGCACGGAAGATAGCCAGCAGCTCGCTTCCCTCCACTTCGTTCCACACGGAGATGTCGCCCAGCAGTTCATCCACAATAGCCTCGACGGCTTCATACTCGTCGAGCACATACTGCGATTTCTCTTGGAACGCCCGAATGAACCTGGGTAATGCGGCAGCCCGACGGGCAGGAGCCGACAGTGCATCGTCATCATCGTCATCATCGTCATCATCATCGTCGTCATCGTCATCATCCTTTAGGCAATCCATTCCCACATAGCCCTTGATGCAGCTTGCCACGCCGAACGCCGTACCGATGGGTCCAGGAATATGTCCGCCAACCCAAAGCAGCACATCCACTTCGTCCTCCATGGTTGCAATTCCGACGGCATCGCTTAGGAACGGGATGTTCAGTAATCCAATCAGACAGGTGAGACTCTTCTCGGCGAACTCGTTGAGGCAGTCGTTACAGCCCGTATAGCTGCGCGTGACGCCTCCGCCGCCGGTAAAGCCGCCCCAGGCGCCTCCGCCACCGCCTCCTCCATAAGCGTAGCCGCCAAAGGAGTAGCCACCTGCGCCGCACGAACGCTGGTAGAGCAGCTGGCCGTAGCTGCCGCTCATCATGTCGTCGCCGCAAGGCCATTCGTACTTGACATTCTGATCCATGCTACACGGCATACTGCTGTTGTCGCCCGCACGACGTTGCGGAGTGTATTCAGGCCACGTTCCTGTGCGGCGATAGCGCATGGAGGCTTCGGCATTCTCGCCTGGGAACAGACGCGTCACACGGACGGGAATCACAGCCGACGTCTGGGCTTCGAGGCTCTCGGGCACTTCGACAAGCGGCGTAAAACTGAAGAACTCGTTATCAGGGAACGTAAGTTCAAGCGCTTCGGCACGAATGAGACCTCTGTTGATGAGCACCGTGTTATAGACGAGGCTCTGCCCAAGCTCCATAGCGTCGAAGGGCTGTTCTTCCACTTGCATCTCTACCACCGGCTGCGGCACATAGGTCTCAAACGTCATCGTCGTCACAATCTTGTACTCGTCCGTCTCGTTCACCTCCACTACATCAAAGTCAATGGTGATGGCCTGGAAACTCAGGTTGACGGTAAGGTTCATCGTACGCGAGGGGTCGAGGCTGACGTTGTTCTGATAGCCGCTGTGCTTATCGGCCTTGACGGTCACGGTGTACCAGCCGGCAGGCAGGTCGAAGGTGGCCTTACCATCGGTGCCTGTTGTAGCCTCTGCCACTTGTGCGCCGCTGATGGGGTGCGTTATCGTCACCGTAGCACCGCTGACGTGCGGAGCTTCTGCTGTGTAATAGGTGTTCTCGTCGCAGACGTCGATGACAAGTTTGCTTTGGGCATCGCTGACAGGTTCCACACTAAAGGGCAGCGTGAATCCCTGTCCGTTCTCCACGTTCACCGCGATGTGCCCTGTCAGGGGTACGTTGAGCTGCATTCGCTCGTCGGGGGTGAAGCGGAGCATCACGTCTGCTTTCTCGCCAGGCGCTAGCGAAGCCATCGAGACAGGCGTCAGCGCACTCATCCAGGCAACCTCGGGCAATGCCAGCGTCACCTCGCCTGTGGCAGCAGCGCCCTCGTTGGTGATGGTGAAGACATAGTCTGTGAAACCGCCCATCAGCATCGTGGTGCTGATTTCGCTGACGTTGGCTGTCAGCAGCGCCGTCGGATTCACGTTGTAGTACCAGATGGTCAGCTCCTTCGCCGGACCTTCAGCCGTACGGATGCGCAAGCGCAGTTCCTCATAGTTGTCGCCCTGCGTAATGGCATTGGGCGTCACCTTGATGTGTAGGACGGCCTTTCCGTCGGCCTCGAATGTCCCAACGCTTGTAAGCTGCACATCGAGGTTGGCGTTTTTCGATACCTGCTCAAAGACGACGCCCGTGAGGGCAATGACGCCCGGATTGCGTACGGTGATGTCGGCCTCGTAGCTCTCGCCGATGACAAACGTACGCCAAGCGCTCCATGTGTCGTCAGCCGTCCAACGCGGGCCCTCCGTTTGGAAGCCACGCACATCAAACACACAGCCTTCAAAGGCGGCATCGTCGGGCCAGCTCTGCGGATAGACAACGGCTGCCATGAAATGGCCCGTCCACGATTCGTAAGTCGTCCAAGGATAGCTGAAGGCGCCGTTCTCGTCGGTCACGACGTTGAAGGTCTGGTCGCCTCCCTCGGCATTACGGACAACGAGCTTCAGCTGGCTGAATGCATTCTTCGCGCCGGCTATCTGTCCTGTGAAGCGGACAGTCTCGCCCACATCATAGACGGCCTTGTCCGTCGCAAGCGTTGCCGTATAGGGCGGCACAACCTTTATTCTATAGGTTTCATCAGCCGTGTTGTTGTCGTAGTTGGTCTCCTTGTACAGACGCGAGCCGTTCACCCACGCCTGCGCCGTCACTTCGGCAACGTAATCGACGACAATGAGCTTGGGCGTCAGCCGTAGCGTCTGCCCTACGGGTATCTCTTGACGAGTTTTATACTCCCAGTTGCCCTCCTTCCACGGGCCAGAAATCGTTACGTCCATACCCGCAGGCATAGGCTCATTACCCTTGTTGGTGATGGCAATGACGGCCTGAACGGTATCCTTGGCCTGCACTTCGATGGGTGTGATGCTGAACTCGGTGATAGAAACATCGGCTCCCGTGTTGGGGTCGTACTGGCTGTCAGGCACGTTGCCGATGCAGAATAGCACGCTCAGTTGCTGTGTCTCGCCTGGGGCAATAGAGCGGTCGCGCCAGCACCAGCCCAAACCGCTGTCGTACGAGCCGTTCTCCACATAGAGGTTGTTGACTTCACAAATAGACTCGTGATAAAGGCCAAGGCCCATGTCGGCATGCTGCCCACCCCAGTCCTGATGGACATACATGGCCACATAGTTTTTTCCCTTGGGATTGAGGGCGTTGATGGCCTCCTCGTTGATGTCGCGGAAATCAAGCCAGTCCATCCAGGGTTCGCCGTCGTAGGCTAGGACACCGTTGAACCACACCTGACAGCCGTCGTCGTGATAGATACGCATTTTCAGGTCAGACAGGACGCTGGCATCGACGTTGAGGTTCAACTCCTTGCGCATCCAGAGATGCTCGGTGTCCCACTTGGCACTCGTACCGTCATAGGGAGTAAAGGGCGTCAGTCCCGTCTGCCAGCCGCTGTCGTCGAAGGTCGAGGATTTCCAGTTGTCGGCAGGCTGCTCTGTGGTATAACGCCATGTGTCGCCTCCTTCGTCAGCATCCTTTATAAAAGAGGAATATTTCTCCGTGCCATTGACAGCACCATGGTACAGCCCTTCCTGCAGGCCGAGGGCAACGTCGACGGTCTGTCCGCCCCAACTGTTGTAGGCATAGACGGCGATGGTGTTGGTACCGTGTAGGTTGAGCGTCGCGCGGGCATCGTCGCTGAGGTCGTAGTCGTAGTAATTGCTGAAATACTCAGGGTCGTTGACAGCAAGCACGCCGTTGATATAGACCTGGTTGGCCCCATCGGCATTATGGAAATACTTCACGCGGAGGAACTTTGCCTGCTCGGCCGTGATGTCGAGGTCGAAGGTGCGGCGCATCCAAATCTTTTTCTCCGTCCACACGGTACGCACATGGCTGCGTCCTTCTGTGCCGAAGCCGCCCACACCCTCGTGCCAGCCGCTGTCGTTGAAGCTCGGATTTTTCCAGCTCGAGGCCGGTTCTTCGGTGGTATAGCGCCACGTCACAGATGTCTCCTCCGACTCAGGAGCAATGATGGTCTGGGTGAAATCGTTGGATTCCCACTTCGGGTCGGAGTATCTGCCCGCAATGCCTTCTTTCGAGCTATGACGCCCATAACTGCCAAACCAGTAGCCATCCACGTCGCTCACGCCCGCACGCTGACGGAAGAGGAACTGCAGCGTAGCGGCCTCTTCAGCCACGTTGCTGCTGGCCATCTCCAGACCGAAGGGCTTACCGTTCTTGTCGCGCACCAGCGTGATAGGTGCTGCATCGTTGTCGCCCAACGACAAGTCTGCGCGGCTACCCAGCGAATAGGTATGGGACGTCTCGTCGGTGTTTGTCACGTTGTAGACGATGCGGGCATACTCGCCCAGCGGCACAACGGTAACCATCACATCGACGCCACGGGCATAACTGTTCATAAAAGCATTCTTGTACCATTGATAATCATCGTCATCGTCACGGTTAAGTGCATCTTTCATGCCACTCCTGTACCATCTGATGTCTTCCAAAGAGACGGCTTCGTCCTTCCCGTCCACACAAAGAGCCGAAGTGTAGCCATTGCCGCTGTAGGTTGAGCTGTAGTAACTGCGGTTGAACTTTCCGAGGATGTCATAGACGGCACTATCGTTGCGCACCCACAGGTCGGTGGTGCCAAGACGGTAGTAATCCTCGGGGAATTCATCGTCGGTGTAGATGACGCGCCGTGGAGCCTTTTGTACCTGTTCTGGCGCATAGTTGCGCTGGGGCGAATCGACCTTGCCGTCCTGAGCCGAGACCGGCAATACGGCAGCAACCACAAAAGCCATAAGGCTAAGAGCAAGCGATTTAAGCGTTTGATGTTTCATAGCGACTGGTATTAATTCAAATTCTTTACAAAAATAACACTTATTTTTTATTCCACCAAATTTTGGGACAAAAAAGTGGGAGTCGTCTTCGGCGACTCGTTGTTGACTCAGATATCAGATATCAGTTTTCTCATGAACACATGATACCCACCCGAAACGAAGTGTCAAAAGAGCAAAACAAAATTGATTACTAATTATATTAATAAAAATTTTATTATATATAAATATATATAATAAACATTCTTTTCGAATGTAAAAGGGCATGGCACAAAAGAAAACTGATATCTGATATCTGAGTTACCAGTCGGGCGACAAGGGTCTCTCGAAGCGTTCCATGACTCAACTCCCCACGCTTCATTGCCCATAACCACCTTAAAGGGGGTGCTTTCATCCCCCATCGGACAGCTTTTTCATTCTACTGGACAACGAAATTATTCCACTGCGTTGCGATTTTATTCCAGTGGGCTGCGAAATTATTCCACTGGGCTACGGAGCCATTCCAATGGGCTGTAGGAACACGCAAAAGGGGGCTTTTCTCGGAAAAGGGCTGTTATTTGGCGTATGACGGCGCGGACATCACAACTCGGCTTTTTGACGGCAAAATCCGTAGCACCGAAAAAAAAAGGCGTTAAATCGTTTTTTTTCGGAAAAGGTATTGCAGGATTGAAAAAAAAGTTGTATCTTTGCAAAGTGTTAGATAAAGAAAAAAACGGAATGATACTTGAACAAGACCGAATAGTGAAAGTGAACATCTCGGACGAGATGCGCACATCGTACATCGACTATAGCATGAGCGTTATCGTCAGCCGTGCCCTGCCCGACGTCAGGGATGGTCTGAAGCCCGTTCACCGCCGCATCCTCTATAGTATGCTTGAGCAGGGCAACACCTCCGACAAGGGCTACCGCAAGAGTGCACGCACGGTAGGTGACGTGATGGGTAAGTACCACCCGCACGGTGACAGCTCCATTTACGGCGCCCTCGTCCGCCTGGCACAGCCATGGGCCATGCGATACACGCTGGTGGACGGACAAGGTAACTTCGGCAGCATCGACGGCGACGCCCCCGCTGCCATGCGTTACACCGAGGCCCGACTAGAGAAGATGGGTGAAGAGATGATGCAGGACCTTTATAAGGACACTGTTGACTTCCAACCCAACTACGACGACAAGGACACCGAGCCCACCGTCCTCTCGACCCGCATCCCTAACTTGCTGGTGAACGGCGCTACGGGTATCGCCGTGGGTATGGCGACGAACATGCCCACGCACAACCTGGGCGAGGTCATCGACGGCTGCGTGGCCTACATCGACAACCCAGACATCACCGTCGAAGAGCTGATGCACTTTGTGAAGGCACCCGACTTCCCCACCGGCGCCTACATCTACGGCCTCAGCGGCGTGCGCGAAGCTTATGAGACGGGACGCGGACGCATTGTCATGCGCGCGAAAACTGAGATAGAGGTCACGCCCACGCACGAGAAAATCGTCGTCACCGAGATTCCCTACAACGTCAACAAGAAAGAACTCATCGAATACATCGCCTCGCTAGTGAGCGACAAGCGCATCGACGGCATCAGCAACGTCAACGACGAGAGCGACAAGGACGGCATGCGCATCGTCATCGACCTGAAGCGCGACGCCAACAGCGGCGTGGTGCTCAACAAGCTCTACAAGATGACCCAGCTGCAGGCGGCGTTCAACGTCAATGCCGTAGCGCTCGTGCATGGGCGTCCGAAGGTGCTGACCCTGAAGGACTGCATACAATGTTTCGTGGAACACCGCCATGAGGTCACCATCCGTCGAACCAAATACGACCTGCGCAAGGCTCAGGAACGTGCCCACCTGCTGGAAGGCCTCATCATCGCCTCCGACAACATTGACGAGGTGGTACACATCATTAAAAGCGCCAAAACGCCGCAGGAAGCCATCACGGCCCTCATGGAGCGCTTCACCCTCGACGAGGTGCAGGCAAAATACGTCGTCGAGATGCGCCTGCGTCAGCTCACCGGTCTGATGCAGGAACAGCTGCACGCCGAGTACGAGGAACTGATGCGCCAGATTGAATACCTCCAGCGCATCCTTGAGGACGACGAACTCTGCAAGCAGATCATGAAGGACGAGCTGACAGAGGTGAAGGAGAAGTACGGCGACGAGCGCCGCACCGAAGTAGTGCCCGCAGCGGGCGACTTCAACCCCGAGGACTTCTATGCCGATGACGAGATGGTCATCACCATCAGCCACTGCGGTTACATCAAGCGCACCCCGCTCACCGAGTTCCGTGCGCAGGGACGTGGAGGCATCGGCATCAAGGGCAGCGACACCAAGGACGAAGACTTCATTGAGCATATCTACAACACCACCAACCACAACTCGATGCTCTTCTTCACTGAAAAGGGACGCTGCTACTGGCTGAAGGTTTATGACATTCCCGAGGGCGCACGCCACAGCAAGGGACGCGCCATACAGAACATCCTCAACCTTGAGGCAGACAACAAAATTACCTCGTTTATCAACGTGCGCAACCTCAACGACGCCGAGTTCGTCAACAGCCACTACCTCATCTTCCTCACGAAGTACGGCACCGTCAAGAAGACCTGCCTTGAAGCCTACAGCCGTCCACGCCAGCTGGGTGTCAACGCCATCAATATCGAAGAGGGCGACCGTGTCATCAGCGTGGCTCTCACCGACGGGCACCAGGAAATCATCATCGCCACACGCGAGGGTAAGGCCATCCGCTTCCCCGAGGACACCGTCCGCCCGATGGGGCGTACTGCCACAGGCGTCCGCGGCGTCCGCCTTGCAGGCCCCGATGACGAAGCCATCGGCATGGTGGCCGTCAACGACCCCACAACGGAGACCGTGCTCGTCGTCAGCGAAAACGGCTACGGCAAGCGCTCCATTGTCAGCGAATACCGCTACACCAACCGAGGCGGCAAGGGCGTCATGACCATCAACGTGACACCCAAGACTGGCAAGCTCGTCGCCATGAAGCTCGTCACCGACGACCACGACGTGATGATCATCAACAAGAGCGGCACCACCATCCGCCTCTCGATGTCAGACGTTAGCGTCATCGGGCGTGCCACACAGGGTGTCCGCCTCATCAACCTCGAGAAACGCGGCGACACCATCGGCTCCGTCTGCACCGTCGATACCGACAAAGAATTAAACGAAGAGGAAAATCCCGAGTCTAATGAACAGGCAACGGAAACAACAGAAACAGGAACAGAGAAAGAAACAGAATAATTAACCACTTAAAACGTAACTAATCATGAAAAAGGTATTATTAACGGTTATGGCCGCCCTGATGACAACGGGCGTTGCCTACGCACAGGACGCGAAGGCCGACAAGGCTGCCGCCAAAGCCCTGAAGGCTGAAATAAAGGAAGCCAACAAGACGTTGAAGAAGTCCATGCAGATCCTCAACGCCGAGGGAGGCGACCTCAACGAAGCCCTCACCTACATCAACCAGGCGATGGAGAACAAGCACACCGCAGGCGACCCTGACACCTGGAACACCGCCGGACAGATTCAGGCAAAGTTCTACGACAAGGAAAACGAGAAAATGTACCTCAAGCAGGCTTACAACGAAGACCTCTTCTTCGACGCCCTTAGCAAGATGTACACTTACTTCAACAAGTGCGACGAACTGGAGAGCCAGCCGAACGCCAAGGGCAAGGTTGTCCACAAGTATCGCGAGGCTAACGCCGAACGCCTCTACGGCATCCGTCCGAACCTCGTCAGCGGCGGCGTCACCTACTTCAACAAGGACAACAACGAGAAGGCATACAACCTCTTCTCGCAGTACATCGAGTCAGCCTCCTATCCGATGCTCGAGAAGTACAACATCGCTCAGACCGACTCGTTCCTCACCGTCGTCAGCTATTACGCCTCTCTCGCTGGCATGAAGATGGAGAAGTACGACCTCGCCCTCAAGTATATCGACAATGCCCTCGACGACCCCGAAGTAGGCGAGCAGGCTATGATGTACAAATGTATGGCCTACGCCAACATGGGCGACAGCCTCACCTGGATTGAGTGCCTCAAGGACGGCGTGCAGCGCTATCCCAGCAAAGAGTACTTCTACAGCAACCTCATCAGCTACTATAGCACACACGACAAGGACGCTGAGCTTATTGCCTTCGCCGACGATATGCTGGGCAAGACGGGTCTCCCCATCTTCTCCTTCGTCAAGGGCTTCGTGGCACAGAATGCCAAGAACTATGACGAGGCCATCAAGTACTACAAGGACGTCATCGAGAAAGACCCCAACTACACGGGTGCCTATCGTAACCTCGCTATCTGCTACTGCCAGATGGCTCAGGACAAGAGCGATGCTATCAGCAACCTCAACATGAAGAGTAAGGAGTACAAGGACGGAATGGAAGAAGTGAAGTCGTGGTACAAGCTGGCCCTTCCGCTCTACGAGAAGCTGCGCGCGCTTGACGACGGCTCCGACCCCGACGTGAAGGTTGCTTGGCAGAGCGGCCTCTACACCTGCTACTACATGCTCAACATGGGCAAGGAGTTCGAGGAAATCGAGAAGCTCATGGGAATGTAATCCCCCAACAAATCTTTACGAAGAACAAAGGGAGGAGCCATTTGGTTCCTCCCTGTTGTTTTCCAAACTGTGTTACAGCTTTATTCTTCCGTACGTATCACCACTTCTGCGCCTTTGGCTAACGCGGCATGAGGGACAAACCACCCCTTCAACGCCTTACCGCCCACGCTGACAAAAGCGATGCGTCGTCCACTCCCCTCATGCCTTACGGTAAAGGGCACATCGTTTATTGCCGGCGTAAACACCACCTTCGGGAAAAGCGGCACCGTAACGATATATTCAGGGTCGGCAGGAGAGTACGTGTAAAGCCCGATGGCGTTAAACACATACCACGCCGACATCTCGCCCGCATCATCCATTCCGGCATAGGCCAGGTGCTCCTCGCCCATGTCGTAATAGTGATTCAGCAACGAGTCCAGCACTACTTGCGCCTTTGGTTGACGGTCGATAAAATAATAGGTATAGGGGACGCTGTGGTCAGGCTGGTTGCCGTGGCAATAGTTGCCCAGGAACCCCGTAAAGTTCCACGCCTCATACCCCCTCCAAGGCTCTGTAAACAGCGAGTCGAGTTTCTGCTCAACCGCTTCAGATGAGGGATAGAGCGCAATCATGCCCTGCGGGTCGTGTGGAGCGAAGAAGAGGCTCTGCCAACCGTTTGCCTCGCGATACATATAGGCATAGTAGGGATAGTAGGGGTCGAAATCCTTAATCCAGCTGCCGTCGGCAATCTTTCCGCGCCAGAAACCCGTGGAGGGGTCAAAGAGATTCTTGTAATTAGCGGAGCGTTGCATGAGCAGCTTGGCATTCGCCTTGTCTTTCAGCTCCTTCGCTATCAAAGCTGTAGCGTAGTCATCGTAGGCATATTCGACGGTCTTTGTCACAGCCGCCTTGTATTCATCTTCCGTAGGCACATCCATCGTATCCTTCTCGGCTATCCAGCCTTGCGCGATGTACTCATCCAAATAGGGACGTCCTCCCCTGCCCGGCACGGTTGCATTCTTCAGCAGCAGCTTGTAGGCGCGCTCCAGGTCGAAGCCGCGAACGCCTCGTAGCCACGCTCCTGCCACAAACGTCGAGGCATGATCGCCGTGAAAAAAGGTAGGCATATAACCTCCGCGTTTCTCCCCTTTGTCGGTTATACTGCTGATGATGTCGGCTGCCACATCGGGCTGCAGCAACGCCAGCAAAATAAGCTTGTTGCGATACGTGTCCCAAAACGAAGGATCAGTATAGAAACGAAAAGCTGCATTGCGCACGACGTTTCCTCGCGCATCCGTGTAATCCCCGTTCACGTCGCTACGCAGACAGGGCCAAAGCATCGAGCGATATAGGCAGGAGTAGAACAATCCCTGTTGGCGCTCTGTGCCGCCCTCCACGCGGATGCGCTCCAGCAGCGCTTCCCACGTGGCATCAGCTTCGGCGCGCACCTCGTCGAACTTTTTATCAAGCATCTCAGCCTCAAGATTCGCCTTGGCATTCTCCACGCTGACAAACGAGAAGCCGAACTTCACCTCCAGCGGACGAGCCGATGCAGCATCCTCGAAGTCCACCAACGCCACACGGTGTTTATGGCTGCGCTCCATGCCGACATCCTTCACACGATGGTTACAGACAGCGTAGAAGTAGATACGTCCTTCGCCGTCCTGAAAGCCCTCAAAAGCATTCTCGCCCGCCTTGTGAATATCCCATCGACGAGGGCGGTTGTTGCTGTTCGTGATGTCCACCAGCAAACGTTTTTCATCTTCTGGACGGAAGGTGTAGCGATGGTAGGCGCAACGAAGTGTCGTTGTCAGTTCGGCATTCACATGATAGCGCTCAAGAAACACGTGGTAGTAGCCAGGATGCGCCTCCTCGTTCTCGTGGTTGAACCACGAGCAGAAGTTGTGTGCCTCGAAGCGTCCTGTTACAGGAAGCACAGGTACATGGAGCAGATTCCAATGGCCTTTGGCGGTATGGGCAAAGCCATAAATCTGATGATCTTCGTACTGATAGCCAGCACCACTTCGGTACATCGTAACCGGCGTTGCCTGCACCATCGCATTGGGAAGTGCCGCACCAGGGAACACTTCTGCACCCCATGCCCGCTTCTCCTCCGTATGCGTATAGCCCAAATCCTCCGGCGTCCATAGCGTAGCCGTGCCCAGCAGCGGATTCACTTTATCCGTCAACTTATCCCCTTCCGCTGCTTGCGAAGGAAAAGAAAGAAAAATCCCGACAATCGTCAGGACGAAAGACAAAATACCCTTTTTCATACCCTGATTGTATTAATAGTTGATAACTTAAAAACCCTTTTTTCCAAGTTTCGGAACACTAATTCCGAATATCTAATTCTTCCCCATCGTAAGCTAATCGGATGCTGTCAGGAAGCTGTGCGTTCGTAACCCGATGCAATCCGATTCCATGGCTAAAGTGAATGAAGCGCGTCTGACGTGCGCCAATCTGTTCAGCAAACTTTACAGCCTCTTCCACATTCTGATGCGCAGCATGAGGCTCGAAACGCAGGGCATTTATCACCAGCGTATCTACTGGCCCCAATCCTTCTGTCTCGGGCGTTTCACCCAGCAAGGCTTTCACCGTCTCCTCAGGACAAGAACTCATATCGGTAATATAGCCTAGCGGCCCCATGCGATAGCCAAGGATGGGCAGCATGCCGTGCATCACACGAAGCGGCAGAATCGTCGTTTGCCCTATATTGAACGTGTCGCCTGGCGCAATCTCATGAAAATGCAAACGTGCCACACCAGGATAGAGCTTCTCGCGGAAGAAATAGGGCAAACGCTGGCGCAGATGTCCTGCAGTATAAGCGTCTAGCCAGATATCCACGTCGCCGAATCGGCAGAAGGGACGCAGGTCGTCAATGCCACCTGTATGGTCGTAGTGTTCGTGTGTAATGAGCACGCCGTCGATACGCCGATAATCAACCTGCAACATCTGCTGGTAGAAATCTGGGCCGCAGTCAATGAGTATGCGCTCCCCGCTGTCCGTGTCCACCAATGCGCTCTGACGCATCCGTTTGTCGTGCGGGTCATTTGAGGTGCACACCTCACAGCGACATCCTATCTCTGGGACACCTATCGATGTACCTGTTCCTAAAAACCGTATCTTCATTTTATATGATATTCACTTCGGGACTAATCTCTATTCCAAACTTCCGCTGCACATCACCGACGATGTTTGCCGCAAGAGCGACAACCTCGTCGCCCGTTGCTCCACCCCGATTAACAAGCACAAGAGCCTGATGCTCGTGCACGGCAGCCCGTCCTAACGTACGTCCCTTCCAGCCGCATTGCTCAATGAGCCACCCAGCAGGCACTTTCACTTGTTCGTCATCCACAGAATAGCAGGGTATGGACGGATAGACATCGCGCAGATGGTCATACTGCCAGCGAGGGATAACAGGATTCTTGAAAAAGCTGCCCGCATTCCCCAACAGAGCAGGGTCAGGAAGCTTCGAGGCACGCATCGCACATACCGCTTCGCGCACATCGCGCACGGTGTTGCCCTTCATTCGCTCACGCAGATTGGCATACGAGAGATTCAACTCACCTTGTTTTTGTAAGCGGTACGTCACATACGTAATAACGTACTTTCCCTTCATTTCATGTTTGAAAATGCTGTCGCGATAGCCGTACTGGCACTCTTCGTTGGTGAAAATGCGCTCTTGCCCGTCAAGGTCAAGCGCCTCGACACGTTCTATCAACTGACATACTTCCGCACCATAAGCACCAATGTTCTGCACAGCACTTGCTCCCACTTCGCCAGGAATAGCTGAAAGATTTTCGGCACCGTGCAAATCATGCTCCACACTCCACGCCACAAAATCATCCCAGCAGACGCCCGAGCCGACACGCACCCGAACGGCTTCATCCGTTTCCTCCACAACAGCCTTTTCGCAGATAGTGCTATGAAGAATCAATCCATCATAATCTCCCTTAAAGAGCAGGTTACTACCCGCACCGATAACGAGGAAATTTTCCCGATAGGGCACAAAATCGGCAGAACATAGTAACGAGCGCAGCTCCTCCACCGATGCGTATTCAACATATGCAGCAGCCTTCACATCCATGCCAAAAGTGTTATGGCCAAGCAGCGAATAGTCTCGTTTAAGCATCTTCTGATATTTTTTCGCACAAAAATAAGCATTTTTTCCATAACTGTTATTAACTTTGCAGCAAAATTTGAAAAACAAAGTTTCAACATGATTGACAAGATAAACGAACTGCTGGCCGAAGTGAATGAGATGAAGGCCAAGAATGCCGAGGATTTGGAGGCATTGCGCATCAAGTACCTGAGTAAAAAAGGAAAGATTCCCGAGCTGATGAACGACTTCCGTCTCGTCCCCCCTGAGATGAAGAAGGAAATCGGCATCCGCATTAATGAACTCAAAAACCTTGCCCAGACGCGTATGGCCGAGCTGCGCGAGCAGTTTGCCACAGCCGATGCCGACCATAGTGACCTCGACCTCACCCGCACGGCCTATCCCGTCCAACTGGGCACGCGCCACCCCCTCACCATTGTCAAGAACGAGATTATCGACATCTTCAGCCGCCTGGGCTTCACGCTTGCCGACGGCCCCGAGGTGGAGGACGACTGGCACGTCTTCAGCTCGATGAACTTTGCCGAGGACCATCCTGCACGCGACATGCAGGACACCTTCTTTGTGGAGAGTCACCCCGACATTATCCTCCGCACCCACACCAGTTCTGTCCAGAGCCGCGTGATGGAGGTGCAGCAGCCCCCCATCCGCGTCATCTGCCCGGGACGCGTCTATCGTAACGAGGCCATCAGCTATCGTGCCCATTGCTTCTTCCATCAGGTGGAGGGACTCTATGTGGACAAGAACGTCAGCTTCACCGACCTCAAGCAGGTGCTGCTGCTCTTTGCGCAGGAGATGTTTGGCGCCGACACGAAGATTCGCCTCCGCCCCAGCTACTTCCCCTTCACCGAGCCCAGCGCCGAGATGGACATCTCGTGCAACATCTGTGGCGGCAAGGGCTGCGCCTTCTGCAAGGGTACGGGCTGGGTGGAAATCCTCGGCTGCGGCATGGTCGACCCCAACGTGCTTGAGCTCAACGGCATCGACAGCAGCGTCTATACGGGCTATGCCTTCGGCATGGGCATCGAGCGCATCACCAACCTCAAATATCAGGTCAAGGACCTCCGTATGTTCTCCGAGAACGACACCCGCTTCCTGCGCGAGTTTGAATCGGCAAATTAATCGGATATAAATGACGCTTAAGCAGCGCTACGCAGCAGTCCTCGACTATTTCCGCGAGGCAATGCCTGTGGCTGAAACGGAGTTGCATTACCGCGACCCGTTTTCGCTGCTGGTAGCTGTCATGCTTTCGGCACAATGTACAGATAAGCGCGTCAACCTTGTCACCCCTGCCCTGCTTGCTGCCTACCCCACTCCGCAGGCCATGGCTGCGGCAACGCCCGACGACGTCTTTCCTTATATCCGGAGCGTCTCGTACCCCAACTCCAAGGCCGCCCACCTTGTGGGCATGGCGCAGATGGTGGTGGAACGCTTCGGAGGCGAGGTTCCTGACACGCTCGACGAGCTCGTCCAGCTCCCTGGCGTGGGGCGCAAGACAGCTAACGTCATGCAGGCCGTCGTGTGGCATCGGCCCGCTATGGCTGTCGATACCCACGTCTTCCGCGTCAGCCATCGTCTTGGGCTTGTCCCTGATAGCGCCACAACGCCTTATGCCGTCGAGCAATGCCTCACGCGCCACATTCCCGAAGCAGATATTCCCACGGCTCATCATTGGCTCATCCTGCACGGCCGCTATGTCTGTACCGCCCGCAACCCCCATTGCGCCACCTGCGGACTGCGCGCCTTCTGCCCTTCAGATAATCCAAGCAAATAACTCCACAGCCCAAGGGAATAATTTCGTAGCCCACTGGAATAAATCCACAGCCCACTGGAATAAAAACATAGCCCAAAGGAATAAATTTGCAGAGCAAACTACCCCTTTGGGCTATTAAATTGTTGAAACAAAAGACAGTTACTTTTTCTGTCCGGGCACGAGATAGCGTTTGCCCGTTTCGCGGATAACGCGGCGTGAGAAGTTCTCGGGATAGCCGGGAGTAGCAACGCGGTCTCCGAGGCCTTCAGGAGTGCGACGGAAGGTGCCATCCTCGTTCTCGGGCTTGATGACGCAGTCGTTGTACTTGACGATGAGCTTCTGCGCCAGCGTCATCCACTCCTTCATGGTCTTGTCCGCTGTGGAAGCGCTATAGTCCGTCAGATAGGCTACGGCGCTGGCTGGGCTGGCGTCGTAGATGGCCTTGGCCTCACGCTCCACCTCGTCCTGGCCGAGGAAGAAACTTACCTCGAGGGCGTTCTGCACCTTGCGAAGGTCGTCTATAAGCAGCGAATAGCGGGGATAGACCATGTTCGACACCCAGTTGAACATCCAAAAGGCGCTCTCGAACGAGAAGGTGACGGCATCGCCGGCCTTGTCGCTGTAGCAGAAGGGGCTCTCTGTTATGGAGCAGTACATGGGGGTATAGACGGCCGTGTTGGCATCGTCGTTACCGAACCAGAGGACGCCGCCAATCTCGCGGGGCAGCCAGCTGCGCATCTGCGACACGAAGGTGAAGCCCGTCTGGAAGGTGCTGATGGTGCGCTCGTTGAAGTAGTCCTTGCCATCGACCTTGTAGGTAAGCGGGCGCAGGCGGTAGGGCATGCCCCAGGGGCCGGCACCGAGGTCGTCCGTCATGTCGAGGGGAGTGCCCTCGTAGTGGTCGCGCATGGCGGCCTGCACATCCTGCACGCTCAGCTTGTGCTTGGGACGGAAGTAGAGGGGGATGGGCTCAGCCTTCACGTCGCCCTTCGCGCTGGGCAGCCAACGGCTCATGTCGGCATCGGCATAGAGGTTGAAGAACGACCACACGCGGGCGTCGCAGAAGCGGAGGCCGTCGAAGGTGAGGGGGTTGTACGTGTCGGCAAAGCTGAAGTCCTTGTCCTCGCCCTTGTACCAGCCCTTGGCACGGGCGAAGGTGATGACGTCAGGAGCATAGAGGCAGTTCTGCGGGTCGTCGAGGGGGAACTGACGCACGCGGGCCTGGTTGGCATGGGCGCAGATGACGTCGTCGGGCAGACGGAGGGCCACCCACACGGCACCCTTCTCGTCCTTGCCCTTGCCAATCATTTCCATAATCCACGCTTCGTTGGGGTCGCCGATGCTGAAGGTCTCGCCCTCGCTCACATAGCCGTGCTCTTTCACCAGCGCTCCCATGATCTCCACGGCCTCGCGGGCTGTGCGGGCACGCTGCAGGGTGATATAGATAAGGCTGCCGTAGTCGATGACGCCAGGGCCGCCCCAGCACTCCTCACGTCCGCCGTTGGTGGTCTCGCCGATGGTGACCTGCCACTCGTTCATGTTGCCCACGACGTTGTAGGTGACAGGAGCCTCGGGAATCTGGCCGAGGTACTTGTTGGTGTCCCACTCATAGACGTCGCGCATCGTTCCCTGCGGATGGACGCCAGCTGCAAAATGAGCCAGATAGCCATACATGCCGTAGCTGTCGGCTGAATAGCTGACGATGACGGAACCGTCGGCGCTGGCAGCCTTGCCGACGATAAAGTTAGTGCAAGCATAGCCTGCGCTGACAGCCAATAACGCAGCTGTCAATACGGATAAAAATCTCTTTTTCATAACCAATCAATTATTGCAATTAATACTCAAATTCAACATCGTAGGTGCTGACGTTGCCGCAAAGGTCGGTAACGGTAATTTCAGCCGTATGATTGCCGCGAGGTACGTTCTCCTCACTAAGGTTACACCACAAAAGCATATCTTTAGAGGAGAACTTGAACAGTTTCCATTCGCCATCGATAGTCCCCCTGTAGCTGCTGATGCCACTACCCACGTCGCCCAGCTTGAACGACAGCACCCCGTCGTTCTTCCATGTCGCCTGCTGATGGGGAACGATGCGAGGGGGAATGGTATCGACCATTACCGTGTAGGCACCAAGACGGTCGATGGTGGTTTTCACCCATCCATACTCATACCTGCCGCCCCGGCAAATCAGACTGCCGTTATAGACTTCCGCGATGCAGTATTTCGACTTGTCGGCCACAAGGGGCTGGTTAACCTGAAGACGCAATTCGGCATTGGCTTTCAAAGGAGTGGGCACACGGCAGAACTGCTTGACGTCGTTTTCGGACGTCTCCACATCAAGCTGCAGGTCTTCATAGAGAGCATCTTCAGGAAGCCAGAGTGTAAGGTCGCGCCACGAAAGAATGTGAGGCTCGCCTGCGGATAAATAATAGAAGTAGTTGGGCAAGACAACCGGCAGATCTTGTCGCTCGCCTCGCACGTTAAAACGATAGATAGCACGATTGCCGTAGTAGTCGCAAAGCTCATAGCGAAAACGATAGTCGCGCTCTTCATCAATTGTAACCCAGCCGTAATCGCCGTTATGAGCCTTCAGCATACGCAGGGAATTACCTGGAGCGAAGGTCGAGCACATATACCAGGCTCCCGTCTGGAGCCGTTCCGCGTAGTCCGTCCAGGAATCAAGCATGGGATTCTCGTCAAAGGAGAAGCGGTCCACCTCACTCTCGCTAACAAGAACGTCATCAACATAAAGCTTGACATAGCGCACGCCGTAGTAATTGGTGGTGCCTGTCATGTAGTCGTGCGCAGCTATGGCTGCACCTACCTTACCCCATGCCTTGACAACCGTGGGCTGCTGCACGCGCCCGTCCTTCACCTCCATGTAGTACTTCTCGTCAGCACCGGCAACCAAGCCCTTGCCTTTCTTCGGATAAAGCATGACAGACGAGGCGCGAGGCGGCACATTGTCCGTTATACGGTCCGAGAAGAACTGCAAGGGGTCAACGGGTTCGTCCGTTGCCGTAACGCGCACTTCAAAATGGAGATGAGGACCGAAGGAGTAACCTGTATTACCGCTGAGAGCAACCACCTCTCCTTCCTTGACAGGAAATTCATCGGGCGAGAAGGTGATGTCGGTGACATAGGTTTCGTGCTCATACTGATACTGACGGATGCGCTCCGCAACAGGAGCAGAGAATGAGTCGAGGTGGCCATAGACCGTGGTATAGCCATTCGTATGGGTGATGTAAAGCCCGTTGCCATACCCGCCGTTGCTGACGGTGGCACGGCTGATATAGCCGTCTGCCACACTATGGACAGGCCATCCGATGGAGTTTTGCGTCTTAATGTCCAATCCCCCGTGGAAATGTCCCGCTCGCAGCTCGCCGAAATTTGCGCTGAGGAGAAGCGGAAAGTCAAAAGGAGAGCTGAAGCGAGCCTCCTGAGCCGAGAAGGGAAGGGATGCCAGTAGTGCTACTAAGCCGAGAACGAGCATCTTCAAATCATTTACTATCTCTCTCATACGATGAAACTAATCCTTCTGTGATTTTATGCTTGTATTTATGGGGACAAAGGTAATAAAAAATCCGCATTCTCACAGGCATAATTCTATTTTTTTCATTGATAAGGATGAATAGTTTTTTCTATATCCCCTTTGAGGAGTCTTTTCTTGCAGGTGGATTTCATTTCATCTCCGTCGCTGTTTAGAATTTTTTAACTCTTCGACGTGCAGTATTTAGAGATTCACCGAGTTTTTTTCATAGAAAGGCATTATTTTTGCCTTTGAAAAAGACTGAAAATATTTATAAGAAATAAGAATATGGAAAAGAAAATGTATCTATTTATGGCAACCATCGTCTTAATGATGGCAATGACAGGGTGTAATGGTAGCGATGATATCATTTCTGACGGGCCACTGTCGAATAAAAACAACGAGCGTAAGGACATCTCTCTCACGCGTGCCGAACAAGAGTTGGTTAACAGCAACAACGAGTTTGCATTCAACCTGTTCCGTCTCGCAGTTCCGCACAATCCCGCTACCCATCAGGAAAAACCGGAAAAGAGTGTCATCCTCTCCCCCATCAGCATCACCTACGCATTGGGTATGCTGAACAATGGAGCCACAGGTGAAACGCAGGCAGAGATTAACAAGGTATTGGGTTTCGGCGAAACAGGAGCCGACGGCATTAACAACTTCTGCCGCAAGATGCTTACCGAGGCACCAAAACTTGATAAACTGACGAAAGTGATGATAGCCAACACCATCTACATGAACAAAGGCTACGAACTGAAGAAGGACTTCATCAGCAAGGCCAAGACCTACTACGACGCGGAACCGGAAACACGCGACTTCGCTGACGGCAAGACGCGCGCAGTCATCAATAAATGGGGCAGTGACCACACGGAAAAAATGATTGAGGAGGTATTGAGCGAGAACGAGTTCGACCCCTCAGCCGTGAGTTATCTGCTGAACGCCATCTATTTCAAGGGTGCCTGGGCAGAGAAATTCGACAAAACCAATACGAAGGACGAGACCTTCAAAGGCTATGAGGCAGAAAAGAAAGTGCCGATGATGCATCAGGAGCATGAGTTCGGCTACACGGAGACGGACGTCTGCCAGGCGCTGTGTCTCCCCTACGGCAACAATGCCTACCGCATGACCATCCTCCTGCCCAAGGAGGGCAAGACCGTGTACGACGTAGCACAGACGCTGAAGGGCGACACGTGGCAGCGGTTCCAGTGGATGGGCAGCGCGCTCGTCGACGTGAAGCTGCCGCGCTTTGAGTCGCAGACGAACATCGGCCTCGTGGAGGTAATGTCGGCACTAGGCATGCCCAAAGCCTTCACGGGGGCAGCAGAGTTTCCCAATTTCTGCAATGTTCCCACATATATCGATATGATGAAACAAGTAGCCAAAATAAAACTGAACGAGGAGGGTACCGAAGCGGCAGCGATCACCGTCATTGGGATGAGAGAAACGTCTGCAGGCCCTTCTGAGCCCGAACGCGTCGAGTTCCACGCCACCCGTCCGTTCCTCTATGTCATCAGCGAGCAGTCAACGGGTGCCATCTTCTTCATCGGCCAGTACATGGGCGACTGACCTCCGCCTCACTGACCAAGCTGACGTAGTTTGGCGGTAAGATTCTGGAAGATATTGGTCTCCTTATAGAGATAATGAATGGAAACGGCAGCGGAGATTAGCAGCACGAAAGCCCCTGCCACCCAAGTGACCCAGCCTTGTGTGAGGCGGAACACCACCATAGCTGCTACGAGCAGCAGGAGGTGAATCAAGGCAAACAGACGCACCTTGCCGCTAGCGCGGAAGCCGTAGCGGATGGAGGTGATGGCGTAGTTAAGCAGCCAGTCGAACACAGCCGCAGCAAACAATCCGATACCTGCCCATGAAAGGCCTCCGAAACGATAGCCCAGCACAACGGCTGCGGCCATAAAAAGATCGTAGAATAGTTCCTGGATAAGATATGTGAACGAATCACCTTTTGACAACGACATGAACGACATCGGACGTGTCAACGCTGTAAAGAACAGGGCCAATGCCGCCCACTGCGTCACCTCAAGCATAGGAAGGAAACTACGCTTCAACAGCAAAGGAATGATGATTGGCAGAAAAAGAAGGAATGCCAGAATGAGCGGAGCAATTAGCAGCACAAGCACTTCAATCTGCTCATTTACCAAGAGAGTTGACTTTGCCCGGTCTTTATTCACGGCTGACAGGCGAGGAAAGAAATCCGTATCTACAGCCGAGAGAACCAACATACTAAGGTACGACGACAGGGTGATAGCATTGCTGTAGAATCCAACGTCCTCGGCGGAACCATGTTCCATCACGTACGACGAAACAAAAAAAAGCACTCCCGTGCCAAAGAAACCGGCTAATGTGTAGTTAATGCCAAGACGGACAATGTAACCGCCCTCGTGAAATACGGCTTTCGAGAAAAGATTCACTTTGTATGGCCACACGCGGAACGAATACCAGCAAGTGAGTACAAGTGTACTGAAGGCTGTTAGCACCAACACAGGCACAATACCACGCATGCCCAGCCACATATAAATGGGTGCAGCAATGACAAGCGTAGCCAAAACCACCCACACCTGATTGACGGCCAACTGTTTCAGCAAGTGCGTGCCCTTCATGATAGCTCGCTCACCACTGGTCACAGACGTGAAACCCACCACCAATGAAAGCAGCTGGAAAGATAGTGTATAGCTATAGTCTCCATCGAAGCTCAAACGACTGAACAATGGTGCTAGCAGAAAACAGGCGACGGTACCGATAATACCGAGCCAAAGGCTCCACGAGCGGACGATGAGCAGTTGACGCTGACGAGCATCCATTTCCGTGCTTTCGGAAATAGTCTTGACAGCGCTGAAACTTATGCCGAGATCAGTGGTCTTGCTCACAAGGTCAATGGTGCGATTGAAGGCATAGGCAATACCCATGCCGGCAGGGCCGATGAAATGAGCCACCAGCTTACCCTTTACTAACGTAATCAAGTTCGACAGCGTCTGCACACCGCCGAAAACGCCCGTATACTTAATGATACGGTCGTAGCCCGATTCGGTTTTCTTGCTTGCCTCCTTCACGTTTGTTGCTGATTCGTGAATGTATCGCTCAACGGTTTTCACCGGATTTCGCTCCTTTTCTTCAAAAATCTTGCAAATATAAGGCTTATTTCTGAAAAAAGCATTACTTTTGTCCGTAGTTTTTAACGTCTGCCGTGAAATTAAGTGTCATCATCCCCGTATATAACGCCCAAGCCTATTTGGATGGGTGCCTGAAAAGCGTCTTCAAGCAGCGAGTGGACGACCTTGAGGTCCTGCTGATTGACGACGGTTCCACGGACCAAAGCGGCACAATTTGCGATGAATACGCCAAACGCCACCCTGATCAGATAAGCGTCGTCCATCAGACGAATCATGGCCTCAGCGCTGCACGCAATGCCGGACTCGACCGAGCCTCGGGCGATGTCATCACATTTCTTGATGCGGACGACCGCGTGGGTACGGGCACCTGGGGCGACAACCTGAAATTCCTCAACATCTATCCCGATGTTGATATGGTGGAGTTTCCGATACGCGAATACGAAGGCTCGTCCCAAGAACGGTTGCTGGACTTCACACCACAGCAGGTTACAAAAGCAGTATTCAACGACTGGATCATACGTAGAGGCTATGAACACTGTTATGCTTGCAACAAGCTCTATCGTGCCCGTCTTTGGCGCACAAAGCGTTTTCCCGTCGGACAGGTGTTTGAAGACACGGCCGTCATGCCCTCTGTGGTGCATGATTGTAACGGCATCTTCTATTCCTCCAAAGGTTGTTATCACTACCTTACACGGCGAGGATCCATTAGCAACACCCCGCATTATGCTAACTACCGCCAACTCTACATCAACAATTGCACCCTATTGACTGAATGCACAAAACGGTCAGCCTTAACACATCACCTGAAGCCACTTCGCCGAGCCTGCCTTAACCGACTTGTTGACATGGGGCGTTGCCGTGACTGTAATCAAGCCGACTATCGTCGCCACCTCGCACAACTCTCCGCCTTCGACCGCCTAATCGTGAGACTCCGTGTCTTCCGCTCCCCCAAGCTCTAATTCCATGCGTCTTTCCTATATCGTCACCACTTATAACCTCGACGACGCTGAAATCCGACGTTGCCTTAACTCCCTCAGCCGTCAAGGATTATCTCGTGATGATTACGAAGTCATCGTGGTGGATGACGAGTCTGATGTCAATCCAGAATCCATTGTCAATGAGTTTGCCGAGCGTATGAACGTCCGGTTCTTTCGTCAGCCCCATGCCCGTCAGGGGGCTGCCCGCAACCTTGCGCTGACACAGGCTGAAGGTGATTTCATACAAATTGTCGATGGAGACGACTACCTCTTTGCCGACACAAGTGAATGGTGCCTGAATGCCCTTCGTGATTTTGAGGCCGATGCCGTCATCTATGGTTTCGTCCCAGCCAAGGAAAGATATCCCGTGCAGCGTTCTGAGCGAAGCGAGACCATCAATGTCTTTTCCGGAAAAGACTACATGAAACGCTATACCGTTTTCGGTAGTTGCTGCATCATGTGTTTCCGTCGCGAACAGCTCAACATGGACGGAAGTTCTCCGTTACGCTTTGCGGAAAACACGTTCATCGAAGATGAGGAATTTGTCACGCGCTTAGTTTGGCGTACGCCACGCATAGTGGTTTCCGACTTCAAGGGTTACGTCTATGTCCAGCGTCCCGATTCCACTACCCACAAGCGCGATGCCGAACACACTGAAGAGCTTTTCCAAGCCTACTTCAACGCCCTCGACCGCCTTATATCCTTCACAAATTCCGAGCAGAGGCCCCATGACGGATTAGACCGTAAGCTCCATTTCCTCAGCGTCGACATACTCCGCCACGCCCTCCGCCAGGATGATTGGAAACAACGTTTTAACGACTGCGCCGATGCCCTCCGCACCCGTGCTCTTTTTCCTTTGCCGAAAGCCGGTTACTCCACCAAGTACACCTTCTTCCGCTTGCTCTCCCCCTCCTCTCTCGGACAGCGCCTGCTTCACTTTATTGAAAAGAACGCTCTCTATTCCTAATTCCCTATTATGAAGGTTCTTCTACTTGGCGAATACAGCAATCTCCATTACACCCTTGCTTGCGCCCTTCGCGACATGGGACACGACGTCCGTCTGGTTTCCGACGGCGACGAATGGAAGCGCTACCCCGCCGACGTAAAGCTCGTTCGTCGCAGTACTGGCCTTCTTGACACCATCGTCTATCTCTTCCGCCTTGTCCGCGAGATGCGCCATTGGCGAGGCTACGATGTGGTGCAGCTTATTAATCCCGTCCATTTCATCCAGCTCAAAGCCGAGCGAGGAATCCGCATCTACGATTGGTTACGCCGTCATAATCGCAAAGTGTTTCTTGGAGCCTTTGGCGACGACTACTATTTCATTCACGCCAGTTACGTCCGTCGTCTCCTTCGTTACAGCGATTTTTATACCCCCACCCGCGAGGTTACACACTCTTGGAATCAACACAACCTCGACTGCTGGCTCCACAACCCGGGCATGGTGCATTCGTGCCAACACATTGCCCAAACCTGCAACGGTATAATTGCTGCTCTCTATGAATACTACGTAGCCTACACCGCTGTTCCCGACCTTGCCTCGAAGACAACCTTTATTCCGTTGCCGATAGCGTGTGGGCAAACGATCTCAGACAAACAAGCGTCTGTTGATTCGTCAAAGCCCCTCCGCTTTTTCATCGGCATACAACGCCAGCGTAGTGCGCTCAAAGGAACGGATATTCTACTGAAAGTCGCACGCGAGCTCCAAGCCCGTTATCCCAATCGCATGGAACTTGTAACTGCCGAAAACCTTCCTTACGACGAGTATATGAAACTACGGGAAGACTGTGACGTCCTGCTCGACCAAATCTATTCCTATACCCCTGCGATGAACGCACTTCAGGCAATGGCACACGGCATCGTCGTCGTCAGCGGAGGGGAAGAAGAACAATACGAACTGCTTAACGAACACGAGCTTCGCCCCATCATCAATACCCAGCCCGAGGAAGAATCCGTCCGTGCGGCTTTAGAAGACCTCATCCTTCACCCTGAGCGTTTGCCCGAGCTGCGCCGTCAAAGCATCCTCTATGTCCAACGGCATCATGAGTCCCACAAAGTCGCCCAGCAATACCTCGACTTCTGGGCTGCAAACAGATAAACAATTTGTTTTTTACTCCAGCACAGTCATCTTGAGGATGACGACATCGGTAGTGGGACGGTCGGACGAATCGGTATCCACCATCTGAATTTCGTTGACAACGTTCATACCCTCAACGACCTCGCCAAAAACGGTGTACTGGCCGTCAAGATGAGGCGTGCCACCCATAGTGGTGTATGCCTCCACCTGCTCGTCGTTAAAGACAGACTTTGACTCTTCTGCCAGACGCTTCTGCACCTCTGCCGTCAGCTGATCCTGCAGTTTCTGCAGCCCCGCCTGATCCTGACGCTGGTACATGGCGCGAATGGAATCCACGTGCTGCTGTGCCAGCTCGTCAAACAACTGCTGCCCACGCTGCTGAAGCATACGTTCGCCGAACTGCTGAAGCTGTCCGGGCGTATAGACATTACCCGTGACGATATAGAACTGACACCCGCTGCTGCGGCGCTCGGGATTGACCTGATCGCCCTGACGCGCAGCGCTGAGCACTCCGCGCTTGTGGAAATGGGTGGGATAGACAAACTCGGCAGGGAGCGTGTAGCCCACATCGCCAGCACCCAGACGAGCACCCGGCGCAGCACCCTTTGACTCTGGGTCTCCAGCCTGAATCATAAACTTGTTGATGACACGGTGAAAAAGCGTTCCGTTGTAGAAGCCTTCACGAGCCAGTTTCAGGAAATTGTCACGATGAATGGGAGTGTCGTCATACAAACGGACAACAATATCGCCCATGCTGGTGCTAATGCGCACAAGAGGAGTGGTTTTTTCGTCCATAGTGGTTGATGCAGATGAGGAGAATGGTAATATAATAAGGAGAACGGTGAAAAGAAAGGTGTGTTTTTTCATATCCTGTGAATTATGAATTATCGATTATTTCAAACACGTCGCTGTCGCCGAGGGAGGGGAACTTGGCGCGGTAGTCCGAGAGTTTCTGCATGTCGATGTCGGCCATGATGACGGTTTCGGCATCGTCGGGAGCCACGACGACAGGGCGTCCGTAGGCATCCACGATGACGGAGCCTCCATTATAGACGCAATCCAGCTGGTCCTCCCCCACCCGATTGGCGCCAATCACCCAAGCCTGGTTCTCCACAGCACGGGCGCAGAGCAGCGTGTCCCAGGCATTACGCCGCTTCGAAGGCCAATTCGCCACATAGATGATGGCATCGTAATCGTCGCGGCAGCGGCTCCAGACGGGGAAACGCAAGTCGTAGCACACCTCCAGCAAGAAGCGCACGCCCTTGTACGTTGCTATCACACGCTGGTTGCCTGCCGTATAATGCTGGTCTTCGCCGGAATAGGAGAAGAGGTGGCGCTTGTCATAGACGGTTACTTCGCCCTCGGGAGTGACAAAGTACATGCGGTTGGTGAAAGTAAACAGCTCGACAGCCGTAGCCACACTAGCGCAAATCGCAGCTCCCGTCTCGCGTGCCTTTACCGTCATCCATTGCAGCGAGAGGCCTCCCATAGGCTCGGCGCACTCGTCCGGCTCCATGTCAAAGCCCGTGCTGAACATCTCAGGCAGCACATAAAGCTCTGCCCCAGGATGGGCGTTAATAAGCGCATCGGCACGCCGGATATTCTCCTGCACATCGCGCGCCTTCAACGGCATTTGTAATACGGCAACCTTCATCTTTCTCTATTTTCAGCAATAGCCCCACGGTGTGAGGCTATTGTAGGTAGAACTGGCGGAAAGAGAGGGATTCGAACCCCCGGTACGGTTACCCGTACGCCGCATTTCGAGTGCGGTCCGTTCGTCCACTCCGGCATCTTTCCTTGTTTGGACGCTGCAAAGGTAGTGCAAGCCGAGCGAAAAAGCAAGAAAAAAACACTTTTTTTGCTTTTTCCGAGGCGCAGCCTACCTAAAACCGAAGGTTAAAGGTAGTGCAAGCCGAGCGAAAAAACAAATTTATTTGTATTTTTCTGAGGCGAAGCCTATCTAAAAGCCCCGAAAGGGGATTAAAGGTAGTGCAAGCCGAACGAAAAAACAAGAAAAAATCACTTTTTTGCTTTTTCCGAGGCGAAGCCTACGTTAAACCAAAGGTTAAAGGTAGTGCAATCCGAGCGAAAAACAAGAATAAACCGTATATTGCCTTCCGAAGACGCAGCCCGTCCTCTATCGGAAAAAACATGAAGAAGACTTCACAGACAAAGCCAATTTTCCTGCAACGCAAAGGCATTTCTTTACAACTCAATTGAGTTTTAATTAAAACTCAGCTGAATTGTAATTAAAACTCAATTGGATTTTAATTAAAACCCAATTGGGTTTTAAGGAAAGAGAAAGCAAAACGAGGTGTTTTTTATTGTTTTAAGGGAAAAGGCGCAAGCGAATCCTCCGAGCCATGCATTAGAGGAACAGCACTTCCCTTCCGTGGAAAAGGAAGTTGCCTGCAACGACATACTGCCGGCATGTGGGCGAGAACTGGTCCTCGACGGTAATGTGCTCGTGCCCTGCCAGAATGCAGCGCAGCAAGGGCTCCGTCTTGAGGTAGTGGATAAAGTCGCGCGTGACAAGGTCGTCCTGCTGCGTGAGGTAATCGCCCGATGCCTCGGGCACCTCACGCGACGTCATCGGGCCTTTATCCCTCCAGAAACGCATGGTAGCACGCCAGATGTTGGGGGTGAAGAAGGGCACATGCATGCAGAGCACGATGGGGAGTCCGCGTTTCACCTCGCTGAGGAAGCGCTCCACCTGCTCCTCGGTGACGTAGCCATAGACATCGTCGAGGGTGATGAAGTTGACGCCGTGTACCACCTGGCTCTGGATGCGTACGTCGAAGGGATAGACTTGACCGAGCAGGCTACGGGTGTTGTCCTTGTACGCCTCCGTCTGCTCCTCCTTGGGCTCGCTTAGCCACATGTCCGTAGTGAACTCGTGATTGCCCATCGAGCCAAACATGGCGTCGCCGAAGTACTTGCGCACAAGGTCAAAGTTGGCTTCGCTCTGCCAGTCGATGAGGTCTCCCGTATGCACCACATAGTCCACATGCTGCCGTGCCCACGCCAGCGCGTCGCGTAACGCCTCCTCCTGATGCCCGCCAAAGGTGGTGGTGCGGCTTTCACGCAGCTGTTGTTTCTTGGCATTCTCGTGCTCATAGGCGGCAGTAAGATGAGTGTCAGAGATATGGAGCACGGAGAAGGGCTTTTCTGCCCCAATCTCCACGGTAGCGTAGCTGATGGAGAGGCGCTCATATTGTCCCCGTTTGGGAAACACGTCAGGAGTGGCATGAGGCGCCTCGTCGTCTGCCCAAACGGGCAACGCCGACGTGGCAATGAGCGCACCGGCACCTGCCATACGGCGGATGAAACTGCGTCGGTCTATCGAATTGACTGCAAGGGGTTCAAGGGTATCGGATGAGGTTTTCATGGTTTTCGTTCGGCTGTTCTGGCTGCAAAGATACGAAAAACTCACTTATTTTTTGCTTTTCGCCCAAATTATCCTATCTTTGCAGACAAAATCATTCCCTATACCTATGAAAACCGCGCGCCTTCTACTGCTTATTCTTCTCGCACCTTGCGGAATACTCTCCGCACAAAACAACTGCATCGACCTGATGAGCGACACATGGGTGGCAACGGATGCGCTGGGGCGTCAGATGCCGCTTGCCGATTCCGCAGGCCCCGTGAAGACCGACCATCGGCGCACGGTGGGCATCTTCTACATCACCTGGCACACCCAGAATCTCCACGACATCCCTGGGCCATACACCGACGTCAGCCGCATCCTCCACGAAGACCCTTCGGCGAGGTTGCGCGACGACCATCCGTTGTGGCGCTACGGCTCCTACCACTGGGGTGAGCCCGAGATGGGCTATTTCCTAAGTCAGGATGAATGGGTCATACGGCGCGACATGTCGATGCTGGCAGACGCGGGCGTCGATGTGCTGGTGCTTGACGTGACGAACGGTGTCTGCTACTGGGACGAATGGGAGGTGCTCTTCTCCACCATGACGAAGATGCGCGCCGAGGGCAACCAGACGCCGCAGTTCGTCTTCTGGTCGTACAACGGAGGCCCCGTCGGCGTGGTGAAGTCGCTCTATGAACGTATATATAAGGAGAAGCGCTACGCCGACTTATGGTTCTATTGGGACGGCAAGCCCCTGCTGCTCTACAACGCCGACCCCTCGTACGACGCCAACGGCACCTATTCCGACGCCTCTGCCGACGACTATCCGCAGGAGATTCGTGACTTCTTCACCCTGCGCAACATGTGGTGGGGCTACTACACGTGGCACGGAAATCGTTTCATCGGCACGGAAGACAACTGGAGCTTCGGCTACTCCATGGCCGACAAACAGATCATCGGCATGAAGCCCGAGGAACTCGTCTCGAAGCACAACGGACAACCCGAGGAGGCAGCCGTCACCCCTGCCCAGCACCCTGTGACGATGACCGACGTCCCCATGGGCGTGGGCAAATCGTGGTCGCGGCAGGGAGGCGAGCCCCAGCTGAACGAATACGACATGCCCTCCGAAGCCTATGTGCCTTGGTTGGGGCGTACCGTCAGCGACCCAGCCGGCTACGGCATCTACTTCCAGGAGCGCTGGGACGATGCCCTCGCTGCCGACCCACCCTTCATCTACCTCAACGACTGGAACGAATGGACAGCAGGCATGTACGAGCGCGGCAAGAAGACCTTGTGGCTCGGACGCGAAAGCCCCTACATCTTCATCGACCAGTACAACGCCGAGTTCAACCGCACCATCCAGCCCATGCATGGCGGCTACACCGACAACTACTACATGCAGATGGTGCAGAACATACGCCGCTACAAAGGCGTCCGCGAGATACCCATCACCCATGGCTACGGCGTGGAAGCGGTTTACAGGGACACGCGTGGCGATGTCGCCCACCGCGACCATGACGGCTATGCCGGCCTCCACTACACCGACTCCACGGGCCGCAACGACATCGTCGAGTGCCGCGTCAGCGTCACACAAAAGGAGGTCTGCTTTCAGGTCCTCACTGCAGGTGAGCTGACACCCAGAACCGACCCCAATTGGATGCTGCTATTGATTGACACCGACTGCAACGCCGCCACAGGTTGGGTGGGCTACGACTTCCTTGTGAAACGCGGCATCGGTTACCGCTGGGACGCTACGACGGGTGAATGGATAGGAACCTTGAAGACGAGCCATTTCGTCATCGGTACGGATAACGTCCGGTTTTGCGTTCCCCGCAAGCTGGTCGGCATGACGGGCAAGACGTTCTCCTTCGACTTCAAATGGACAGACAATCCCACCGCCCTCGACAACATCATCACCGTGGCCACCACGGGCGACACAGCCCCCAACCGCCGCTTCAACTACAGATTCATCTTTAACCAAAAATAGAATAAGGAAATGAAACACCACACCTCTCCACTTCTCCTCCTCTCTGTGTTGGCCGTGCTGGCTATCAGCTGCACGGGAGCCACGAACAAGAGTGCTAAGGCCGAAGCCCCTGCCCCCTATGGCCCTATACCTACTGCCCGACAGCTGGCTTGGCACGACATGCAGATGTATGCCTTCATCCACTTCACCACCACCACCTACCGCGACGTGGAATGGGGCTACGGCGACGCTTCGCCCGACGAATTCAATCCCACGCACTTCAACCCCCACCAGTGGGTGGAGATTCTTAAAGCCGCAGGCATGAAGGGCATAGTACTGACGGCCAAGCACCACGATGGTTTCTGCCTATGGCCCAGCGCACTAACGGACTATAGCGTAGCAAACAGCTCGTGGCGCGACGGCAAGGGTGACGTCGTGGGCGAACTGGCAAAAGAGGCAGCACAAGCCGGGCTGAAATTCGGCGTTTATCTCTCGCCCTGGGACCGCCACGACTTGCGCTACGGCACTCCCGACTATATCGACTACTTCCGTGGCCAGCTGAAGGAGCTGCTCACCCAGTACGGCCCCATCTTCGAGGTGTGGCAGGACGGCGCTAACGGCGGCGACGGCTACTATGGGGGACTTTGCGAACGGCGCACTATCGACAACCGCACCTACTACGACTGGGCCACGACAGACAGCCTCATTCGCCAGTTGCAGCCTATGGCCTGCATCTTTAGCGACGGTGGCCCCGACACCCGCTGGTGCGGCAACGAAAGCGGCTCTGTGGGCGACCCCAACTGGGCTACGCTCAACCGCGACAAATTCGCTCCTGGCCATGCCAACGGCAACAGTCTGCAGCATGGCGATGTCGGCGGCACACATTGGGTACCGGCTGAAGTTGATGTTTCCATCCGCCCGGGTTGGTTCTATCATGAGCGGGAGGACGACAAGGTGAAGAGCGTCGAAAAACTGATGGAAATCTACTACACCTCCGTGGGACGTGGCTCAAACCTCATCCTCAATGTCCCTCCCACAAAGGATGGCGTCATCCACCCCATCGATTCAGCCCGGCTAATCGCCTTTGGCGAAGCCTTGAAGAAAGAGTTCAGCCAGCCGTTGCAAGCCAAGGCCGTGAAGTCGTGGAAAGCCACAAACCAACGGAAAGGCTTTGCTGCTCGCAACGTGGCCGACGGTGACAAGCAAACCTATTGGGCTACCGATGACGACATACGCGAGGCCACGCTGACGATGACGCTGCGGAAACCCGTGTCCCTCTACTGCCTTCGCTTACGTGAGCCCATCAAACTCGGGCAGCGCATCGACAATTTCCAGGTCGAAGCCCTCACCGCCGAAGGAAACTGGGAGACCATTGCCAACGGCACCACCATCGGCCCGCAGCGTCTGCTGCGCCTCCCCGAAGTAAAGGCTAAAGCCCTCAAGGTCACAGTCAGCAGCAGCGTTGCCTGCCCCCTGCTGAGCGAGGTGCAGTTCTTCCTCCCGCCAGAGACGACAACGGAGTAAGGCTATTTGTTGATGCGGAGGACGGGGGCAATCTTGTTGCAGGGCTCGGGAAGCTCCACGACAAGGCCCTCCTCGGTCTGACGGGCACGGATGTTACCGTATCCCAGCAGACGGACGCTGGAGATGGAGCGGCGGAAGTAGGGATTGCCCTTTGCCAATGATTTGATGACAAGACGTCCGTCCTCGGGCCACCCCATAGCGGTGACGTAAAGGTATCGCTTCGTTTGGTTGAAGCGGATGTCCGCAGCTGTCATATGACTATACTCGCCGTCGTTGAAGCCCTGCGCATTGATGGCGATATTCTTCTCTGCCACAGGGCCTTCGCCGAAGATGTTCCACGGACGGGTGCCGAAGATGCTCTCCCCGTTCACCGTCATCCACGCTTCAAGGTCGTCGAGGATGACAGCCTCCTTCTCGTCGTAGGTGCCGTCGGAACGGAGGGGAACGCTCAGCAGCAGGTTGCCGTTCTTCGAGACGATATCGACAAGCTGGCGGACGACGGTGGCGGCACTCTTGTAGCGGTTGTTCTCGTAGATGGAGGTGCTGTAGTGCCAGCCGCCGATACAGTTGCACGTCTGCCAAGGCTCGGGGACGATGAAGTTCGGTGCGCCACGTTCCACATCCCAGGTGATGGCCTTGCGCTGCTCCTCGTCGAGAATCTTGCACGTCATGACGCCCTTGGGGTTGCTGTTGTAGAAGTGGGCGGCAATCTTCAGTCCGCAGTCGCTGACGCGGTAGAACGGCAGCGTGGTGACGTCGAAGTAGATGATGTCGGGCTGATAGCGGTTGATGGCATCAAGGGTACGGTCGTAGAAATTCGTGACGAAGTCAGCCGAAGGCTGCGCGGCGCCGCTCGACCAATCCCACTGCCCATGGATGGCACCGTTCCACCACGAGCGCTCACTCAGCGGATGGTTCTGGCGGTAGAGCATCTGCGGGTCGAGGCCTTCCCACCATTTCCCCTTGCCGTCGGCTGCCGTGAGGTGGCCGTCGTAATAGACACCCGCCTTCTGTCCGTTGAGGTCGTAGCGCTGTGCCGGTTCATACCACGTCCATGCATGGTCGGCATGGAACGAGATGCCGAGGGGGAGACCGTGTTTCTTGGCAGCACGTGCCCAGCCGTCGAGGATATCACGCTCAGGACCCATCCGCACGGAGTTCCACGGCTGATATTTGGAGTCCCAAAGGTCAAAGTTATCGTGGTGATTGCCAAGCACGAAGAAGTACTTCGCCCCTGCCCTCTTATAGCGTTCCACCAGCTTGTCAGGGTCCCAGTTCTCTGCCTTGAAGAGGGGCAGGATGTCCTTAAATCCCACCTCGGAGGGATGCCCATAGTGCTCCACGTGGTAGCGATATTCACGCGAGCCTTCCATATACATCGAGCGAGCCATCCAGTCGCCGGCGCCCTCCACACACTGCGGCCCCCAGTGAGCCCAGATGCCGAACTTCGCATCGCGGAACCACTCGGGCGTCTGATGGCCCATGAGCGACTCCCACGTAGGCTCATACGTTCCCGTCTGCATCGGCTCATGCTCCTCCGACACAGGCACAGGATAAGGCTGTGCAGCCATACTCAACGACCACACACACACCAAGGAAAAAAGAAAGAGCTGTTTTTTCATACAATCAATTGATAAAAATTAGAATTTCACTAAGATACGGAACACCTTGCCGGGGTTTTCAGCCCACTCGGCCATAGCTTCGGAGGCATCGTCGGGGGTGACGACACGGCTGACGAGGGCATCGACAGGGCATGTGCCGCGCTGGAGGTAACGGATGACGGCACGGAAGTCGGCAGGCATAGCGTTGCGCGAGCCACGGATGTCAA
>Ga0310690_10001068_pt1 | contig 51432 bp, 44 predicted proteins | sample AusTroGonzalo_MG_2_FD_207661 | JGI IMG/M metagenome (GOLD analysis project Ga0310690, IMG submission 207661) | Bovine rumen microbial communities from tropical cattle in Woodstock, Queensland, Australia - Gonzalo_04 (v2) (version 2) | ecosystem: Host-associated > Mammals > Digestive system >... | reverse complement strand
ATGACCGTTTCAGGACTTCCGGGCCCCTGTCTCTCCAAGCCGATATGTGTTTCAAGCAGCAGATCTGTAAAAGTGGGTTCGCTTTTTTCCATTCAGGTCTCCTATGATAATTTCAGATTTTTCAACGTATCGGGATTGTTCGCGGTAATGACTCCGAGAGTCGGGCATTTTTCCATTTCGGGGCAGTCGCCGCAGCTCCAGACACCCTTTTGCAAAGCGCATTTGCGGACAGCGCAGAGATTTTCACAGTAGAAAGTTTTGATCCCGTCGGCGCGGCATCCGGTGCAGTTGATGTGCTCCGGCAGAATTGTGGCGTGATTCAGTTCGCTCCACAGTTTCGCCGTTTTCTCGCGCAATGAATCATCGTTGTTTTTCGTCGCGATGTATGCATCGCACTTTTCGCAGTCAAGACCGCAGTAGCTGATCATGGCTTTTTCCCCTCTTTAAACAGCTTCATCATTTCGTTAGTCAGGCTGATGCTGTCCGGCTGCAGCTCGATCTCATCGCGTTTGAGCCACTGCGCGAATTTCAGTTCGTTTTCATCAAGACGGATCTCGTCGTCTCCGTCGGCTTCGCAGAAGTATCCGACCAGAATGTCCTGCGCGATGCCCCACGGCTGCGATTTGTAGTAGCGGATATTCTTCACTTTTATGCCGGTCTCTTCCATCACTTCGCGTGCCACAGTCTGTTCCAAAGTTTCGCCGATCTCCGTAAAACCTGCGACAAGGGCGTTGTGGTTATAACCGCTGCGATACCTCGTTACCAAAAGGGATTCGCCTTTTGTGACTGCCACGATGACGGCCGGATTTATCCGCGGATAGATAGTGTTTCCGCATTTTTTGCAGACAAGAGCACGCTCGGTTTCGGAAAAGGAAAGTTCGCAGGCGCATCTTCCGCAGAAGCGGTTGTCCGTGTACCAGTGCCACAGGTGATATGCCGTGAATGCGACAAGAAGATCGGCATTTAGGCAGGTCCCGCGCAGCTCACGCAACCCCTGATACTCAAAGCCGGCGAGTTCGATTTCATTTTGAGTTATTGCAAGAAAATAGCGTTTTTCATCCACTGAAAAGAGGTAAATTATCTGTTCAGACATCGGCGAATCTTTTACAGTCGGAAACAGAAGACGGCCGCCTTCCGCTTTGGCGAGGATTTCACCGTTTTTGTTGAAATACAGAATGAAATCAGTATCTTGCGGTTTATGATTTTTAAAAGCGATATCTAATTTACTTGGATTTATGTCCTGGATCATGATTTTATCCTCAAACCTTCTATCTCTTTCTGCAGCCGTTCGAGAAATCTCGCCGCGTCTCCGCCGTCCATCTGGACGTGATGGAACTGGAAAGAGACCGGCAGCGTGGTTTTGAAGAAGCCTTTCCGGTATCTTCCCCACATTACCATCGGATTGCTGAATTTATCGGTATACTGATTTATGATGTAGTCGAGTTCCGTCTGTATCATTGCCGATGTTCCGATGATCATGCACCCTTCAAGATTACTGCTTCTGCACTCGTCAGCAGTTTTGACTGTAAGTTTCAGATAGTCGCTGTTGAACTGCCGCAGATCGTCCGAAAACGGAATGTCACATGAGTTGATCCCGCCTTTGCTGTTTCTTACGACGACATTTACTGCGAGCGTGTCGTAGCGGAAGAGCTTTCCTCTTTCAGGCAGCGTGTAGAATTCCTTCATTCCGCTTGCAGCTCTGACTATGCACCAGCACATCAGCGTATTGAACTTTATACCGCTCTTTCCGCTCACTTTGAGCAGACGGCTCACATCCATAGTTTTTACCAAAGTCACCATCGGCACCGGTGCCGTCATCCAGAGCCTGAAGGCTTCGGAACGGTTGCTTTCCCTGGGATCTATTTCTGTTTTCATTGGAACCCCTGAACAAAAAATCCAAAAACGACCGATATTGTAACGATTTTTCAGGTGATTGGAATGTTTTTTTGGACTCTTCTCTTCGGTATAATTTGAGAAAAATCTCTCTTTAAATAAAATCCGTTGTTTTTTGGAGGAGGATGCTGATGCAAAACGAGGGAAAAATCGCGATTCTGGATGTGAGTTCTTATATTTTCAGGGCTTTTCACGCGCTGCCGCCTATGACTTCACCTGACGGAAAGCCGGTGAACGCGATATATGGCTTCATAAATATGTTTCTCAGGACGATTTCAAAGTTTGAAGGTTTCGCCGCAGTCGCCGCGCTTGACAGCAAGACCGAGACTTTCAGGAAAAAGGCTTATCCCGAATACAAGGCGAACAGAAAGGAGGTCGACCCTGACTTGAAATCGCAGTTTGAGCTTATCGAACCGATGCTTCACGCGCTCAATATCCCCGTTTTTGCTTCAGACGGTTTCGAGGCGGATGACGTTATCGCGTCCATCGTCGCAAACAATCCTGAAAAAGAGATCGTCATCGTCTCTTCCGACAAGGATCTTATGCAGCTCGTCGGCGGAAACGTCAGGATGTACGACAGTATGAAGGATAAGATCATCGACCCCGAGGGCGTTAAGGAAAAATACGGCGTTCTGCCTGGTCAGATGCTCGATTTTCTCGCACTTCTGGGCGACAGTTCCGACAATGTTCCGGGAATGCCGAAAGTCGGTCTTAAAACCGCGGCGGAACTTCTCAACAAATACGGCTCCGCTGACAACATCTATCAGCATTTAGGTGAGCTGAAACCTGCATTGCAAAAGGGTTTTACGGAAAATAAGGAACAGTTTGAATTCTCGAAATTTCTTATAAAACTCGATTCTTCGGTAAATTTGGACGGCTGCAAAAAATGTTTCGAGCCCTGGGAAAAACCGGATGTCGAAAAACTCGCGAAACTATGCTCGGAACTGGGTTTCAGGTCGATCATGAAAAAAATAGAAAGCGATTTTTCTGCTGAACCGAAAGCACCTATAGAGCCAAAAAAAGTTTTTGAACTTCATGAAAAATGGGAGACAGGCGATTTTGAGCTGAAAAGCGCTGAAACCCTTTACGGATGCACCTTTTTCGGCAGTTTTTATGTCGCGAAAGATGGCAGATTTATGCGGTGCGAAATAAAAGATCTCCAGGAAGGTTCGACAGTTTATTCTTTTGATGTGAAAGAATTTCTGGATGCGCCGTTCCCGGCCGGGATCAAATTCATCGATTTGCAGATCTACTACTTCTGCCATGACAGCGGAAGACACGGATATACGCCCGAAGAAATTGCCGAAGTACTTGGTTTTGAGCAGGTAAACAGAGAGTCTCCCGAATCGTTTTTCGCGTTTCTTGAAAAACTCCGCGCCGAAATCGAGCAAAAAGAAGCAGACAAATCTTTTCTGATAAACGGGATCGAAATGCCGCACCTTGAAGTTGTCAGGGCGATGGAGCAAAGCGGAATAAAGGTCGATTTGCAGAAAACAGCCGCTTTGAAAGCCGAATTTGTCAGCAAAATCAATCAGTTGACTAAGCAGATTTATGAAGCTGCGGGAACTGTTTTCAACCCCAATTCACCGAAACAGCTTGCCGAAATTCTGTTCGACAAACTTGAGCTCAAAGGTGGCAAAAAAACGAAAACCGGCTACAGCACAGGCCACGATGTTCTTGAAAAAGTTGCGGAGGAAAACGATCATCCGCTGCCGAAACTCATTATTGAAAACAGAAAATATTCCAAACTCGTATCTACTTACCTTGAGCCGATCGCCGCGAAAACGGCATCCGACGGAAGGCTCCACACATCCTACATCGTGACTTTCGCAGCTACTGGTCGTCTTGCAAGCAGGGAACCTAACCTGCAGAATATCCCGACGAGAACTGAGGACGGGCAGAAGATACGCGGACTTTTTGTCGCTGAAAATGGATTTAAACTTCTTTCTCTCGATTACAGCCAGATCGAGCTCAGGATTCTTGCCGCACTCAGCCAGGAGCCTGAATTTATCGAAGCTTTCAGGCACGGCGAGGACATTCACACGCGCACTGCAGCCGCTATTTTCGGTACGATCCCCGAATTTGTGGACAAGGAGATGCGCCGCAACGCAAAGGCGGTAAACTTCGGAATAATCTACGGAATGCAGGCATACAAACTTTCGGTCGATACGGGCGTGGATATCGCGTTTGCGAAAAAATATATCGACAACTACTTCGCGTGCTACCCGAAGATCAAACAGTTCATCGACGGCACGATCCGCGAGGCGCGGGAAAACGGATACGTCGAAACTTACTTCGGACGCAGGCGCTACATCCCCGAACTTGCCGAAACTAACAAAAATATCGCGAAATCGGGCGAAAGAATGGCAGTCAACACCGTGATCCAGGGGACTGCCGCCGACATCATCAAGCAGGGGACAGTCCTTGTTTACAAAATGCTGCAGCAGGAATGCCCGGAAGCGCGGATCCTGCTCCAGATCCACGATGAACTCATAATCGAGATCCCAGAAAACAGGCTCGATATAGCAGAAAAATGTGCCGAAAAAATGCGCGAAGCTGGCAAAGTTTTCGATGTTCCGCTCGATGTCAACTACGAAACAGGCGAAAGCTGGGCTGATTTGAAGTAGAGGTGCAGGCATGAAAACCAGAACACTGATTTTAGGTGCAGGGCTCACCGGTCTTTCGGCTGCATATCACGCAAAAGGGACCGATTTTATCGTTGTCGAAAAGAGCGGTCATGTCGGTGGAATTTGCACGAGCGAACATAAAAACGGCTTTGTTTTTGATCAGACGGGGCATTGGTTTCACGTGAAAACATCCGCGGTTCGTTCACTGATGACGCGGCTTTTCTGGCAAAACACAGTTGAAATAGAGCGCAAAGCTTTTGTCTTTTCGCACAACGTTTTTACGCAGTATCCTTTCCAGTCGAACACTTTCGGTCTGCCGCCTCAGGTTATAAAGGAGTGCGTTTTGGGCTTTGTCAAGGCATACTACGAAAACGACAAGTCGAAGGCGCATGAAAACTTTTACGAGTGGTGCATGGCCTATCTCGGCGAGGGAATTTCGAAACACTTCATGATTCCTTACAACACCAAGATCTACACCGTCCACCCGAAGGATTATGCGAGCCACTGGTGCGACTACTATGTGCCGAAACCCACTTTGGAGCAGGTGATCGAAGGTGCCGTGACTGCGCCGGAACAAAAAAATATCGGTTACAACGCAAAATTTTTCTATCCCAAAGAAAACGGGATCGGCGAACTGCCGAAAAAGCTTTTTGACCTCTGTGAAAAAGAGAAATTCATTTTCAACACGGAGCCTGTTTCGATCGACACTTCGAAGAAAGTTGCAAAACTCAGTAACGGCACGGAAATCGGGTATGAAACGCTGATCAACACGATCCCGCTCAACAGATTTCTGAAACTTCTTACCAATTTGGCAGAACTTCCGGCGCGCGAAATTTCTGACAGAATGAAAATAGCGCACGTGAGCTACTTCAATGCCGCTTTCAAAAAGCCGTGCGGACATACGGGACACTGGTTTTATATTCCCGAAGAAAAATTCATGCCTTACAGAGTCGGCTCTTTCTCCAATATTTACAACAAGTTGGCGCCTCAAGGCAAAGGAAGTGCATATATCGAATTTACACATCAGGAAGAAAATATCGACACGGAACTTTTCTACAAAAAAAGCGTCGAACTCCTTCTTGCGATGGGGCTCATTTCATCCGAAAACGACATAGAATTCATGGATTACCGCAAAATCGATGCCGGATATGTCATCTACCATAAAGAATATTTCGACGACATGGCGCTTATCGAAAAGTGGTGCGCTCAGAACTCCGTCAAACTCGCCGGAAGATACGGAAAATGGACCTATTCCGCGATGGAAGACGCTATTCTCGACGGAATGAAAGCGGTGAACGCATAAATTTCAGGCAGTCAGGCAAAAAAGCCGGCAAATTTTTCTTTCTTGACTTAAAAACTTCCAAGAATAGAATGTTTCGTTTGTTTGATTTTTGACCTTTTTATTTTTTTTATTTTTGGAGGCTTTAAATGAAAAAATTTTGGATGATTGCAATGATTCTCATCGCAGCCCTCTTCCTTGTAAGCTGCGGCGACGACGATGACAACACTCCCCGCCCCGGCGGCTACAACCCTGGCTCAGAATGCTCTAATGATGGCGACACATCATGCAGCGACGACTCTAACTTTGTTATGAAGTGCCAAAACGGCAAATGGGAAAAGAATGAAAACTGCTCGGAAGACAACAAAACCTGCAAAAACGCAAAATGTGTAGCAGAAGGCGGTAACGGCGGCAGCGGTAACGGCGGCAGCGGCAACGGCGGCAGCGGCAACGGCGGCAGCGGCAACGGCGGCAGCGGCAGCGGCGAAGGCGGCAGCGGCAACAGCGAAGGCGATTCTTGCGCGGAAATTTTTTCCTGCATCCAGGATAGTAAATGTTATATAGACGATGCAGAATGTACCGGTGCATGCATTGAGAAAGGAAATCAGGATGGTCAAGACAAAGCGAATACCATGATAGATTGTTTCATTGGCAAGTGCGGTCAGTCAAAATCTCAGGAAGAATTCAACAACTGCCTCAACGAACAGTGTGCCAGCGAAATTCAGGCATGCGGTATTGGCGGAGGCGGAGCAGAAGCCGATGGAAGCTACAACTCAACTTACGGAACTCTCAAAGTCAACGTCTCGATTGATGCAGTTGCGACCATTGAGGACCAGGAAGAACAGAAAGAGCAGCAAAAACAGTATGAACAAACAGGACAAGAGCCGGAAAATCCGAACTATGACGGCTATATCACATCTGCCGCTATTACCGGAACTTACGGCAACGGTTCGACATCTGTTGTTCCGGCAGGCTCTGCTTCCACAATTGCATTTGTAAGCTGGGGAGAAGAAACAACATCGCAAGGTCCTTGGGAAGGTGTTAGTGTTCAACAGATCTCTTACGACTCAGGCAACAATCCGATGAACCCGATCATACTTTTGAGTATTGATGCTGATGCTGTTGCAATCGGCTCTATTGATGTTTCTCCGTTCCAAGGTTCTGTTGCAAGCATTCAGGTTATTGATATAAACTGGACAACTCAAAAAGCTAAATGCATGCATGCCTTTGGCGAGGGATCCCTGAAAATCACTGTTGCAGACGATGTTGAAAACGGTGGCGCTCTTGCTCTTTCCGGCGAAATAACTCTTTACAGCCCGAAAAATTACAAAGGTCAGGATCTGACACAATACAATGACATCACTGCTTGCGATCCTGTTCAGTAAGCCGGAATGTTTTTGACTTTTCAGCCCCTCTCCGGAGGGGCTTTTTTTTGCTTATTTCCGATCAACTTACTATAATTCAGCGCTTTTGTTGTTTAGAATTTTGTTTTTTTGAGGTGAAAAATGAAAAAATTTGTGTTGTTTTTAATCTGCATCGTTTTCAGTTTTGCAATTTTCTCGGCGGAAACAGCTCCGCAGAATGCAGCTCCGGCACCGAAACCGGCAGAAAAAAGAGCTTTGCAGTGGTCAAAAAATCCGGCCACAAAAATAATCTGGAAAGAAGCTGAATGGTACTGCAAAAACATTAAGGAAGACGGATACACCGACTGGCGTCTTCCGACAATCGACGAACTGCGTTCCATTGTTGAAAACTGCCCTGACACCGTAAGCGGCGGCGCCTGTTCGATAAGCGAAACGAACGGCAAACTCAACCAGAACGACTACAACAAAGTGACCTGCAACGGATGCAAAGGCGGACACGTCAAACTTAAAGGCAGAGGCTGGTACTGGTCGTCATCACAGAAGACCGGAACCGATCACTACTGGGTGATCAGCTTCAACAACACAAGAATTTCAAGCGCAAAAATGATTGCCGCTTACAACGTTTACTGCGTCCGGTAACAAAAACCGCCAAAAACGGGAGGTTCAAAAATGTTGAACTGGCTTTCAGGAGGACTCATCGACTTCGCCGGCTATCTTTCGCCGTTCCTTTTTCTGTTTGACGTTTTTGTCTGGTTTCTTTTTGTCAGAAAACTTACAAGTATCAAAAAAAACAGAAAAATTCTGATAAAAGTCGGCATCGCGTCGCTGATCGGCGCGGCAATAGCACCGCTTCTCATCATTATCGTTTCGGGGAATCTGTTTCCTTTCCTTTCGTCGTCGTGGAACACTATCCAGAAAATCAACAGTTTTGCAGCATTCCGGACGATTTTAAGCGCGCTTTTCAAAGGATTTTCGATGACCGGCGGCATTCTGATCCTCTCGATCGTTCTTCTTTTTGCCGTTAAAGACGCAAAAAAACTGACATTCGCAATACTCTTCCCCTTCCCTCTTTTCGCAGCGCTCGCCAGAATCAACTGCTTTCTCAAAGGGTGCTGTTTCGGCAAACTTTACAACGGCATTTTTGCGATAACCTACCCGCCGGCAAGCCTTGTATCAAGGCAGCATTATTCAAAATCGCTGATCCCGTCACGGTATGTCGAATCGCTTCCCGTCCATCCGACGCAGCTTTACATCATTTTTTCGATGCTGTGCCTCTTCATTCTTGTCGCGATTATGAACAAATTCAAAGTGAAGAAAAACATAATCGCGGGAACGGTGCTTGCTGGTTACGGTTTTTTTAACTGCTTCATCGAATTTTCCCGTGAAGAGCCGCTTGTCTTCAACTTCATCACGATGGGTCAAATCATGGAAATCATTCTGTTTTTCATGGGTATATATCTCATTTTCAAAGTAAAGGAAGAAGAAATTTGTGAAAAATAATTTTGGAGAAACACATGCTGCCTAAAAAATGCCCTACCGAACTTAAATCATGGAAATCGCTTGAAAATATCAAAAAAGACCGTGATTTCGATTTAAGGAAACTTTTCAGGGAAAATCCTCAAAGAGCCGATGAATTTTCGGTTTCTTTCGACGATATTTATCTGGATTACTCCAAAAACCTCATCGACAGTGAAGTCATGCAGGCTCTTCTCGATCTCGCAGAGGAAGCGGGACTCAAAGAGGGAATTGCCGCAATGTTCAGCGGCGAAAAGATAAATGAAACCGAAAACAGAGCCGTTCTCCACACCGCTCTGCGTAATTTTTCGGACGAGCCGCTTTTCCTTGACGGCCGCAATATAAAAGAGGATATCCGGCGCGTGCAGAACAGGATGAAAGCCTTTGCAGACAAGGTTTCAGATAAAAAATGGCTCGGATTTTCGGGAAAACCCGTCACCGACATCGTAAACATCGGGATCGGAGGCAGCGACCTCGGCCCCGTGATGGTCACCGAAGCCCTTAAACCCTTTTGGAAAGAGGGTCTGCGCGTGTTTTTTGTCTCGAATATCGACGGAACGCATATTTCCGAAACTTTGAAGCAGCTTGATCCCGAAACAACCCTTTTCCTCATCGCGTCAAAGACTTTCACGACTCTTGAAACGATGACGAACGCGAATACCGCGAAAAAGTGGTTTCTTGAAAACGGCGGAAAAGAAAAAGACATCGCAAAACACTTCGCTGCCCTTTCGACCAACGCGAAAGCGGTCTCGGATTTCGGGATCGATACGGAAAACATGTTTGAATTCTGGGACTGGGTAGGCGGCAGATATTCGCTCTGGAGCGCAATCGGGCTAAGTATCGCCTGCGTCATAGGATATGAAAACTTCGAAAAACTGCTTCGAGGCGCATACGCGGCGGACACGCACTTCAAAAGCACGCCGTTTGACAGAAATATCCCCGTAATTCTGGGGCTTCTGGGAATCTGGTACAACAACTTTTTCGGTGCCGAAACACACGCGATCCTGCCTTACGACCAGTATCTGCACCGTTTTGCGGCATATTTGCAGCAAGGTGACATGGAATCGAACGGTAAAAGCACCGATAGATCGGGAAAACCTGTTGACTACCAGACCGGCCAGATAATCTGGGGCGAGCCGGGAACGAACGGGCAGCACGCCTTTTATCAGCTGATCCACCAGGGAACCAAGCTGATCCCGGCAGATTTCATCGCGCCGGCGAACTCGTTCAATCCCGTCGGAGACCATCACAAAAAGCTGCTTGCCAACTTTTTTGCCCAGACCGAAGCGCTTATGAACGGAAAAACGGCAGAAGAAGCCGAAGCCGAGCTCAAAAAAGCGGGAAAATCGCCTGAAGAAATCAAAAAACTCCTTCCGTTCAAGGAATTCAAAGGAAACAGACCGACAAACTCGATAATTTTCAAAAAACTTGACCCTGAAACTTTGGGCAAACTCATCGCGATTTACGAACACAAAATCTTCACTCAAGGTTTGATCTGGAACGTTTTCAGCTTCGACCAGTGGGGAGTAGAGCTTGGAAAACAGCTCGCGACAAAAATTCTGCCTGAACTTGAAAACAAGGAAAAAGTTTCCTCCCACGATTCTTCCACCAATAATTTAATAAATAAATTCAAAGAGTTGAGTGAAAATTAAATTTCGTATTTTTCGAAAACGAATGCGAAATCTTTTCTCACCTGCTCTTCAGTCAGACCGAACTGTTCGAGCGAATAGATGTGCTCGGTTTTGAAAGTTTTCTGCTTTTCGGACTGTATTTTGAGCGCGTTTACGAACTTCTCGTCTCTTTTGAGGTCGCAGAATTCGATTATCCTGTTGAAAGTGTTGTCGAAATCGGTCATCAGCTGCTTGTGGGTGAGAAGCAGAAAATTCGGTGAATTCTTCTTTTTTTCCGCGATCTCGTCAAACATTCTGTAGTAAAAAAGCGATGTCCGGTACATATTTTTGAGGAAACGCTGCCGAAGCTCGACAGGCTGCGAACTGTAGTTGTTGAGCGATTCCTGGACCCGTTTTTCAAGCGACATCATCGAAGGGACTGCTTCGAGCGGGTTTCTGATTATCAGCATGATACGCGGATCGTCGTAAATTTCCTCGATTTTATCGACCGCAAAAAGCTGCGCGAACGACTTCGAGAACATTCTTCTTCCCGTTTTCCAGATGTTTTTGCGGTGGATATCCTGAAGATACTCTGCAAATTTCTCCTGCCCGGCGACTTCGACGAGATCACGCTCAAAAATGTCGCTTTCATCGAATTTCTTCCAGCAGTAGAAGTAGATCCACGATAGAAGTCCGTCGAAATAGCGCATCGAAAGGGCGATATCGTCCGTTTCCATCGAAAAAAGGTCAGTTTTGTGGATCTTCGGATCCCAGACACCGTCAAAAGAGAGATTTTTAACGAGCGGAAGGAACGGTTTTATGATTTTCCGCATGAAAATCGAAGGAAAAACCATCTCCCACATCGCGAAACCGCGGAGCTCGTCGCAGTTTTCAGTCAGAAAACGGTGCAGGAAAGTCGTTCCGCTGCGAAGATGACCGATCAAAAAGACAGGCTTTTCGATTTTCTGCTTCGCCGAGCCGGGGAAAAATATTTTATCAAGAAACAGAGTTACAGTCATCAGCACGCCGATAAAAGTCCTGAAAATAAGGATTCCGATGTATTTGAAGCGGAAACCGAAAGCCGAATACAAAATTTTAAGGATTTTAAGAGTCTGCGACATTTTTTACCTTTTAATTAAAGAATCCGTCAAACGGAGCGGAAAAAACAAACTTACTTTTTGAGAAGATCCCTGATTTCGGTAAGAAGAACGATTTGAGGATCGGGAGCCGGTGCCGGAGCTGCCGCTGCTGCAGCCTCTTCAGCAGCCTTGTTTGCTTTTTCAAGTCTTTCCTTAGCGGTATTGATAAGTTTTATGAAAAGGAAAATCGAAAAAGCGACGATGAGGAAATCGAAAGTGGTCTGAAGGAAATTTCCGTATTTCAGGAGAACTGCCGGCTGAGCAGCAACGCCTTCGGATGCCGGAACAGCTTCTTTGAGTGTAACAGCCAGATCGGTAAAGTTTACACCGCCGACGAGAAGACCGATGAGCGGCATGATGACATCATTGACAACGGAGGTTACGATCTTACCGAACGCACCGCCGATGATGATACCGACAGCCATGTCCATAACGTTTCCTTTCATTGCGAAATCTTTGAATTCCTTAAGCAGATTTTTCATTTTTTTCTCCTTTGGTTATTTGTTCAACAATCTTTTGCTGAGAACTTTGATCATATCCTCAGTCATAGTGTCCAAATCGTAACTCGGTGCCCAGTCCCATTCAGCTCTTGCGCAGGAATCGTCCATTTTGTTGGGCCAGCTTTCAGCGATACCCTGACGGACCGGATCGATGTCGTAATCCATCGTGAAATCGGGAATGACTTTCTTGATCGAAGCCGCGATCTGCTCCGGTTCGAAGCTCATCGAAGCGACGTTGAAGCAGTTTCTGTGGATAAATCTCGAAGAATCGGCTTCCATTACGCCGATAGCCGCTTTCAGGCAGTCGGGCATATACATCATGTCCATGTATGTTCCAGCCTTGATGTAGCAGGTGTAGTGATGTTTTTTGATCGCTTCGTAGTAAATGTCGACTGCGTAGTCGGTCGTGCCGCCGCCGGGAAGGGTGACGTTCGAAATGATGCCGGGGAATCTTACGCCTCTTGTGTCGACGCCGTATTTTTTATAGTAGTAGTCACAGAGAAGCTCGCCCGCAACTTTCGTTACGCCGTACATCGAAGTCGGGCGCTGGATCGTGTCCTGCGGAGTGTTGTCCTTCGGAGTTGTCGGACCGAAAGAACCGATCGAACTCGGAGTGAAAAGCTGGAAATGAAGCTCTCTTGCGATTTCGAGAAGATTCATCAATCCGCCGAGATTGATTTTCCAAGAAAGCTGCGGTTTCTGCTCGCCGACACTCGAAAGAAGCGCGACAAGGTTGTAAACCGCGTCAACATTGTATTTTCTGATGATCTCGGAAACACGCGCGGTGTCGAGAATATCAGCCTGTTCGTAAATACCGTCGACAAGTGTCGGGGCAAGCTGTGAACGGTCTTTCAAATCAGCCGCAACGACATTGTTTTCACCGTAAATTCTTCTGAGTTCGGGAACAAGCTCGCTTCCGATCTGACCGCTGGCACCCACAACAAGAATTTTTTTCATTTTTTTCTCCACTAAAAAACCTTATAACAACGCCCGTGCAAACCGCGGACTTTTACAAAAACGGGAATATAATCATATTTATTTTTAGCACAAAAAAAATTTTTGATTTTTTGGGAAAAGAAAATGCGGGGCCTGTTCTGACTATCTCACGCAGCGTGCGCCGTATTCGTTGGAGCCGCTCTCCTTGTCGTTGTTTACGAAAGCTGCCGAATAGAAGTTTATTACCCAATAAATGTTTGTAGTAGCTGTTTCTGTTGAAGACCAGAAATATGCTGTATCGCCGAATTTGCTGTATGTTCCGCTTGAATCAAGATCACAGTATTGACCGCAAGGACATTCGCTAAAAGAAGAAATGCAATTGTTTTCAAGGCTTATTTTACAAGAGGGACTTCCAGCTTCGGTAGCGCTGCAGTTCTGGATTAATGAGCGGAGCTGGTCGATATCCGGCAGTTTCCAGTCGGAATATCCGCCTTCAGTCAGATTTTCGCAGAAAGATTCTGCGGCATCGTAAGTCGTTAAGCCTAAATTCTTTTTTGACCATGTTGTTCCAGTGTTCGGATCAACACACGGCGTTTTGATCGATGTGAAACATTCGGGAATGGCGCAGTCCTCGCCGTTCCATGTCGAATTTGCGTCGCATTCGCACGAGTAGCCGCTTGTTCCCGAAAGAGTGCATTTTCCTGTTGAATATTTCACCGTACTGCACGGGTTCGGAAGGCATGCATTCTGATTTTTGATTTTAAAATTACCTCTGACACAGCGGACACCGAGCTTGATTCGGTTGTATTGCGAAGAGACGGCCGCCATGTTGAACCCGACAGTCCAGCCGTTGTCCGCGTTGTCTGACTGAACTGATGAAGACCAGAAAGTATCGTGGTCGCCGAGTTTGCTGTATAATCCTGTTTCATCGTTTGCCGAAACAGGTGAACATTTGCTCGAAGTTGAGCATTGCTCGGCACGGCATTTCGGATCGGTGACTTTGCAGCTTCCGCCGAAAGTTGTTTCAGGCGAATTTTTGATCAAAGTCCTGAGTTCGTCGATCGTCGGAAGTCTCCAGTCGGTGAAACCGCCATCGTTGATGTCTTTACAGTGAGAAACAGCGAGTTCCTGCCGGAGTTCCTCATCATGAACGGATGACCAGACAAGTCCGAATTCAGGATCGATGCACGGGAAAGTGCTTGCCTCGCCGCTGCATTCAGGAATAGCCGGAGCTGTGTCGGCATCTTCGTCGGGGGTTGAATCACCTGAATCCGAAGTGTCTGAATCGTCAACCGAATCACTGGTGTCGGATTGCGAATCACCCGAATCATCGTCTGATTGAGAATTTGCGTCATCGGGCTGTTCCTGTGTCGTGTCTCCGCTATCGGAATCAGTTTTTTCGCCCTGTTCGGTGTCTGAAGAATCGCTATCTGCCGTGTCGCCGTCTTTGTCACTCACTGTGTCGGCTGAATCCGGGGTTTCGTTTTCCTTTTTTGAATCACCGCCGCATGAAACCAGCAGCATTGCCGCAAAAATCGCGATGAAAACTAAAAATTTTTTCATTTTTTGCCTCCTTCTTTCCAAACAAACAATCAAAAACCGCAGTATTTTAGGTAAAATAAGCAGAAATGCAAGTTGCTGCTCTCCGGTTTTTGTTTCCGTAAGAGGGCAAAAATCCGTTTTTTATGCTGTCCGGCGATGATTGCCGGAACGCAAAATGCCAAAATCATTAAAAAATTTTCAAAAACCTTAATTTTTTCTTGACTTTTGGCTTTAATTGCGTAACATACCGTCGCTTTTTTGGTAACTGACATGAGGAAGAGTGTCATGGAATTGACAAAATACAAAAGAAAAGAAGACGTTAAAAGAGAGTGGTTCGAGATCGACGCAACGGGCGTAAGACTCGGAAGACTTGCGACGGCTGTTGCAAACATCCTTCGCGGAAAAACAAAAGCTGACTACACGCCGAGCGTTGACTGCGGTGATTATGTCGTCATCACGAATGCCGAGAAGATCGACCTTACCGGCAGCAAGCTTACTGAAAAGAATTATTACCATTATTCAGGTTATCAGAGCGGTATGAAATCGCTTACGGCACAGGAAATGATCCAGAAACATCCTGATTACCTCATTCTTCACGCTGTAAAAGGAATGATGCCGAAGAACAAACTTGCGAACTCAATTATGACCAAGCTCAAAATTTTCGCAGGAAACGAACATGCCCACACAGCTCAGCAGCCGACCAAGCTCAGAGTTGACGTAACCGGCAAAGTTGAAAAAATTTAACTATTTGGAGATAAAGTATGGAACAGTGGTACGCTACCGGCAAAAGAAAAACAGCAGTCGCTAGAGTTTTTTTGAGACCGGGAAAAGGTGAAATCGTTGTCAACGGCAAAAACACCAAAGATTATTTCTACACTGACAGCAACATTATGAAAATCGACGCTCCGCTTGCAATCACGAAGACTCAGGGCAAGTTCGACATCCTCGTCACGGTTTGCGGCGGCGGAATCTGCGCTCAGGCTGAAGCAGTTCGTCACGGAATTTCAAAAGCTCTCGTTGAATATGATCCCGAAATGAGATCGGCTCTCAAGAAGGAAGGTTTCCTGAGGAGAGATGCAAGAATGAAAGAGAGAAAGAAATACGGTCTTCGTTCCGCAAGAGCAAGATACCAGTTCTCGAAGAGATAATTTTTTATACAGTTTCTCGGATTTTTACGCCCCCTCTCCTCAAAAGAGGGGGTTTTTGTGTTTTTGGAGGTATTTATGTTCAGACCTTACCTTTTCACTTCGGAATCGGTCACCGAAGGTCATCCCGACAAAGTCGCAGATCAGGTTTCAGACGCTATTCTTGACGCCATTCTGGAGCGCGACAGGCTTGCGAGAGTCGCATGCGAAACATTCGTTACGACAGGACTTGTCGTTGTCGGCGGCGAAATAACGACAGACACGTATGTTGATATTCCCGAAATAGTCCGCAACACTATCATGGAAATCGGTTATAATGACACAAGAACCTGCGGCTTCGACGGCCACACCTGCGGCGTTCTTTCTACGATCGACAAGCAGTCTCCCGACATCGCTCAGGGTGTAAACGCAGGCGAAGGTCTTTTCAAAGAACAGGGCGCGGGCGATCAGGGAATGATGTTCGGCTACGCGACCGACGAAAACGCAGATTTTATGCCGACCCCCATAAACCTTGCACACCAGCTTGCTTTCAAACTTGCCGAAATCAGAAAAACCGGCGCGGCTCCTTTCATTCTTCCCGACGGAAAAACTCAGGTCACGGTCCGCTATGAAGACGACAAACCCGTTGCAGTCGACAAAATCGTCGTCAGCACCCAGCACAAGGAAGAGGCAGACTACGACAAAATCAGACAGACTGTTATCGACAGCGTCATTAAACCCGTTATTCCGGCACATCTCATGCACGACAAAACCGAGATTTTCATAAATCCGACAGGCAAATTCGTTGTCGGCGGTCCCGTTGCCGATACAGGTCTCACCGGCAGAAAGATAATCGTCGACACATACGGCGGAATGGGTCGTCACGGCGGCGGCGCATTCTCCGGCAAAGATCCGTCAAAAGTCGACAGATCAGCCTGCTACATGGCCCGCTACATCGCTAAAAACGTTGTTGCGGCAGGGCTTGCAAAAAGATGCGAAGTCCAGCTCGCATACGCGATCGGAGTCGCTGAACCCGTTTCCGTTTCGGTTTATGTCAACACTTTCGGCACAGCAGCGACCAAAGAAGCGGACATCGAAAGAGCTGTCAAAAAGTGCTTTGACATGCGTCCGGCGGCAATCATCGAGCAGCTTGACCTGCTCAGGCCCATTTACAAAAAGACCGCATCCTACGGTCACTTCGGCAGAGACTGCTTCAGCTGGGAAAAGACCGACAGAACCGAAGAACTGAAATCTCTGGTTTAGTCTTTCAGACTGTGATTTTCTTGATAAACCGAAAGAATTCCGAAACCCTCCCTTTTCTTACGATTTTTACGCTTTCGCTTTTTATGCGGATTTACGCATCGTTCACGAGCATTGCACCGCTGCATCCCGATGAAATTTTCCGGACGCTTGAAGGAGCGCACAAACTCGTTTTCGGACACGGATTCATTTTGCCTGGTTTTGAAATCGGCGCAAACAACTGGCTTCTCCCCCTGATTATTGCAGGATTTTACAAAATTCTGGATATTTCCGGCGTCAGAGATCCGCTTTACATCAATATCGGAATAAAAATTTTCTTCAGCATTTTCAACAGTCTGGCCGTTTCGGTCGTTTACCTGCTTTTCCGGAAGCACGGCCTTGGCAAAAAAACGGCTTTTCTTTTCACAGTTCCGCTCTCCGTGAGTTATCTTCACTCCTACATTTCAGTCAGGACGATCGCGGAATCAGCGGTGCTGCCGCTTATCGTTTTTGCAATCTGTTTTGCCTCGGACTACATCGAAAAAAAGAAAGAAAAATATCTGTTTTTCACCGTTTTGACCGCAGGAGCCGCCTGCATCATCACTTTTCAGAGCCGCATTTTTGAGGGTTTCAGCCTTTTACAACGGGATTTTTATCTCAGGGATTTTACCGCGACATTTCATCCTGTCACTTGTATCTCGGCAATTTTAATGATGATTTATGCCGTCATAAATTTCAGGAAAAACAAGCTGCTTCTCCTTTTCGTTTTTCCTTTTCTTTTCCTTTTTGCCGTCAATCCGCTGATTGCAGAAAAGCATCCGCGCTTTGTTTTCGCCTCTCATTTTGCACTTCTGGCGCTTTCATCTGAATTTTTCGCGTTTTTATATCAGAAATTCGGACAAAAAAGAGAAAAAACGGCTCTTTTTCTTTCGCTTTTTCTTATTTTTTCGCTTGACGCCTTCACGCACATAAAATATTCAACCCTATGGAATCATTCTGCAGATACCGCCGGCAGAGTTCTGGAGACCGAAAGCGAACTCGGCAGAATCCCTGATTTGAAGCGGGCTTACCTTTTCGGCGTTTCGCAGATCCAAAGCGGCGGTTATTCATATTTTCACAAAAATGCCCCTCTTTTCTTTGCATCTGAATCGGAAAATATAAAAAAAATGATGCGTAAGGCCATTGATCTGAAGCAGTCAAACAGCTACTGCGCTTTCAGAAAAGATATCGAAATTCCTGAAGAATACCGCAAAAATCTTGAAGAAATCAGCTCTAACGGCGATTTTACTATTTACCGCTTGCTGCCTTGACGATATTTTCAGCCGTAAAGCCGTATTTTTCCATGACCTGACTTCCTGGAGCGGACGTTCCGAACGAATCCACTGCGATGATCTTCCCTTTTTCGCCTGCGTATTTTTCCCAGCCAAAACTTGTTCCGGCTTCAACGACGACGCGGTTCTTGACCGATTTCGGAAGCAACAACTCTTTGTATTTATTGGGTTGTTTCTCGAATGTTTCACGTGAAACCATGTTGACGACTCTGACTTTTAATCCTTCTTTTTTCAAGGTTTCTGCAGCAACGAGTGCGATGTGGACTTCGGAGCCTGTTGCAATGATTATCGTGTCGGGATTTGCTTCCTCAAGTATCGCATAAGCGCCTTTGAGCGCGTTTTCAGCCGGAGCGTATTTCGTTCTGTCGATGACCGGAACGTCCTGACGCGTCAGAATGAGGGCGACAGGCTGATTTTTGTTTTCAAGAATGTGTTTCCATGCGACCGATACTTCGTTCGCATCTGCCGGACGCCATACTTCAAAATCCGGAATACAGCGCAGCGTTGCAAGCTGCTCAACGGGCTGGTGGGTCGGGCCGTCCTCACCTACAGCAAGAGAATCGTGGGTGAAAAGAAATACCGAACCGAGTTTTGCCAAAGCGGCAAGTCTTATCGGAGGTCTCATATAGTCGACAAACGAGAAGAAGGTTCCTGTGTATGGTTTCAGCATCCCGTGGTAGAAAATGCCGTTTGCGATAGCTCCCATCGCGTGTTCTCTGACTCCGAAGTGGATGTTTCTGCCCGAAAAATCATCGGCCGAGAACCATTTTTCGCCAGAAATCGTCGTTTTAGTCGAGCAGCTGAGGTCTGCGTCACCGCCGACAAGCCACGGAACTGCTTTACCGAGAGCAGCAAGGACTTTTCCGTCTGCGGCACGGGTCGCCATTTTCGTTTCCGCTTCGAATTTCGGCAAAATTTTGTCTAAATTTTCGACTTTAAGCTCATGCATAGCCTTGAACTGAGCTGCTTCTTCGGGATATTTCGCCGCATATTCCGCAAAAAGTTTGTTCCATGCCGAAAAAGCCCTGTTCCCTGCCCTTTCTATCGAAGCAAAATCCTTCTTCACATCGTCATCGATGAAGAAAAATTTGTCGGGATCCATTCCGAAAACCTTTTTTACCGCCGCAAGTTCGTCCGCGCCGAGCGGTGAGCCGTGTGAAGACGAGCTTCCAGCCTTGTTCGGGGAACCGAAGCCGATTGTCGTTTTTACGATGATAAGTGTCGGTTTGGATTGCTCTTTTTTCGCCTTTGCGATCGCGCGGTCGATCGATTTGAGGTCACTGTCGCCGTCCGCAACGGTAAGCACCTGGAAACCGTAGCTTTCAAAACGTTTTTTCACATCTTCGGTGAAAGTTATCGCTGTCGGGCCGTCAAGCGAAATATCGTTTGAATCATAGAGAAGAATGAGTTTTCCGAGTTTCAGGTGTCCCGCAAGCGATGCCGCTTCGGAAGCGACACCCTCCATCATGCAGCCATCCCCCAAAAGCACGTAAGTAAAGTGGTCGATCAGCTCGAATCCCGGCTTGTTGAACCTTGCGGCAAGCATTTTTTCGGCAATCGCCATGCCCACTGCGTTAGCGACACCCTGACCGAGCGGACCAGTGGAGGCATCAACGCCAGGAGTTACACCGAATTCGGGATGTCCCGGAGTCTTGCTGCCGAGCTGCCTGAAATTTTTCAGATCGTCCATCGAAAGCTTGTAGCCGGCAAGATGGAGCATCGAATAGAGAAGCGCACTGCCGTGACCTGCCGAAAGGACGAATCTGTCGCGGTTTATCCAGTCCGGATGCACCGGAGAAACCTTGAAATGCCGCTTCCAGAGCGTGTAAGCCATCGGTGCCGCACCCATCGGAAGGCCGGGATGACCCGAATTAGCCTTCTGGATCATGTCAGCCGACAAAACTCTTATCGTGTTGACACTTTTTGCTGAAAAATTATCGGGGAAAGCCATTTTTTTCTCCATAAAAAGTTCACAAATCGGCTGAATATACAAAAAAACAGAGAAACGACAAGATAAAAATGATGTCAGATTCCGCTTTTGAAGATCGTTTGCATTAAATAAAAACACCATTTTCAATATTTTTTACTTTTATTTTTGAAATTTTTCAATATAATATTTTGTTTTTTATGCTTTTTTGTTAAAACAAATATTACTTGCAGGGGTAAAAATGAAAAAGGAAGAAATTGAAAATCTTTTTAACAGCTATGAAGAGGCAGTTTGCAAAATCGAGGAAACTGAGTGCTGGAGCGCGAGAGACCTGCAAAAACTGTTCGGATACAGCCTTTGGCAGAACTTCTGCAAAGTGATTGAAAAGGCCAAGGAGGCTTGTCGGAACGTGGGGCAACAGGTCTCAGACCATTTTATTGACGTCAATAAGATGGTCGTACTTGTCCCCGTTTTCGGATGTTTGTTGCGGAAAAACCTCCGTTTATTGCCTTTTCCCGGCTTTTTTCTATAATATTGCGTTTTTGTTCATCAACTTTTTAAGGAGAGAAAAATGAAAAAGTTTTTGGTTTTCGCAGCAGTTTTTGCCGCGATGTTTTTTGCGGTTTCCTGCGGCGGCAATGACAACGAAGATGACAACAAAGGCGGTAACGGCAGTAATACCGAAGAAAACGGAAACAATACCGAAGAAAACGGAGGCAACACCGGAGACAACGGAAACAATACCGGAGACAACGGAAGCAATACCGGAGACAATGGCGGCAACACCGGAGACAATGGCGGCAACACCGGAGACGACACGGCTGATTCAGGCGACACAGAAAATGATGTAGATCCAGCTGATTCAGGCGAAGGTGAAAACGAAGGCGGCGAATCGGACTTTGCAACTGAAGCGGAAGCATATCTGCCGGCTTCTTACGCAGACAAGACCTTGGATGCATGGTATATGCTCAAAGAAGAAGAAGATAACAAAATAAAGATCGAAGCTATCTTTTTGTTCAACGACAACTCTCTGGTAAAAACAAGCAGCAAGGTCTATTCCGCAGAAGACGGCAGAGAGCCAAAGAATGAAATTGACGCAGAAGGTACTTTCACGATCACTTCCGGCAACTACGACAACGGCACAGCACAAGTTGAGGCAGGAGGAATGCAATTCGAAGTCTCAATCACTGACGGCGTTCTCTCCGCAATGAACGCTGAATTCATCAAACAGGACAACGCCGAAGCACCCGAACCTAAATAGAAATCTCTTCCAACAAAACCAGAAACCCTTTCAAAGTTTCTTCACAACTTCCGATTTATTTGAATATTTTCCTATTTTTCCCTCATCGCGATGCAGAAAAGTTCCAGCGGCAAGTGGCAGTAACCGTTGGGATTTTTGACAAGATACTTCTGGTGGTACTCTTCCGCCGGATAGAAGTTTTCAAGCGGTTTGACTTCGACCGCAAACTTTTCTGCCTTTGAACCGAGAGCAAGTTTTTCGCTTTTTACCGCCGCTTCGATATCGGGAAGAAGCGATCCATCGGCGTAATAGATTCCAGTACGGTACTGAATGCCGCAGTCGCATCCCTGCTGGTTGACTGAAAGCGGATCGATTGCGCGGAAATAGTATCCGATGAGTTTTTGCGTCGGCAGAACCGTCTCGTCGTATTCGATTTTCACCGTTTCGGCATGCCCGCTTCCCTCGCAGACATCGCGGTATGACGGATTTTCAGTTTTTCCGTTGGCATAACCCGTTTCGGTCGATCTGACACCCGGAAACTGGTCGAAAAAACGCTGCGTTCCCCAGAAACAGCCCCCTGCAAGATAAATTGTATTCATCAAAACCTCCGCTAAAAACGAGGTTTTTTAGCATGTATCGGTCAGCTTTGCTATTTTTTTGAAAAAAACGCTATCTGCACTCTTTGTATTCTCCCGGCGTTCCGTTTTCAACTTCGGACTGGCATTTTCTGCCGCTTGTGTCGGCGGTAAAAGAGAAACCTTTGTCGGTTTTAAAACTGCCGGGGTCGGCTTCGGCGACAAGAGTCCGCGCGCCGTCTATGTCGCACAAAATCTGGACGCTTTCGTTTCCCGTAAGTCCGGCATCGGCAATCGTCGTGTCGTCAACGATGAGCCAGAGCGCATTTTGCGGCAGGACATCCCCGAAAGCGGCCTCGTTTCCGGTTATAACGGCAACTCCGCCGGAACGGAGAATAAGCTCCGAACCTTCGTTTTTCGCACTCAAAGGATCTATCCCCTTCCCGTCGTTTTTGTCGTCGATAAAGCAACTCGCAAGGTCAAAATCCATCGCACTGTAGTTGTAAAGTTCGACAAATTCCCAGCTTTTCTGCGGTTCGAGCGACGGAGTGTGCATGATTTCAGAAATCATTATGTGAGGAGACGCTTCGTCCGTTTTCAGTTTGAAAACACGCTCGATTTTGCCCGTTTTTGTGAAAATTTCGGCATTGACTTCGTAATTTTTTTCTGGTTCAAGACCGTCAATAACGGCCGTGCACCCTTTTTGACAGATGAAATAGCTTGTTTCCAGAGAGAGCGCAACAACTGAATCGCCTTTGACAGTGAGCGTAAAAGCCGTGTCGGTCGAAACCTGTTCAAAAGTCACATCCGATTCTTTTGGCGGATCTGTCGGAAGAGCGACCTCGATATTACTTAGCTCATAATCGCGGCTTAACGATTTCGCTTTCAGAATATTGAATAAATTCAACGGTTTGTCAAAAATGAAGATATGCCATTCATCAAGTTTCATCATATCTGCAGGTTTCGGATCGACATCTTTGATCTTGATTTCGACAGCGCTGTCAAACTTCACGGCAACAGCCGCACTTTTCGAGTCATCCGGAATGATTTCGGCGACTTCCGGCAGTTTTTTGCCGATTTCGTAAACGAATTCCTTCACTTCCTTGTTTTCAGTAAACTGCTCGCCCGTCATCAAAGGTTTGTTGTCCTCCGATTTCAGCGCCGAAGTGAGCGTCACGAACAGATTGTCCTCGGCGGGAAGCGGTGGCAAAATCTTTACCGAATCGCCTGCGACCTTGATTGAATCAAGCGTTCCCGCATTTTCTGACGAAACGGAAAATCCTCTGAGCGAGTTCGGGTTTACCGGCATGTTGAATTTGAAAACTATCGTTTCTTCGGGGTAATAAACTCTTTCTTCGGGATATTCGGTGCAGACAAAAGGCTCGTAATCGTTTTCTTCAGGCCCGTCTATCCCGCAGGAAACGCAGAAAAACAGAAAAATTGCGGGGAAAAGTAGTTTTTTCATCGTTTTTCCCCGCATGAATAAAGGTCAAAACCGGCATAGGATCTAAGCCATCCGTTATTTTTTTTGTCGATGATTTTGAAAACGATCATCTGTTCAGGCGGAATTTTTATCCCGTTTTTCTCGACGGCGTTCAGCATCGCGGAAAAATAATAAATCCCGCTCAGACGGTCTATCATTTCGATCCTGGCCATATAAAGCTTGTGTTCCTGCTCGCCGAATTTTATCGTATCGGCATTGTAAAGCAGTTTTTTCAGGTCGAAACTGATTTTCCCGCCCACTTCGTAAGAGTTCAGATCACCGTAAGTCGTGTTGTTGTCGTCAGGCCCGACGGTGATATAGTCTTTTCCGACGGCAATATTGTTTTTCTGGTAAAGATAAAGTTTTTCGTCGCTCTTATACTTCCCCCAGAAACTGATTTCGGGCAAAAGTCCGGCGACACGCGTGTTTTTCCGCGCCGAAACTACCGCTTTTTCAAGGTCGGCAATGTTTTTTAACGCTTTCCCAAGCATTTCATCGAGTGTAATGCAACTGTAATCGTTTTCCAGAGATTCGCTGGTGAACTCTTCTCCTTTTAAAAAAGAAGCCAGCTGCTCTACTGGAGAAGGCTCGGCATAAATTCTGAAAACCAAGAGATCACTCGCCGCCAGTAGCAAAAGGATCACCGTCCTCAATTTCAAACGGATCGTCCTCCCCGACTTCGAACGGATCTCCGTATTCAACCTGAAAAGGGTCTGTAAAATCATTGAAAAACTCTTCATCGGCATCGTCCTCCGCTTCTAGCATATAGTTTATATTGTTTCGTATCTCATTGATTTCATTGAAAGAAAGCACTGAATTAGTAAATTCCGGAGCAAAAAACGACTTCGGAGCAGAACTTTCCTTCGACTTGTTGAAATCAACTGCAAGATTGCAGAACCATCCGTAGTGGAATCTGTCCGCTTCCCTCGTGACGCGCATTTCGGCCTCTAACACAATATTAAAACCAATAAAAAATCTTACAATCTCAAAAGTTGCAAACAATTCGCAAATTTAAAAAATAAAAAACCAAAACACAAAAACATATTATCGTGAAATTTTACAAAATCAAGAATTTTATTTAAATCAAATTAAAAGATATCGAAAGAACAAGAGTTAAAAATGCAAAGCATCAAATTCAGAAATTATCAAATCAGAATTTATGATTTTTGTAAGAGGTTACTGATTTCCGCCGGCATAGTCAGCACCCGGAACAACGATAACGACATCCCTTGTATCAAGGAATGCACCGTCACCCAGAACGCTTATTGCAGCTCTGAAAATCTTTGAATCGCGGGAGTCGTTTTTGTAGACATCATCATTTTCGAAAGTTATGTCGAAAGAAACTTCCTGTCCCGGTTTGACATCAGGGAAACTCTCCGGAGATATGGATTTTACAAACTTCGAAGTATCCGCGACGTTGAAATCGTTCGCAACATGTTTGGCTTTCGCGGTAATATCGATCTGGATATTACTTGTGAGTGCGATAACCGCATCGACAATCGCATCCGAAAAACCCGTTCCGTTATCCGCAATTGTGAAATTGAACGGATTGCCGTCACCGTCCTTTGAACCGGTTCCTTCCGAAATCGCATTGAAATCATTATGAGGATTGTTGGCGGTTATAGCTTTAGTCGAAGAATTAAGGCCTATGAATTTGGCATTTATCGCATTCATTTTTTCGATAGCCGCCGAAGCACTTTTTACCGTAGTGCCGGTAAAATTGACAAATTTTTCATCGGTCGCCATGATGAATATCGGCATCGATTCATCTCTGAAACAAGCTCCGCCGATACTGCCCGGATAAGCGGAACAGTCGGGAGGATTTGTTGTGACTGTTTTCGTGCCGTCCTGAGGACCCTTTATTGATCCTGAGGTTGCTTCATCGCTTGCAGTCGCCCAGAGTGCCAGAGCGTGATATTCATCTGCTCCGCTGCATGTTTTAATAGTGTCGACTGCGCTTTTTACCGCTTCGGCATCAGTTGTGATCGGCTGCGCAAGAGTATAGACCTGACTTCCAAGAGTTCCGAATTTGACAAGGCCGAACGCCGAATCTTCGATTTTTGCGCGGACTCCGTCAATAATGGTAGTTTTTATTCCGCTTTTCAAATTGGAGTGCTCCCCTGACATCGAATTAGAAAGGTCGACCAGGATCATTACATCGACTTTTTTGATGTCCGTATGGAAATTAAGAGTCCGGACCTGAGAATCGCCTTTGTAGGGCAGAACGACATAAAAAATGCTTTCGTCGATCACGCTCACAGGATCATTCGGGTTTGTTCCGAGCAGGTGTTCGGTGGAGTCGTCAAAACCGTCACCGTCGGAATCGCCGAGCCGCGGATTTGTGCCGATTTCCACTTCAAGCTGATCGGAAAGACCGTCGCCGTCGCTGTCGAGATCAAGGAAATCGTAAGTTTTGTCACCGTCACTGTCAAGCGGGGGAAGCGAACCGTCGTTTTCTTCAAAATCGGGGATCCCGTCACCGTCGCTGTCTTCATCACGGAAGTTCGGGATGTCGTCCCCGTCAAGATCGTCCGAACCTTCATAAAAATCGGGGATTTCGTCATCGTCGCTGTCCGAATCAAGGTAATCAGGAGTTCCGTCACCGTCTGTATCTACGCCGGTACACGTATCGGGAGAATCGATTTTTTCGCACCACTCCACTTTGTCCGGAATTTTGTCACCGTCGCTGTCTTCGTCGCGGTAATTCGGCACACCGTCGCCGTCTGCATCTTCTGTTCCTTCAACAGAATCAGGAATTCCGTCACCGTCACTGTCAATGTCAAGATAATTCGGGATCCCGTCCTCGTCGTCATCTACCGCAACACCGTTGGGAGCCTCAACAGAATCAGGAATTCCGTCGTTGTCGCTGTCGTCGTCAAGATAGTTCGGAATTCCGTCTTTGTCTGCATCTTCTTTTTCCTCGATTCCGTTCGGGATTCCGTCACCGTCGTCATCCTGTTTAGACCATTCGATGTATTCTTCCGAAGTTTTGTCCTCATCCTCGTTTTTGTCTTCGACGTTGGAATCGGGCAAACCGCTGCCCCCGTTGTTTCCGGAAGAATTTGCTGAAGAATTTGCTTTGTTTCCGATGTTGTTACTGCCGGATTCACCGTCTGAGCTTTCGCTTTTCGAACCGCAGCCGAAAATCAGAAAAACTGCGCAAAAAACAATAAAAAGTCTTTTCATGGTGACCTCCCTAAATTATTACTATTCCCCGTTGCAATTACCAGGAACGACTACCGTGATTTCACGGCTGTCAAGCATCAATCCACCGTCTGCCGCACTGGCAGTTATGCGGAAATTATGCGGCTCGCAGGAATTGTTGTTATCGAAATCATTCTTGAACGTGATGTCTGCGGAGACCTGAGTTCCCGCAGTCACCGGTTTAGCCGCCGTCGGATAAAACGACTTGACAAATGTGCCGTTGACACCGTATGGATTTTCAGCCTGTTCGAAATTCACCGTAACATTCAGCATGATGTTTTCAACCAGATATTTTATCTGCTCTGCTATTTTTGCGGAAAAAGTCTCGTCATCGTTGTTGATTGTGAGATTGAAATACGATTTGTCCTCTTTTATTGAATTTGTGGCTTTTGCGATCCTTTCAAAATCTGAAACAGGACTGCTGCCGCTGCTCGTTTTGACATAAACGCCCATAAATCTGGCGTTTTTCGCTGTCATAGCCTCGTTTACCTTTGAATCGGTCTTATACTCCCCTTCCCCCCAGCTGCTTCCCAACTGACTTTTTGTCAGAAATTTGTCATTGGTCATCAAAACAAAAAGCGGTATCGCATTTTCTCTGAAGCATGCTCCGCCTATACTCCCTTCCTCACCGCTGCAGTCGGCGGCAGCAATACTATTTGTCGCGGATTTCGGGTTTGCATACATTATCGTTTCGGTATTTGCCTCGCCGGTTGCCGCTTCCCACAGAACCAGATTGTGATATGTTTCGGAACCGTTTGTCGCCGAAGAAATCGTATCGACCGCGTTTCTGATTTTATTGTCATCAGTCGTGATGTATTGCGACAATTCGTAGGCATCTCCGTTTTCGACTACTCCGAGTTTGACAAGTCCGAACGCCGGATCGGCAATTTTTTCGCGGACCGCGTCAATAATCGCGGTTTTCACATTCGCTTTCAGATTTTCGTGGGCTGTCTTCATCAGACCTGAACGGTCAACCATGAACAGGACGTCGATTTTTTTGATTTTCGTGTCGAGTTTTATCGTTTTGCTGACAGTGCTGCCGTAAGGAAGCTCTACGGTCCAATCGTCAGATCCTTCTCCGCCGCTGTCCGAATCAGAGTCTTCATCGCTTGAATCAGTGTCTTCATCGGCCGTATCGGAAGAATCGCCCTCCTCATCGTTTCCGTTTGAATCTGAATCGGTGTCATCGTCAGACTGCGAATCGCCCTGTTCTTCATCGTTTTCCGGCAGGGAATCGGCTGAATCATCGGTATCGCCGTCATCCGTTTCGTCAGCATCGTTTGCGGCACCGTTTTCATTTTCGTCATCTGAAGTTGTCACATCCGGCAAAGAATCTTTGCTGTTTTCGGAATTTTCCGAAACATTTTCGTCAAAATTTCCGACAGGATCCTCTCCGCTGCAGGATGAAAATACCAGAAAAATCACCGTGAGTAAAAGAATAAACCGTGTTCTCATAAATCTCTCCAATTCCAAAACTATGTAATTATAGCAGAAAAAATTTTTTCAGCAATCATTAATTTTACAATTAATTAAATTTTAAAGCAAAGAATTTAACTTTTTCAGGAAATCTGATTATACTTTTCCGTTTTGCGGAGGCCTTATGAGTGAAAACATCAAAGAAAGCAAGTGTTTTCTGAGCATGCACAAGCTGCTTGAAACGGCGATAGCGGACTATAACATGATAAATCCGGGCGACCGCATTCTGGTCGGTCTTTCGGGCGGCAAAGACAGTTCCATGCTTCTTAAACTCCTTGCGAGAAAAAAAATCAGCACAACGAACGATTTCAGGCTTTTTTCGGTTTTCGTGAAGATGGGCTTTTCGAACGATGACGAAATTTCCGATTATCTACGCAAATTCAGCGCCGAAAACGGTGCCGAATACTTTGAAATCACAAAATCGCTTGAAAAAATAATGGCTTCGGAAAAAAAACAGGCGTGTTATCTCTGCTCGCGGACGAGACGTCTTGCGCTTTTTGATCTGGCCGATGAAATCAATGCAAATGTCATCGCTTTCGGCCATCACCGCGACGATTTTGTCCAGACTTTCATGATGAATCTCCTTTTCAACGGCACTCTGGAGGCGATGAAACCCGACAATCCGTTTTTTAACGGAAAATACCGCATAATCCGCCCGATGGTCTACATAAAGGAAAGTTCTGTAAAAGCCGAAATAGCGAACTCAGGCATCAGGGTTTTTGATTCGGGCTGCCCTTTCGGTCATGTTTCGCAGCGCGCTTTCATCAGAAAGTTACTGGATGACCTCTACAAAGGCGACAAAACTGCAAGAAACAATCTTTTCAAGGCTTTATACAATCAAAAGCCCGATTTTCTCTTGAAAAAGCCGTCGAAGGATATTCTCTGATTTATTATTTTACCTTGAGTGAATAGATGCCGTCCCAGCCTGCCGCGATGTAAACCGTTCCGTCGATAAGCTGAGGCTGTGCACTGCGATCATAATAGTAGTAATCGTAGTAGCCGTAACCATAGGAAGAAACCGACGAAATATTGTCATCGCCTGATTTTTCCTTGCCGTCAGGAGCAATGTATGTCCAGCCGTCCTTGATTGAAAGAAGGACGCCGCCGTCATTGACATCAAGGAGGGAATTCGCGTTGTCAAACGATTTTTTGTAGGTTTCCTTGCCGTCGGATGCCGAAACGATCCTGACATCGTAATGTTTTTCAGTTCTGTAGGAACATGAGCTCCATTCCTCGCCGATAGAAGCTCTTGCAAAGAAAACTTTGTCATTTTTTACATAGACACTGTCATCCACCGATTCGTATTTGTCGCCGTTGTATCCGTAGGAATAAGAAAGAGTCTCTTTTTTGATGACTTTTACAGCGGTTTTGTCCGCGTTGAGTTTCAGAATATAGAAGTCAGAATCCCTTGAACTTGACCAGTAGTAATCGTCACTGCTTACAGAGTCTTCATAATCCTCATAATCGTAGACTGTCGGAGTCTGCGTGTAGAGATATTCGCCGTTTTCGCTGATTCCTACAAGCTCTCCGGGGATGTTGATTTTTTTGCCGGCTTTCGGATTTTTCGGGTCGCTTGCATCGAATGAAAGCGCGTAGCAGAGATACTGGTTGCCGTTTTCATCCTCTTTTTTGAGTTTGCAGCCGCTCGTCCAGAAAGTTGAACCGTTTACAAAAAGGTTGTCTTCATAGGTAAGGGTTTCGTAGTCGAATTTGATTTTTGTCTCTTTTATACCGCTTTTCGGATCGCTCATATCAAAGAACCGGATTTCCGATTTTGATTTGTCGGAATCATAATCATAGATTCTTCTGCGTGCCGCAAGAACATTCTTTTCCGAAACGACGGGCTTGACATCGTAATCAAATCCGGCACTGATCTGGAAATCACCCAATTCCTCGAATTTGCCGTTATCGGTAAATTTCACGATTTTGATTTTCGATCCGCCGTCTTCTTCATCGACAATTTCGTCATCGTCCCACCAGTAGTAGCCGCTGTCTTCGTAAATGTAGGCATAGCTGCTGTTTTTGACCATTTTCGTGTAGTAATTGCTACCCAGAGTGCTTTCCCAGATCGTTTCAAAAGTTTTTCCGTCGTAAACGCTAAGTATTGATTTGGTGAAGCCGCAGAGGAATTTCCCGCACTTCGAAAGATCGGCAACATAGGATGCAAGTGTGAGTTCCGACAAGACTTTCGGATTGTCGCGGTCGGTTGCGTCAGCAGTTACAAGGTGGTTTTCGCCGATGCTGAAAATAAGGTTCTGAACCGCTACGCCGCGTCTGATGTAACTGTCAGACTGAATGAATCCGCGTGTTTTAAGGCCTTTGTCGAGGTCAAAATCAACGAGGTAAAGTTTATAAAGAGTATTCCAGTCATCACCGTAATCCGTGACAGGGTAAAGGATAAGTCCGAGTTCGTCGAAGATTTTGAACGCTTTCCAGTCGCTTTCAGCTTCGCTGTAGCTGTAGCCAGAGCCGATCGCCACAGTGTTTATCTCTTTCGGATTTGCCGGATCGGAAACATCGTAAAGGCTGATTTTCGAGGTGTCGTTGTCGCGTCCTGCCGCAAGGATTTTTGTTCCGCGGACTTCAAGGTGTGTCGACCAGCCTGGAACCTGAAGTTCGCCGAGCTGCTTCAAGTTTGCCGGATCGGAAATGTCGATAACGTGAAGCGGATCCTGCTGGAAATAAGTGACAGCATACATTCTGTCGCCTTCGAATTTCGTGCCGTAAAGCTGCTGGTTGGTCATGAAAATGAGTTTGTCAAGTCTCTTGACGTTGTTCGGATCGCTGACATCGAAACTTTCGATGAAGGAATCGCCGTTTCCCCAGCTCGTTGACGAACTTACAGCAAAGAATTTGTCACCTGTTTCATGCATTTTCCAGCGGTCGCTCATGAAACCGTCGGTTTTGAATTCGGCTTTCTTGACGATTTTTCCTTCCGGATCGCTGATGTCGAACATCGTTACCGGATAGCCGTCGGTGTAATCTTCGTTCCAGTAGTATGTGTCGGCTTCAGCTACATAAATCGACTTCTGTGAGACGTAAAGCGTGTAACTGTATCCGTCAAGCGCGACTTTGTCTACCATCTTTATGTTTTTCGGATCTTTGACGTTGATGGACATTATAGAAATCTGATCTGCTCCAGATTTTCCGCTGTCACCGTCGCATCCGCTCCAATAGTAGCTGTATTCAGTCGATGCAACATAGATCACGTCTCCTACCTGTCTTGAATCGGTGATCCAGCCGTCAAGCTCGAATTCGCCGATAAGCGAAAGATTTGACGGATCTTCGGTGTTTACGACCATAACTTTGGAACTTGTTCTGTTGTAATAATAAATTTCGCCGCTTTCGTAGCTTTCGTTTGTCCAGCTTACAAGAACATAAGCGCGTCCTTCCTGAAGATACATCTCGCCGACGGAACCTCTGAATTTGAGAGAACCGAGGATCTTAAGTTTTTCGGGATTGCTTATGTCGACAGCAATCAGGCCTTTATACTGGTTTGCGAGCCAGAGAACGTTGCCGTTGTCATCGAACTTGTAGATGTCGGATTCGACAATTTCACGTTCCGCGCTTCCGCCGTTATCACCCGGAGCCGCCGAGTCATCGGCGTCTGCATTGGCTTCCTCTTCGGCGTAGCCGCCGTTTGCATCGCCTTTGCTCTGCGAAGAGTTTCCGATAGTGACAAACTCTTCAGAACCGTCACCTTGGAATCCGTCTTCGCCATCTTCGGCTTCCGGCACTTCCAGCGCGTCTGATTCAACGGAATTCGAGCAAGCGGTCGCAACAAAGAAAACCGCTGCCAGGATCAATAAAACAAAAAAATGTCTTTTCATGACAACCTCCATCAAAAAGAACGTATAATTTTATATTTTTTTTAAATAAAAGCAATTCTACCGTATCGACAAAAAATTGGCGGCAAAATTGAAAAAAATCACTTTTTCGTTATAATTTCGCGTTTTTTGACTGGAGGCTGATATGAAAAAGTTGTTTTTCCTTTTGATTTCTTTGATTTTGCTTGGTCTGGTCTCGTGCGGAGACGGAAACGACGGCGATCCGGAAGTGATTTCCGACGCTCCCGAAAACTGGGATTACGTTCCGGCCGACAAGGACAGCGACACAGGCAAGAATAATGATATTCCGGACACTGCGGACTCTGCGGATACTTCGGACAGCGGCGATTCACTGCCGGAAGGCGATACGGGCATTTCAGACGATCCCGGCGATCAGGGCGGGAATGGAACTCCCCTTCCCCAGGGCTGCGGCGACGGAAAAGTCGACTACAACGAAAGATGCGATTCGGAAGCTCCCGTAACCTGTTCCAGCCTCAATCCGAATCTGGAAAAAATTACGAAATGCCTTAAGGACTGCACAGCTTATGATATGTCGACCTGCAGCAGAAAAGATAAAGCATGGGGCGTCGTAAACATCAGTTTCAAAACAGATTTCATCATGGATAGTGCAAAAACAGGCGATCCCAACTACTTTGCTCAGGGTGCACTCCCCTACTCCGCTTTCAACGGGGTTTACGGCGACGATAAAAAGAATTTTCCTGCACTATCCGAAGGCGACGAAAAAGTTTCGGTGGACGGTTCGGTTTCATTTGCCGTTACCAGCAATTACACAGGCGTTCTGGGAGCCAACAGACGCCAGCTTTTCATAAAACAGAATCCCGCTTCCGGATATCCGCGCCACGAGCTCGAATTTGCGCCGGGAGGACTGAAAAAAGGAAAGGATTACAGGATCGATGCCGTCTCGACCTACCAGTTGATAGACAATCTGCTGAAACTTGTCCGTTACAGACTTATCGACAGGCAGGACGGACAGGAATGTATCCTCGGCATCGGATATTCCGGCACAGTCAGGATAAATTCTATCGATCCTGAAAACGTAGAGCTTTTTGAAGGCGGGAAAATCGATGTCGTCGTCGATGACCTCGATTTCTACTATCCGACCGAAATTCCGGGACGCAACTACGAGGAGGAAGGTCCTCTTCCCGACGAAGTTCTCGGCAAACTTCCCCTCTGCGCAAAGAAGTAATTCCTGAAATGTATTTCGACAGGATCGGTTCAACAATCTGCGCACTTGCCACCGCAAAGGGGAGCAGTATAGGAATTATCAGGGTAAGCGGAAGTAAAGCGTTTGAAATTGCCGCCAGGATCACCCGTAAAAAAACGTTTGAACACAGAAAGGCCGCTTTCGTTAAGATCTTTGACGGAGAAAAAGTCGTCGAAAAGTGCCTTGTCCTTACGTTTCATGCGCCTTTCAGCTACACCGGCGAAGATGTCGCAGAGTTTCACGTCCACGGAGCGGCCGAAAACGCCTCCGAAATCATGGATCTGATCATCAAAAACGGCGCGAAACCCGCGCTGAAAGGTGAGTTTACCTTCAGAGCCGTTTTAAATTCAAAAATGAGTGTCGACGAAGCGATCGCTCTGAACACCGTCATAACCTCGGAGAGTCCTGTTTCTACCGAACTTTCACGCAAGGCCGCCTTCGAAAAAAACCCGGTCGAAAAGCTCAAAAACCTGATTCCGGAGTGGGAATATTTCCACACTCTGGCAACGGCTGTCGTCGATTTTCCCGATCAGGTCTCGGCAGAGATCGATTTTAAAAGGCTGCGGAAGCTCATAGACCGCACAACGTCTGATATTTCCAGGGTTTCAGCCAATTCGAAGGCTCTTTCAAAGCTGCTTGATTACCGGATCGTCATTCTCGGCAAACCGAATGTCGGAAAATCGTCGCTTTTCAACCTTCTGATCGGGCGCGAAAGGGCGATCGTCGCCGATCTTCCGGGAACGACCCGCGATTATATCTCCGAAACCCTTTATGCAAAAGGGTTTCAGGCAACTTTGACAGACTCCGCAGGGCTCCGGATCGCCTCTTCCGAAGTCGAGGCAAAAGGTATAGAAAAGAGCCGGAACCTGCTTGAAAAGGGCGATCTGCTGATTTTGGTCTTTGACGGATCAAAACCGATGGATGACGAAGACCGCGGATTATTGCGCGAAACCCACATAAAACCTATACTACTCGTCAAAAACAAGTGCGATTTTCCGCAGGCTGAAAACCCTGAACTTGAAGGCGCGCTCGAAATCAGCTGCAAAGAGGGGAGGGGAATCGATGTCCTGGTCGACAGGATATGCGAAAACATCGAAAAAAACATGCCCGACAAAAACGAGGCGTTTTTTTTCAGCGACTGGCAGAAAAACAAGGCGGAAGAAATTCTGGACAAACTGGAAGAACTCAGGATTTATATAAATTCGGAACAGATCGAAATCATACTTTTCTTTATTTCGGAAATTTTCAACGGGATCCGCGACCTTGCAGGAGATCTGACGAGCCACGATGTTTATGAGAAAATTTTCGGCGGTTTTTGTTTGGGGAAATGATTTTTCATGAAGAATTTTGATGTCATAGTCATAGGCGGCGGTCACGCCGGGATCGAAGCGGCGAACGCTGCGTCAAAAACAAAGGCGAAAACGCTGCTTGTAACGATCTCGATAGACAAAATAGGTGAGATGTCGTGCAATCCGTCGATCGGTGGACAGGCGAAAGGGCAGCTCGTGCGCGAAGTAGATATGCTTGGCGGAGTCATGGGACGCGCCGCAGATTTTGCAGCGATCCAGTATCGCGTTCTGAACCGGAGAAAAGGGCCGGCAGTCCAGGCTCTGCGTGCGCAATGCGACAAAAACCTCTACAAAAATTTCATGCAGGCTTTCCTTTTCAAAGTCGAAAATCTCACAGTTTTCCAGGGTGAAATCGTTTCGCTGACGCATGAAAATTCAACTTTTACAGTGAAGTCGAAAGACGGTTTTACATTCTCGGCGAAATCGGTCGTCATAACGAGCGGAACCTTTTTGAACGGAAAAATCCATATCGGCCGCGACACTTTTTCAAGCGGCAGGCTAGGGGAACCGGCTTCGGTCGAACTTTCCGATTTTCTGGTCGATTTAGGCCACAGAAAATTCCGCCTCAAAACGGGAACGCCTGTCAGGATCGTCGGCAGCACGATCGATTTTTCGCAGATGGAGATCCAGCCCGGCGAAACGGACTACACTCCGTTTTCGGTGCGGACCGAAGGTTCCCTGCAGAAACAGATCCCGTGTTTTCTCACGCGGACGAGCGAAAAAACGAGAGAGGCGATCATCTCGAATCTGGACCTTTCCCCGATGTACGGAAGCTGCAAGTCGATTGAAGGTGTGGGCCCGCGCTACTGTCCTTCGATCGAAGACAAATTCATGAAATTTCCAGAAAAGGAATCGCACCAGATCTTCATCGAACCCGAAGGCTGGGACTGCCGCGAATACTATCCGAACGGGATCTCGACTTCGCTTCCGGTTTTTGTCCAGCAGGAAATCCTTGAATCGATCCCGGGGCTTGAAAAAGCCGAAATCTCGCGTCCTGCCTACGCGATCGAATATGATGCTTACGACCCGGCAGACCTTAAAACGACTCTTGAAAGCAAATTCGTCCGCGGCCTTTTCTTTGCAGGGCAGGTGAACGGAACAAGCGGTTACGAGGAAGCCGCGGCCCAGGGCCTGGTCGCAGGTGCAAACGCCGGATTTTACGCAGTCGAAAACGGAAAAAACCTGATTCTCGAACGTTCGGATTCATACACCGGAGTAATGATAAGCGACATCACGGCGAAAGGAGTCGACGAACCTTACCGCATGTTCACTTCGCGCGCCGAATTCAGGCTTTCTGTCAGAGACAACAACACGGCCGAAAGACTGCTTGAAAAATCTTTCGCAGCGGGACTTATCGACGAAAAAATTTATGAAACCGAAAAGGCAAAATGCGAGCGCGTCCGGAATCTGATTTCTGAAATAAATGCTTTTCAGATCTACCCTACAGCCGAGATAAACAAAAAACTGGAAGAAGCGGGAGAGGCACCGCTTTCGAAAGCCGGAAATCTTGCAACTTTACTGCGCAGACCTTGCGTTTCACGCGCTTCAATAGAAGCTGTTACAGGATATGTTTCACGTGAAACAACAGAGATCTGGAACCGCGCCGAAGTCGAGATCAAATATTCCTCATTCATCGAAAGAGAGAAGGAGGAAATCAAAAAATTTGAGAACCTTTCGGCCATAAAAATTCCCAAAAATTTTGATTTCAGCGGACTCAGCGGCCTCACAAACGAAGTCAAGCAGAAACTTGCGAAACACAAACCTGCAAATCTGGCCGAAGCCTCGGCTATTCCGGGGATAACTCCGGCGGCTGTTTCAATTCTGATAATGCATTTGAAAAAAGACCATGAATAAAGAGAAAAACATAAACGTTTCACGTGAAACATTGCACGAAATACTAAGCGCAAACCTGGGAAAATACGGTGTTTTTGTTTCAGAAGACTTTGCGGAAAAAGCATTTGCGTTCTGGGAGGAACTCGTTTTCTGGAACAAGACCCACAACCTCACGACCGTTACCGATTTTCACGAATCGGCGCTCGTTCATTTTGCCGATTCTCTGTTTCCGGCAAGCGAAAAAAACGTCTTTTCCGACGGCACTAAAGTTTTGGATCTGGGAACCGGCGGCGGATTTCCCGGGATCCCGCTTGCGCTCTATTTCCCGAAAGCAAATTTTGATCTTCTCGACAAAAGCAGGAAAAAAATCTCGTTTATCAGTCTGACCGCGGCAAAACTCGGCATCGGAAACGTCACAGGAATAAACGAAAACTTTTTCTCGATTACCGACAAATACGATGTTGTCGTTTCGAGAGCCGTCCGGATCGACGAAGAAATTTTCGAACACTGCAGAAAAATCATTAATCCGAACGGACACCTTGTCGTTTTCTACTCATCCCAGCAGACACCATTCGAAGACAAATCGCTTGAATACACAAAAACCTACTCCTTCGAAAAAGGGGAAAGAGTGATCGCGTTTTACAGGTTTTAGGAAAAAACCCGTTTTTTAATGATTTGGAGTTGAATCATGATTGCATACTGCGGACTTGACTGCGAAAAGTGCGACGCTTTCATCGCGACACAAAACAACGATCAGGCGCTGCGCGAAAAAACGGCAAAACTCTGGAGCGAACTTAATCACACCACGATTCTGCCTGAACAAATCAACTGCACAGGATGCCGGGCAGACGGAATCAAAACCGTTTACTGCGAAAAACTCTGCGCTATCCGCCGGTGTGCGATGAAAAAAGGCTTTGCGACCTGCGGAGATTGCGCCGAAAAGGAAAAATGTCCGACTCTCGGAATGATTACCGCGAACAACCCCGATGCTTTGAAAAATCTGAAAGCTTAAAAATTCCGGTCAAATCAGAACCGCAACATAAAAAACAAACTCTACCCGTTTTCTTTGTCGTTTTCCTTAATAATGTCAAGAAGCTGGAAAACAACGTTCATCGCTTCGCGGGGATTTATCTTTTCGGGGTCGGTCCTTCTCAGAAGTTTTTCGATTTCGCGGAGATATTCGGGAACGGTGCTTGTCTCCTCTCCGTAACTCATCGCAAAAATGTCGCTCTGCAGCGCGGAACCGCTTTCAAAACGCATTCTGCGGTCGAAATTTTCCATGTTTTTCAGGATTTTTTCGGCGTTTTTTATAACGTCCTTCGGCATATTCGTGAGTTTCGCGACTTCTACGCCGAAACTTCTGCTGCTTCCGCCGGGTTCCATCTGGTAAAGGAATTTTATCCTGCCGCCGTATTCTTTGACTGTCATGTGAAAGTTCGCGACTTCGTCAAAATCCTCGGCAAGTTCTGTCAGAATGTGGTAATGGGTAGCGAAAAGCGTCGTCGCACCGATTTTTTTCACGATGTATTCCGCTATTGCACGTGCCAGACTGATTCCGTCGTAAGTTCCCGTGCCGCGCCCGATTTCGTCAAGGATTATCAGCGATTTTTTTGTCGCCGAGTTCAGGATCGACGCGGCTTCCTTCATTTCGACAAGGAAAGTCGATTCCCCTTTCGAAAGGTTGTCACTTGCTCCGACTCTCGTGAAAATCGCGTCGACGACGCCTATTTTCGCACTTTTTGCAGGAACGAAACTTCCCGTCTGCGCAAGAAGGACTACAAGCGCCGTCATTCGCATCAAAGTCGATTTACCGCCCATATTCGGACCTGTAATCAGGCAGAAACGGCAGTTTTCCGAACCTATCGAAACAGTCGCCGGAACATAATTCCCCTCTTTCAGAGCCGCTTCGACAACGGGATGGCGGCCGTCGACGATTTCGATTCCCTCTTCGTCGGACACCTCTGGACGGCAGTAGTTCCTTTCGACTGCCAGCTTTGCGAAGCCGCAGAACAAATCAAGCCACGCTATAAATTTCGCGACCGAAAGAATATCGTTTTTGAAAGAGGCGATCTCGTTCACCGTTCCTTCAAGGATCTGCATTTCGAGAGCCGTCAGACGCTCCTTCGCCGAAGAAATTTTCTCTTCGAGCTCCTTCAGTTCCGCAGTAAAGTAGCGTTCGGCCCCGACAGTCGTCTGTTTTCTGATGAAGTAATCGGGAATATTCTTGTCAAAACGTTTCGGGATCTCGAAAAAATAGCCGAAAACCTTGTTGAAACCCACTTTCAACGAGGAGATCCCCGTTTTTTCGCGCTCTTTGGTCTCCAGAGCGATGACGTGGGTTTTTGAATTGTTGATGAGATCGGCAAGTTCCGCGACTTCATTCGAAAAATCTGGATTTACGAAGCCGCCGTCGCGGTAAAGGGCCGGCGAATCGTCAAAAAACCGCATCTGCCATGACCCGATCAGCTCTTCCGAAAGTTTGAGCTCTTTTTCGTTCGCAAAAAAAGGCAGCGCATTCTTCATCGACATTATGTATGAGCGGATTTTCACCGCAAGCAGAAGCGAAGAGGCAAAAACCGCGATGTCGCGCGGGCCGCCCCGTTTTACTAAGATCCGGCTTAAAAAACGTTCGAAATCCCTGATTTTACCAAGGTTCGAGCGCATCTCGCCAAGCAGGACGGGATCTTCGGCCAGAGTTGCGACGCACTGCTGGCGCAGAACGATTTTCTCAACATTTCTGAGCGGATTTTTTATAACTTCCGAAAGCAGGCGCTTTCCCATCGGAGTCTGCGTCCTGTCGATAGCCCAGAGCAGGGAACCCGTTCTTTCGCCGCCGATAAGCGTTTTTTCAAGCTCAAGGTTCGCAACGGTGTTGTAGTCAAGCGACGCCATGTCGCCCGTTTTCCATTCGACAGGCGGTCTGAGCGGCGGGAAGTTGCCGAAGTAAAGCGAATCAAGATAAAAAAGAAGCTGCTTCAAAGAGGAGAGAACGATTGCGTCAAATCCGCATCCCTCCAGGGTTTCAAGGTATTCGGCGGCAACTTTTGAAGGGATCCAGTCTTCAAATTTTTCACGGTTTATCACTTCGCCGCGGACAAAAGACGAACTTTCCGAAACGACTATTTCACGCGGAGAAACCGAATTGATAATGTTATCGGAAGAAACATCGTCCGAAGCTGTGTAAAAAATGTTGCCGCAGCTCACGTCGACCCAGCAGAAAGCGGCTTCGCGCCTTTTGAAAAAAACCGACATCAGCCAGTTGTTCCTCCCTTCGGAAAGGGCGTTTTCCTCGACGACCGTTCCGGGAGTGAGGATCCGCACGACATTGCGGTCAAAAGTACGTTTTGAATTGCTGAAAGACTCGTTCTGCTCGCAGACGGCGACTTTTTTGCCCGCTTCAAGCAGTTTCCCGATGTAGAAATCGGCCGCGTGCCACGGGACTCCGGCAAGCGGGATCTCCGCATCCTTGTGGCGGCAGGTCAGAGTTATTCCAAGAATTTCGGAAGCAACGACCGCATCGTCAAAAAACATTTCGTAAAAATCGCCCATCCTGAAAAAAAGGATCGCGTCGGGATACTGTTTTTTTGTTTCCAGATACTGGCGCATCGCCGGCGTTTCCATCGCCTTTTCCATCGCCGTCTTCGCTGACATTGCAACTCCTCAAAAAAAATCAACCGGCGCAAAATAATATAAACCCCTTAATTTGACAATCTTTTTTCAAACAATATCATTATAAATGCATTTGTTTTCAGGGAGGCCGCCATGAAGTTTCTTTCGCTGAGTGTCACAGACAAGGGTTTGAGAAGAAAAAACAACGAAGATTCGCTTCTCGAAATGCCTGAAATCGGGCTTTTTGCGATCGCCGACGGCATGGGCGGCGAACTTTGCGGCGAAATCGCTTCGGCGCTTGCAGTCGAAAGTCTGCGCAGTTTCGTAACGGAGAACCGCGCGGTAATCGACGCTTTCCAGATGAACGCAAGTCCGGAGAACAAGGCTCAAGTCCTTGATATGCTTGCAGATTCCCTGCGAAACGCCAATTCAAAGGTTTTCAAGGAAGCCGAAAAACGCGGGATCGACGGCAAAATGGGAACGACTCTCACCGTTCTTCTTCTCATTGACAGCACCGGTTTCATGGTTCACGCCGGAGATTCGCGGCTTTATATGATCAGATCCTCCGAAATCACGCAGCTTTCGACAGACCACACGCTGATCAACGACTACCGCCACCAGTTCGGTGACTATTCGGGTGTTTTCGATGAAAAATTCAGCGGAATCCTGACAAAAGCTGTCGGGATCCAGGAGTATGTCGAACCAGAAAAACTCACTTTCACGGTTTTTCCCGAAGACAAATATCTTCTCTGCTCCGACGGGCTTTACAACGGGCTTGCAGAGGATGTAACGCCGATAAAAGACTCTTTCTGCGGAGCTTTCGAAGATGCCCAGAAAGAAAAGGAACGGATGAAAGAGGCGATGCGCAAACTCACCGACATCGTTTATCAGAACGGCGCGCCCGACAATGTTTCGATGATAATGATTTCGGCGTTCAGCCTTGACGAGGAAGAGGTGACCGGAAAGCGCGAATTTATCAAAAAGTTCGATAAAATCAGGGAAATAACACTTTTCAAGGAACTCGATTACCGGGAACTTCTCACAGTCATGGCGCAGGTCGAGATCCGCACTTACAACAAATACGACGTCATCTCGAAAATGTCAGCCGCAGACCGAGAGCTTTTCATAATTCTCGACGGCAAAGTCTCCGCTTTGAAAGGGGCGAAACTGCTCAAGACCTTCCGCAGCGGCGACCACATCGGCGATGTCGCCTTTTTAAGCGGCGAAATGCCCTCCTACAACCTGTTTCTGGACAAAACTTCGTCGTTTCTCGTCATCAAGAAGTCGGCTTTTGACAAAATCGTCGCCGAAGAACCGGCTATCGGCGTGAAACTTCTGACACAGCTCGCCACCGTTCTCGCGAAACAGGCGAATATGGCGGCAGGACTTATCAAAGAGCAATGATTTTCCCGTCCGTTTTTCTTCTCCAGTTATTTTTTTCATCTTTTACCCTTGATTTTGCAGGAAGCGGAATAGAAAAGCATATCGAACAGAAAATCCTGTATTTTCAACAGTTTACTGACGAAGAAAAAGAGGATTTCTGCAAAAACGGAGACAAATTTTCGTGCCGCATCCTCTTTCTTGAAGCTTTGAAGTCGAAAGATCCCGCAAAAAATCCGGAAAATTATCTGGAGCAGATGAGCGACCGTGAAAAAAGCGCAGGACTCTACCTTTATGCAAGCGAAAAATGGGAAGAGATTTCTCTTGAAAAATTAAAAAGTTACATCGCTGTCCTGCCCGAAAGCTCGGCAAAGAACATCTATTCGGTCTACCTCAAAAAGCTTTATCTCTCTGGGCGGACAAAGCAGTTCATGGAGGACTACCGGCAGACTGCCAACCCTGTTCTGACACAGTATTATGTCACCGAACTTCTGAAACAGAATCCCGAAAGCGGGCTTGCCTATCTGCGGACGCTGAATGTCGCTTTTTCGGAATCTTTTTACGACACTCTGTCAAAAATCGTCGAACAGCATTCGAAAAAACTGAGTAAAAGGGCGCAGAGTGAATTCAAAATCTGGAGTCTGGAATACAATTTCCGCAAAGTGCGCTACAAACAGGTGATCCAGATGGCTTCGGGGTGGTTTCCGAACAAAAATTACGCCAAAGTTTACGACTGGCGCGCCCATCTTTACCGCGCCATGGCCTATACGAAACGGCGCGAACACACTCAGGCCGTGGCGATCTACGCGAAACTTGAGCCGTATCTCTCGAACGAAGAGCTTTCCGACAGCGATATTTACAAATTTTACAGCGAATATGCCTATTCCGAAGCCGCTCTCGGCAAAACCGAGAAGGCAAACGGGCTTTATCTCGCGGCTTACGAGCGTTTCCGCAACGACGAAGAGGCTGCCGGCGGATTTCTCTATATGGCGGCCGACATGGCGCGTCTGGCGGGGCTTTTTGACGATGCTGAAAAATATTACGCTGAATTTATTCAGAATTTTCCTCATGCAGGAAAAATCGAACTCGCAAAATTTTTAAATTTCTGGATCGATTACAAACGCGGCAAGTTCACAGAGGCACAGAAACTGCTTTCTTCAATAATTTCAGCAACTAACGATATGAGTTACGACCATCAGCGGGCATCATACTGGTTTGCGAGAGTCGCCGAAAAACTGGGTGAAAACGAGGTCGCGCAAAATCTTTTCTGCACCCTTGCGACAAAAATTCCGGCCTCTTTCTACGGTTCGCTTGCAGCAGGAAGAGTCAGAAACAACAAAATCGAATGTCCTACCGTTGAAGAGAAAACCGACGAAAAAACGAAATTTCACGACGACGAAATGCTTCCCGAAACCGAGTGGATCGTCGCGACGATGGTTGCAGGCGACCAGAACCTCGTTTCAAAAACGCTGAGAAACAATGCGGAAATCATCGACAACGACGGGGGCGAAATCGACAGGCTGGTCGCGAGTTATGCGGCAAAAGCCGTGAACAATCACACGCTTGCGGCAAACATGCTCAAATCGATAAGCAATTTTTCATCCACTTCGAAAGAGTATTTCAAACTGCGCTACACAGTTGCTTTTGAAGAAGAGATCCTCGCCCACTGCGATTTTTACGATGTCTCGCCGATTTTCGTCTTTTCGATAGCGCGTCAGGAAAGCTTATTTGATACATCAGCGATTTCAAGCAGTTACGCAATCGGTCTGCTGCAGCTTCTGCCCAGCACGGCGCAGGTTCTGGCAACGCGTGAAGGTTACGGCAAAATAGAACCGTCAGACCTTCAGAAACCCCTCACGAACATCAGATTCGGGGTAAAATTTCTTTCAGACCTTATCAAAAAATTTGACGGCTCGGTCGCGCTCGCATCGGCATCCTACAACGCAGGACCGAACAGGACCATGAAGTGGATCGCCAGCGATCCTAACCGGGAACTCGATGAATTTATTGAAGATATTCCTATTTTCCAGACACGCAACTATGTCAAGAAAGTTATGACGAACTATGCCGTATATCACTATATTTTTTACGGAAAAGTCTACGACGGAATGAACTTCAAACTGCCGGCGAACTAGTTTCCGGATGAAATTTTTTTCTTGATTTCGCCGGAAGCGGCTGCATAATCAGTTGTTTTGCGAATCCTTGAGGTGTGTTTTGACGGAAAATCTCAGAAATCTTCTTGTTTTTGATGCCTCGACGGCGAATATTTTTTTCGGCGGGATTTCTGGCGGCAGATTCGTTTTTAAGGCTGAAAGTTATGAAAAATCGAAACTCAGCAGGTTTTTGCCCGGGAATCTGGCGGAAGCGGCCGCTTCTCTTGAAATTGACGGAAAAACGCGTGTCGTCATCGGCAACGGCCCCGGCGCTTTCACAGGCATAAAAACCGGAACGGCGTTTTTTCTCGCCTACATCTATTCCCGCGGGATCACCAAGGTCGAAACGGTGAGTTCCTTCTCGTTCGTCTCGGCTCTTGCCGCTTTCGGGAAGAACGATTTAAGGCTTGTTCTGATCCCGTTCAACAAAGGGGAATACTTCGCCGCGGTTCTTGACAGAGAAAGCAGGATCCTGAAAGGCGATATTTTCATAAAGCCGCCTTACGGCAATATTTCAGAACTTTTCGGCGGTTTTGCAGGTGAAACGGTTGATCTCGTTTCTGCCGTGAAATGCGGCGACGAAATTTTGCCTGAGCTTAAAAAAGTTTTTAATATCAATGAGTTGCACTTCGAAGGATTCGAATTCAAGCCTGAAAATTTCAACTTTGAAAACATGACGGAAGTTGTCGACATCACAAAGGAACCCTACATCGTGAACCATGTCGTTCTGCCGGCCAACCTCGACAAAAACGGCAATTTTTATGTCTCAGACTGTCTTGCGGGAGAGAAAAATGAATAATGAAAATTTTTCGAAAGAGCAGATTATAGAAAAATTAAACCGGCTTAAAGCTGAACACGCCGAGCTGAACAAACTTTCGGGCGAAATTTCATCAAAACCGGTTTTCACTCCGCAGGACGAAGCCGAACTCAACCTTGTCCGGAAGAAAAAACTCCGCGCAAAGGATCTGATAGCCTACTTCGAAAATCTTTTAAAAAACTGCAACTAATTGTTTTTTCTTGAAAAAATCAAAGAATCTTCCTTGACTGAGCAGACAAAACCGGTGTTTGTTTCCGAAGTTTTGTAAAATTCTTCCAGAAAAGCCCCTTCGAAAAATTTGCCGACAACTCTTCTGACGGCTCTCGCTCCCATAAGCCTGTCCCGGGATGTGAGCCGTGAACAGATGAAGGCTGCCGCAGAGTTCTTATCTTCAAAAACGATCTCTCCGTTTATGAGCGATGCGCTTTTTTTCTGCGCTTCGTCAAGGTAAATAGAAGCGAGCTGAATAAATTCGTCGTCGGAAAACGGCTTGAAAAGGATGATTTCGTCGATGCGGTTTGTAAGTTCCGGTGAAAGAAAACCCTCGATTTTATTTATGATTTCAGTTTCACGCACTCCTGCAGCCGTCACTCCGAAACCGATCCTTCCGGTCGAAAAAAGTTCTGCTCCCAGATTGGTAGTCATTATGATTATCGACTCGCTCATATCGGCAGTCCAGCCGCGCGTGTCGGAAATCCGTCCTTCTTCAAGGATCTGCAGAAGCAGCGTCAGAACCTTGGGATTCGCCTTTTCGATTTCGTCAAGCAGAAGGAGCTGGTAAGGCTCGCGGCGAAAAGCTTCGGTGAGTTTGCCCCCTTCCTCGTAGCCGGAATATCCTGGAGGTGCGCCGATGAGTTTCGATACGGAATGGGCTTCCTGAAACTCGCTCATGTCGAAAACGACCATCCTCTCTTCGCTTCCGAAGAAAAACGAAGCCAGTTTTTTTGCGGTTTCGGTTTTTCCGGTTCCGGTCGGCCCTGCAAAAAGCATTGACGCAAGCGGTTTCTGAGGCGGTTTGCCGGTGAATTTTCTCGCGAAAAGACGTGAGATCCGCTCTTTTGCCCCTTTCTGGCCGATTATCGAACGGTCAAGCACTTTCGGCAACGCGTTCACGATCTTCGCCGCGTCTATCAGAAGGTTTTCCGGCGGGATCCCCGTTTTGTTCGAGACGAAATAAATCAGATCGTCTGTGCCGGCAGCAGTTTTCTGTTCGCGTTTGAGGATGCTTCCCAAAGTATCGAGCATAGAAAGAACTTTGTCGGGCTGGCTTTTGCCCGAAACGTAGCGGTTGCTGAGCGTTATCGCGTTTTTTATGAAATTTTCGTCACCGAAAGTGACTCCGTGGTAATTTTCCAATGTTTTTGCTGCATTAGCGACTATTACAAAAAGTTCGTCGCCTTTGGGCTCTTCAACTTTCACTATCGAAAAACGGCGCTCCATAGCGGGATCTTTCGCGATAAATCTGTTGAATTCCTCGGTAGTCGTCGCCCCGATGAGGGGGAATCCGCCGCGTGAAAGAGCTGGTTTCAGCATATTTGCGATAGAATCGTTGCCGGAAGAGAAAAGCAGGTGTATCTCGTCAATGAAAACGATGATTTTATCGCGGTTTTTCTCAACAAAATCAAGAAGTTCTGAAATTCTTTTTTCAAGAGAGCCGCGGTATTCCGTGCCGCCTATGAGCGTTGAAATGTTTAGTTCCCAGATTTCGCTTCCGGGAAGAAGACCGCTTTTCTGGCGGAGCGCTACGGCTTCGACGATAGCGGTTTTTCCGATTCCGGCAGGACCTACGATCATCGGATTGTTGCTGTTTTTTCTCCCCAGAATGTCGATGATCGCCTCGATTTCGCGGCTTCTTCCAAAAACCGGGTCGATTTTGCCGTCAAGTGCCGCCTGGGTAAGATTTCTGCCGAAAAGCGATATTGCGGAAACATCTGAACCGCCGTTTTCGTCCGCTTCAAGCTGACGCTCTTTTTTGACGCCGGCGGCCGCGAAAGAAACGCGGGTCGATTCCCGTTTCATCTCTTCGGCGCGGTTTATCGCTTTTTTCGTCGGTTCGTTTATGTGCGAAAGTGCGGCGAGACGAAGATTCGTGACGACTCCAAGTTTGTCGAAAATGCGGTAGGCGATGGTGTTCCTCAAATTGGTCATCGCTGCAAGAAAATGAGTCGGATTTACCGGCTGGGCGCTATTGACACAACATTTTTTTGCAATCTGTTCAAGCGTTTTTATCGTCCCTTCCGCTTCCGCGACGACGCTGTCCGAAAGTTTGGCGTTTTTCACCATCGAATTGTAGGTTTTCGCGACATCCTTGTAGGAAATGCCGAGCGTTTCAAATATCGCCGCAGCTTCGCACGGCGCGGAAAAGTAGGCAAGCAGAAAGTGAAGCGTCGTGAGCGGACTGTTCATCCTTTTTGCATAGTCCAGAGCCTCGCCGTAAAGCGAAACTAACGCTTCATCCTGCTCTATTTCAGACAAATTTGCCTCCGGAAAGCCTGAGAAATCAGCTATTTGGCTTCAAAATCGCCGGCTAAATGCTTGAGTTGCTCCTTCAAAGCGTCAAACTTAGCAGCCTCTTTTTTCATCTTGTCGATTTCTTTTTCGAGAGCATCTATTTTTGAAGTTTTTTCAGAAATTTCGCTTGCGTTCTGAGCCAGTTTCGCCTGAGTTTCCTCTGCTTCCTTTTTCAATGTTTCGATTTCTGCGGTCGCAGTGTCGAAAGCCTCTTTTGTTTCCATGAGTTTGTCGATCTGCGTGTTAAGTTCTTTGATCCGCTCGATTTTTTCGTTGTTTTTCGCTTTCAGGCTTTCGTTTTCCTTGACCAGTTCGTCGTTCTGGTCAGTGATCTCTGCTGCTCTGCTCAAAGCCTCGCCGAGTTCTTCGATCTGGCCTTTCTGGATAGCGCAGACTTTTTCGAGTTCCGCCTTTTCCTGACGGGTTTTCTCGAATTCGTCCGCGATTATCGTGAGATTTGTGATAGTGTCTTTAAGTTCAGCTGATTCACTTTCCGATTCCTGGATAAGTTTTTCCTTTTCGGCAAGTTTCTTTTCATAATCGTTCTTGAGAGCCTCTTTTTCTTCGGCTGACGATTTTTTCAGTTCTTCCAAAGTTTTTGCCGATTTTTCTTTTTCGGTCTCAGCTTTTTTCGAACTTTCTTCAGCTTTTTTGACACGCTCTTTCATCTCTTTGTTGTAGACTGAAAGAACATCGTTCTGATCTTTGAGTTCATTTATTTTTTTCTTCAGTTCGTCAATGTCTTTCTGGGTGAAAGAGTTTTTGAGAGCCTTTTCGCTTTCGCTGAGCTTTGCTTCCAGGGTTTCGATTTTTTTCGTTTTTTCGTCAAGGTTTTCCGAAAGTTTCTTGTTTTCGCCCTCGATCTTTGTTTTTCCGGCACTCAAAGCATCCTTTTCGGCATTCGCGGCATCAAGCTGTTTTTTGAGTTCGTCCTTTTCTTTCGATACATTGCCGAGAATTTTGAGTTTTTCTTCAAGTTCTGCGTTGTTTTCTTCGAGATTTTTGATCCTGAGCCCTTTCTGAACGATAGCTTCTTTCAGTTCTCCGGTTTCATCCTCTATCTTTGCCGCATTGGCAAGGTCTGCTTCAAGTTTTTTATTGGTTTCGTTCAGTTTCTGGATCATATCTTCCTGCTCGGAGATCTGTTTGCCGAGCGAATCGATTTTTTCGCCGTCTTCAGCGATTTTTCCTTTCAAAGCGGCAACTTCTTCAGCATTTTCCTCGGCCGCGAGAGCATCAAGGAACGGATAAACCGCATTCAGCGAAGCGAGAAGCGTTTCGTCGTCAGTCGGAATTTTGAGGTAATAGTCGGCATGATAGTCGAAGTTGCGGTGACGTTCGAACGCCGTTTCGTCGGAATTACTCGAAATAAGAAGGATCGGGCGGTTCGCATACTGGCTCAAACCCCTGATTTTTTTGCAGAGCATGAAACCTTGCATGGCGGGATTCTCCGCGCGGACAATAAAGGCATTGATCTGGGTTTTGTTTAGAATTTCCATAACTTCATTTTCTGAAGCGACGGTAAAGACAGAAAATCCGAACTGCTCGAAAAGGGCTGTGAGTTTTTCCGCATTCGCCTTGTCGGCCTCGTAAACAAGAAGGTTTTTGCTCATGATAATCCTCTGACTATTTGTTTCTAAAAGTTGCCAATTTCTTTTCTATCGCAAAAATCGACCCGACTCCGTTTTCCTTCAAAACTTTCCAGAACGACGAGCCGCCTAATTTTATAAGTTTGGGATAGCCGTGCAGAGTAAGCTTCAGAAAGTTTGCATAAACCGCCAGATGGACCTTGCCGTGTCCTTTTTCGGCAAGAAGCCTGGCTGAAAAGGTCAGGTAGTCCTCAACGCTTATTGAAGAGACGTGTTCTGAAAAAAGTTCTGAAAAAATCTCTCCGGGCATGCTTATCTCAAAATCGGGTTTTACGTAATCTGCCTGATTTTTAAAGGAAATTCCCGATGTTTCACGTGAAACATTCACTTTTTCACCATCGACGGCAAGCTGGAAAACCGCACCTTTTGACAGCGAATTCAGAACCGTCATCGCCGCTTTGTTCTGCCGAATTGAATTTTCCAAAGAAATCATAACATTAACCACTCCGCGCAAAGGGACTAATGTTTATCACAACAATATATTTTTTGCAAGATTTTGCTTGAGGAAATATTCCGACAAATCTTGTTTTTCCCCCTATTTTCCTTAAAATTTCCCGTTAAATTTTTGGGGGACTCCCATGCTCAATTTGCTCAGATTTTCGGCAATTTTTATAATGATTTTCAGCATTTTTTCATGTTCATCCGGCAATTCGGAGGATGAATCGGAAGCTGTTCCTGATTCTGATGACACCGAAACCACTGCTGATGACGATACAGATTCAGAAGAAGATTTTGATTTTATTGATGATTCTGATGAAAAACCAGATCAGGATGCGGATCAAAACAACATCCCTGACACCGATTCCGACGAATGCCAGCCGCCTTTAAGTGAAGCACCTTTCCCTTATTACGACAAAGATGGCAAGATTACATTTTGCCGCCCGGGCTGCGACATGCCAACCGAAAAAGATCCTCATTGTGTCCGCAATTTGTGGAATGAACAGAATGAAAAACTTTGTCACGAATACCCGGAATATTCGTGCTGCGGAACTCCGTGTGTGCTGGAAAGCCTGAAACCGATGACAAAAGAAGAAGTTGATGAAATGTACACCGTAGCAAATACTGCAATGCACAAGTGTGATTTGAAAATCAGTCCTTGGAACTTGGTTTATGACGGTTCTAACGGTGTGGTTAAATCATGGAACATGAATGATGAAAAAATCGGGTTTCATGTATACCCTGCACAACTTAGTCCGAAGAAATGGTCTGTAGGTAGAAAATACATAACATATGATATAAACACACAGAAATATTCTTTTATTATTCCTGCCCGTGCTCAGGAACAAGCATATTACAAAGGCAAAAGGCTCGCCTTAATTTCGGACAAGAGAAGTTATGATTTGAACAATGAAAACATTTTTCTTGCCTATATTGGCGATGATGCAAAAGTTGACATCGTCTACGATAAAAAAGTTAAAAGTATTTCTTATGAACCGGCTTTGAATGAAAAATGGGCATTCGTAAATCTTGTAGACAACAATGGCAAAAGAATGCTTTATGCAAAAATCGGAGAATGGAAATGGACATCACTTGGTGCCGGTTTGGGGTGGTTTCCCTCCCTTGTTGGAGACACACTTTCATTTGTTGATGATAATGTTAATGGCTGGATCTGTGATTTATCTAAAAGACCTCAAAAATTGACGGATTGCCTGAAATTCAATCAAGACGGTGAACAGACTGAATATCTTTATTTTGACAAGGAAAATGAAAATCGATTCGTTTATTACGATACTTTTAATAAAAAAATAGTTCTTGTTGAAAAAAATGGCGAAGCTTTTAAAAGAAGAGATATTATAACTGAATTTACGGAAGAATCTGCATCAAAAGCTTACTCGCTTCTCCCCAGAACTTTAAGAGACAATATTCTTTTATATGAGGAAGTAACAACTAATGGTACAGAATCAGGAGGCAGGCTTTGTTACTATCGTATTGATAAAAATAAGAAGTACTGCATGAAAAAAATGGAAGATAACAAAGCATATTCTGATGGAACAACCATTTTTCCGTACGGTTTTGCCGAATTTGAAGGAAAATGGTTGCTTTACCAGAAAAGGAACTCAACCCCGTTGATACTTCGAGATATTGACTGTTACTGTCGTGAAGAGAATATATGCCCGTTTGAAGAATAATCTTAAAAATGTAGGTTTAAATATGCCTTGTTTTCAAGTGTTTTTCTGCTATAATTCTCGGGTTTTTTGATGGGAGGAAATCAGACGAATGAGCGACAAACAGATTGAATATTCGGTTTTCTGCATTGAAAATGTCGCGGAACAGCTTGGCAAAACAGGTTCGGAAGTTTTCAACATGCTGAATGAAAGCGGCCTTCTGCACTCTTACCTCATTCCGTCTTACGAGGCATTGCACACACAGAGCAAGCAATATATCGTGAACGAAATCGTTTCGGTTTTGAAAGAAAGGAATCTTGTCGCATGAAACTGTATCACGGTTCGACAGTTGTTGTAGAAAATCCGATTGTTTCTTTCGGTCGCGATAATCTTGATTTCGGAAAAGGGTTCTACACAACCGATCTTCAGGAACAAGCTGAAAAGTGGATCAAACGCTTTCTTGCGCTTGGGAAGCGGTCGTTTGTGAGCGTTTACGATTTTGACAATACCGATATCGGGAAGAAATGCCGTTACAGAAAATTTCCGGAATACAACGAAGACTGGCTCGATTTTATTCTTGATTGCCGTTCCGGCGGCAAAAAGTTCATGGATTACGATATAATCGAGGGTGGCATCGCGAACGACAGAGTCTTCAACACGGTCGAGCTTTATTTTTCGCATCTTATCAGCAAAGAAACCGCGCTGAACCGCCTGAAATACGAACAAATCAACAACCAGATTTGCTTCTTGACGCAGGAAATTCTGGACAAGGTTTTGCATTTTGAAACCTCTTATGAAGTTTTCGGAACGAAAAAATGACGGCGGACAAAACTCTTTTGCAGATGAAATATGCGAGAATCATCGCCTTGATCGCACAAAAGGCCGGAATTGACTCGGAAAAAGCGATGGATTGGTTCTACAATTCCAACACTTATATGTTTATGAGCGAGGGAATAAGCGATTTTCACTG
>Ga0310690_10001067_pt1 | contig 51509 bp, 42 predicted proteins | sample AusTroGonzalo_MG_2_FD_207661 | JGI IMG/M metagenome (GOLD analysis project Ga0310690, IMG submission 207661) | Bovine rumen microbial communities from tropical cattle in Woodstock, Queensland, Australia - Gonzalo_04 (v2) (version 2) | ecosystem: Host-associated > Mammals > Digestive system >... | reverse complement strand
ATAGGACTAATTCTTCCAAAAACATAAATCCATCCCCTTGGGCATGCGAAAAAGTAGGACTAATGGCGCATATTTCAGAAATTCATCCCCTCAAAACAAACATCACGTCCAAAAGAATACGACTGATTTCTTGAAATAATAGATTCAGTCCCCCCATCTTCGATCGCGAAGTATGATCCCTCCCGAAAAGCACTCTCCCGCGCAGCGCGCCCACCACGATCTGAACCGTCTGCATCCTCAAACATAAAGAAACCCCTTGCGATGAGATCCTGATGTCGCGTTTCCGCAGGGCGAAGCCCGAGGACTTAGCGACGAGGGATCTTCATCGCAAGGGGGTTATTTCATTTTAGTAAAGCAGACGGCTCAGATCGTTCCGCGCTCAATACCGTACTTCTTGCAAATTGCAGTGAACTCCTCACTCTGTCCGAAGAAGGCCAGTACACTATCACGCGTCTGGCGGCCGCCGGCGATCTCGCCTGCCCAGTATGCAACTTCGGAAGCTTCCGGCTCACGATCCATGAAAGTCGTGTAAAGTCTTCTGAGATACTCGTCATCCTTGAGATTCAGGTTAGAGAATTCCTGGCTCTTGAAGAACTCCTTCGCTGCACTGCATCCGGTCTGTTCGATGTTGGTGAGTGCCAGACTCCAGTACAGAAGACCCTTCTTCTCCGGCTCACGGCCGAGGCAGCAGGTGTAAAGGCGTGTTGCAAAGCTGATCGCGTTCTTAGATGCGAACTCGGCTTTATGCCACTGCGCGCCGGATCTTATGCCGTACGTTGCGCAGACGTTGCACCACTCGGTGGACTCGATGAAGTTCTCAACAACGATGGCGCGTGTCATCTTTCCTGTCTTGATCGCGTCGACCCAGCCCTTCTTTCCGGCGGCGTCGGATTCACGATCAAAGAATGTCTTATAAAGTGTCTCGACGAATTCCTCATCGGAGAGGCCGCGGTTCATGAACTCCGGTGCATCCAGCAGGAAGTAGCGGGCGCAGTCCGCGCCATTATATTCACCGCTTTCTACTTTCGAAACCCAGAAATCCTTACCTGCTTTTTCAGAAGCACGGCCGAGTGCAACGACATACAATCTCTCGACGAAATCCTCGAAAGTCGGATCCTTTTGCTGATCCGGTGTCGCTTTTGCAACCGACAGCGTCACTGTTCTGGAGGAATGGTTTCCGTACTGCTGGCTTCCGGCTGCCGGATCCTGTTCCAGAACCGTGAAGCTCTTCTCCGGATCAGTATTATCGACCCACTCGATCTCGAAAGTCACCTCGTCGAAAGCCGGCGGGCACAATACTTTTTTGATCTTATCCTTTGCTTCTTCATAGTTCGTACCGACTACATCCGGCATGCTTACCGGCGGATACGGAGTCGGAGCAGCTGTCGGTACCGGTGCCGTAGTCGGCTGAACCGGAGCAGCAGTCGGCGCAGGTGCAGAGGTAGGCTGACCCGGAGCTACCGGGGTGTCAGGGAGCGGTGTCGGTGTCGGTTTATTCGGATTACCGATATTTCCGCCGACACGGTCAGAATAGGAAGCTCCCTCGTCCAGATCGAATACCATTTCGGCACCCGCCTGAACCTGATCAAGGGTCATTCTTCCATGAGGATAGCAGAGGTTTTCATTCTTTCTTGTTGTCACTACCTTCCACTGGATCGCCCAGGTAAAAGGACCCCATGCATAAAAATCGATATCAAAGAAATCGTCGAACCAGTCAGTCCTACCGTAGTCAAAAGCAGTACCGAAGCCCAGGCAATCCGCATATCTGTGCGCCATAAGGGCGAAGTCCTGTCTGGTGATCAGTTCATCCGGGCAGAAAGTATCGGAAGAGATTTTCGGATAACCGAAGCAGATCTTCTGATCCTCGCCCCACTTCACGGCTTTGGCATAAGTAGCGTCATCGGAAACATCCGTAAATCTGGAAGAACCTTCCACATCCGGGCTGCCTGCCAGATCATAGAGGATCTTCATCGCTTCCGCTCTGGTCGCGAAGCGCTCGGAATCGGAATGTCCGTCATTTGTATCGATCACACTGTCCGGAACATCGTTCGTACCATTATATTTACCGATGATCTTCGCTCTGTCATCGAAGCAGACACAGTGACGAAGCTCGTCAAAAGGATCCGAGCTTCCGCCGTAATCGAGCGTCATGGAATATACGTAACCGAGCTTTTCGGTCTCGTGAACATAAACACCTTCGTTATACGCCTTGCAAAGACGGCTGTTCTTGCTGATATCGATCGTATCGATGCTGGAAAGACCGAACGCCAGAAAATAATACAGTCTCGGGTTGTGGGAAACATCCAGCTTCTTCAGATTCACGTCGCACTCAACGGTTAAGAAAGCAAGTTTCGGATTATGGGAAGTATCCAGGGTTGTCAATCCCTTGTTATATCCGCATACGAGTTCGACAAGCTCCGGATTGTTCGACACATCGACCTTGTTCAGGTTCGTCCAGGCACAATTCAGATACTGCAGGCCGGACAGATTACTTACATCGACGTTTCCGAGACGCGGGTTATGCCAGTAATCCAATCTTCGAAGACAGGTGTTTTGGGAAACATCCAGGTACTCCAGATCGTTATAGAAAGCAGCCAGCTCGCAAAGAAGCGGACAATTGGACAGATCCAGGGATGTAAGACCGCAATTACTGCAGAACAGGTTCTCCAGTTTATCATTCTTGGACAGGTCAAGAGTCTTCAGCTTCGGGTTGGCATTGCACTCGAGGAACGCCAGCATCGGGTTGTTGCTGACATTGATCGTCTCGAGATCGCAGTTGAAGCAGTATACCCATTCCAGTACCGGACAATCGGAGAAATCCAGTGATTTAAAACTGTTGAAAGAACACCAGATGCCCTTCAATTCCGGGTTACCGGAAAGGTCGAGTTCGGTAATATTATTACCTTTACACCAAAGACCCTTCAGATACGGGAAATGTTCGATTCCTTTTACGGAATAAACACCCAGGTTTTCACAGTGAACATTCCAGATCAGAAATATCTCGCTATCGCTCAGATACCCGTTCTGATCTTCGTCAAAAGTCGTCTGGATGTACTCTCTGAAAATCGGATCAGGGAAATTCTCTTCACTGACCGCGACTCCCGCGGAGGCATTGACCCGTGCGCTGTTAAAACACGGCAGCACAAGAGCCGCACATGCCAGTGCGGCAAAAAACTTCGCAAATCTTTTCATTTTCATTTTCCTTCCTCTTACACATAACTGCATAGATGCTCATAAGTCAGCCAAACATACGAACATCAAATGAATTTTATCACAGACACATACCGCTCGGAATAATAAATCGTTGACCTGCATATCAATTTACTTGCCCAAAATCAGTCTGACATTGCCCAAAAATCAGCTTTATCATGCGCAAAAAGCACTTTAGTAACACTACCGGTTTATTGTATCTACCGCCTGCAGAATGATAAAATTATGTCATAGGGCAGATCCGCCTTATGCTTAGAAAAGACAGAGAAAACGGGCAGGTACACTATATGCGTGAAAAGACGTCTCAAATCATCGAAGAAATCAAGAAGGTCATCTGTGGTAAGGATGAGGTCATCCGCCTTATTCTGCAGAGCGTTCTGGCCGGCGGGCATGTCCTGATGGAAGACGTCCCCGGCGTAGGAAAAACGACCATGGCTGTCTCTTTTGCCAGGACTATGGGCATGGATTACGGACGTGTCCAGTTCACACCGGATGTACTTCCCTCCGATATTACCGGGTTCTCCCTGATGGATCAGGAAACACACACGATGAAATATCAGAAAGGTGCCGTTTTCCATAACCTTTTCCTTGCCGATGAATTGAACCGTGCTTCGGCCCGTACCCAGTCCGCTCTTCTCGAAGCCATGGAGGAAGGGCAGGTCACCGTGGACGATAAGACCTATCCTCTTCCGAAACCATTCGTAGTTATCGCGACCCAGAATCCGTCCGGCGCCTCCGGAACGACTCTTCTTCCGGACTCACAGATGGACCGTTTTTACATCCGTGTTTCCATGGGCTATCCGTCCCAGGACAACGAGATCGAAATGCTCATGAACCGTCAGAACGGTGCCAATCCGCTTTCCGAGATCAATACGATCTGCGGGATCGAAGATATTCTAAAGATGCAGGAGGAGACCAGCAAGATGTATGTGAAGTACAGGGTACTGAAATATATCGTCGCACTGATGGACCGCACACGTACGCACCGGATGCTTGCCCGTGGAGGAAGCCCGCGTGCCACACTGGCTTTGACCGCCATGGCCAAAGCCCACGCCTATATGACCGACCGCGACTATGTGATCCCGGATGATGTACAGTCCGTATTCCCGTATGTCATGTGCCACCGTATGCTCCTGACTCCGGAAGCGGAGTTCAAGGAAATCAGCCCGCTGGAGATCGCAAAAGAAATCATTAAGACGACCGTGATCCCGAAGGAATGATCTATGCTTCGGAGTTGGGTCATCTACATTCTTACCCTGCTTGGTGCAGCCATGTTCTTTCTCTGTTATCGGATGTGGTTTTCCTGGTTTGTCCTGATCGTGACGATCTCGATCCTGCCGCTTGCCCTCGTGATCTGTTTTGCCTCCTCACTCTTCTTCAAACTGGAGGCCGATGCTTTCCGCAAAGTCATAAAAGGAGATGAGGCACAGATCTCGTTTACCTCCTTCGGGTTAGAGTTTTTCCCTTTTGCTCTTTACTCCGTAAAAGCCTATCTCACGGAATCCATGACCGGGGAAGTGAGCATTATCCGCCTGTTTTCCCAGGGGGATACGACAGATACTGTGGTGATTGATACCCGGCACTGCGGGACTTATCGCATAACTTCCGCGAAAGTGCGTGTCTACGACATGCTGGGTCTGTTCTTTATCCCGAAAACGGTCGAGCTTTCCGGTGAGATCGTGGTCATGCCGATCCCCTGCATGCCTCCCGCCATGCCGGAACTCAACGGCTTTAAAGCCAAGGGGCTTCGTACCTCCAACATATCCAATTCCGAGATCTACGATGTACGTAACTACGTGCCGGGCGATCCGGTAAAGAAGATCCACTGGAAGCTTTCCGCCAAGAAGAATAAGCTCATGATCAAGGAAGCACAGGAGGAGACTTTCGGTCATTCACGTCTTTACATTCCCCTCACCCGCGACCACGAAAAGATGGACCGCGCCCTTGGGGAAGTGCTTTTTACGTCGAAATATTTCCTGTCGCATGAAGTCGAACACAGGATCCGTGTCCTTCCGCCGATGAAGAAAGAGATCGGTTTTGACATCGCCACGAAAGAAGATCTGGACAAAGCTCTCCTCTCGATCCTTCGAATGCCGATACCGGAGGAACCGGAAGATGAATAACCGTACTTCGAAGAAAAAACAGAAAAAGTTCACCGAGAACCGGCTGGAGAAGAAGCGCATCACTGTTGCCGAGCAGGAGAAGCTGCGCGCGAAAGCCGAGCGCAAAAAGCAGAAGCACAATCCGTCTTTGCAGGTGATCCGTGCAGTCAGAAAAGCATCCGAGCCGACCTGGCTGACGATGGTCTTCTCCACGCTTTTGAATCTGTTTTTGGGATACGGTTTTTCATGTATGCTGACGTCCACATACTCGCTTCCGGTCAATCTCTACGTATTCATTCCGCTCCTCATCCTTCTTTCGTTCGGCATGTCCTACTGTCTCGCACAGAAAGAAAAACTGATTCCGTTTCTTCTCGCCATACTCCTTGCTTCTGCAGTATGGGGAAGCTTCATGACAGACTTACTTAAGATCAACGCCCAGACAAGATATGCCTATTCCGTGCTCCAGCAGAGAGTTTTTCACGGGCTCCGGCCGATGATCGAAACAGCGGAGGAACTACAAGACAGGCGTCGTGATATCACATACCTTCTGCTCCTTCTGAATTTCATCCCGACCTATTTTACCTCGCTGACGATCATGAAACGAAAGAATATCCTGATCTCGCTGATCTGGTACTTCCCGATCCTTTTCTGTTCCACGGTCTCCTCAAGGATCACCCCGGATATGCTGCCTTGCCAGCTTGCCGTGACCGGCGTGCTGCTTCTTCTGATCTTCCAGTTTGTCCGTCGGATCGGAGACGATCGTGCCGACAAACGTATGCTGATCATTGCCACACCTGTGCTTCTTCTATGTCTTCTGATCGGCGGACTCTTCCCGCAGGAAGGCTATACGAAGAATAAACTGGCCGCGTCGCATTTTGAAGAATTACATGGCTTCGTACAGGATCTCGGAAGAAAACTTAAACTCACGGAAAAAAAGGATGAAGATGAAGAAAAAGAAGAGGACGGACCGGCATATACGGGAAGCATCACTTGTGACGAAGAAGATGATTCTGTTTTATCCATGAATGTCGCGTCTGAAGATCTGAGCAAGGTCGGTAATTTTGTTCCTCCGGACATCAAGATCATGTCGATATCCCGTTACTATAACGATACCGTAAGCCACCCCGTTCTGAAAAATCTCCGTATGATCTATCTGCGCAGCACATGTATGGAAGTACTGGAAGAAAACAGCTGGCGTACTTATACAACTCCCGGAAATAAAGACCTCTCGTATTACTATTCGGAAGATAATGAAAGCCCGCAGAGCGAGGCCGATTTCGTGCTTCGGATCAACACTTACTTTCAGGCAGATTATCGTCTGGTTCCGGAATATACGGATCACTTTTATGTCTCCTCTCTCAGTAAGTATTCCGATCTCGGAATACAGACACATACAACCTGGAACCTTCAGGAAAATGTATCGTCAGGAGGGCTTACCCAATACGATTACGGATTCTCTTCGACCCCGCAGAAAGCCGTTCCGGAATGGAATCCGGACTATCTGGAAGAAGAAGTATACGGCGTCTGTCTTGAGGTGCCGGAAAAAACACGTGAAGCAATTCTGAAGAGTAAGAAGCTTCCTTCCTGGTACAAAGAGCTTCTGGACGGTACGATCACTATGACCACGGCCGAAAAGGTCAACAGTGTGGTCGAATATGTGAGAAATCTCCATCCCTACGATATCCATACCCCCTGTCCTCCGGAAGGAGAAAACTTCGTCTCCTGGTTCATCAACAAAAGCAAGACGGGGTTCTGTGTGCACTATGCCACCACTTCCGCCGTACTGCTCCGCATGATCGGTGTTCCGACCCGCTATGTGACCGGGTATCTCACGGCCAGTGATCCGTTCATATCCTCCAATGAAGTATCCATGAAGGATGCCCATGCCTGGTTCGAGTTTTTTGATCCGGATTACGGCTGGGTCCTGGACGATGCCACACCGGGCAATTCCCTTACCGCCACATACTATAACGCCTATGCGATCAACAAAGATTACGGCGACATGTATTTTGATTTCCGCGGCACGCCGACGCCAAGCCCGAAACCGACTTTGAGCCCGACTCCGGCACCGTTACCGGGAAAAAATACAACGCTCACGCCTACGGTATCGCCTTCACCGACAGAAACGCCGCTTCCGACGGCCACCCCTGTTCCGAAATCTATCTTCCCGCTTTATATCCATATTCCGCCGTTCCTGATCACGATCCTTCTGGTAATCGTGGTGATCCTTGCCGTGATCGGACTTTTGCGTCTGCTCTATGTGCTTTTCTGGCGGACCCGGTTTAACAACGCTTCCCTGAACCGGCGCGCCATCGGATATAACCGTTATTTCAACATGCATCTTTCTATTCTGGAGGCACCGGGATCACGTATCGTAAGATCGATCGTTCAGAAAGCAGAATACAGTAAAGACAGTATCACCGAAGAAGAACTGGAAAAACTGATCCGCTTCGGCCAGCATAACTTCGAAAAGCAGATACCCGGCAGGACCCTGCTGAGAAGAATGATCTCCCGGATCCTCCGGGTCAGGATAGATGTAAAGGAGGAACGATCCGACCATGAATTATAAAACCTGTATCTCTTGTGGCGGCGCCCTCAAATTCGACCGCAGTCTCGGGTTCTTCAAGTGCACATTCTGCGGAAAGATCCATACGATAGATGGAACCGATACCCCGCTTTCCCTGCCCGTGGTGGATGAGCATATGCATGCGCACCGTTTTAACGAAGCGAAGACAGCGCTGGCCCGCCTGATCGGTCTGGAACCGGATAACCCGCTCTTTGTTCTCCGGATGATCCTTTGCCGGTTCGGTATGACCGGCACGCCGGCCCTCCTTCACTGCGCAAGAAACAATCCCGACCGTCTCCGTGAGATCGCAGAATGCCCGGACTGGGAAAACCTGAACGCCACATCCTCCGATGGAAAGATCGGTTTTTCCGAGGCCGTGAAAGAATACTGCTCCATTAGTCTTGAACTCATCGAACTGGAAAAGAAGATCGGACAGAATCAAAGCTTCCTGGAATCCCGCGACAAAAACTCCGGTACTATCGGACGGTACAACAAGATGATAAAAGAGAAAGAAACCGAGATCGAGGCAGAACTTCAGGCCGATCTCGATAAGAAGAAAGAACTGGAGGAAAAACAGCAAGCCCTTCTTTCCACGGCAAAAGAACTGGAAGAAGAGCTTTGAGAGCATAAGGAAAGGAGAACGGGTCTATGATCCATGGTAAAACCTGTTCCAACTGTGGAAGCAATCTGGATTTTGACCGAAACAGGAAGATCCTGGTCTGTCCTTTCTGCGGAAAGACCAAGCTTCTGGAAGACACAGATGAGCCGGTCACGCTGGCCGCTATCGATGCGGCGATAAAAGACGGGCTCTACGGCCGCGCCGCGAAGATGATCGAAGAACTGAAAAAGACGGAACCGGATGATCCGAGGCTCACCGTACGTTCGCTCCGCTGTGCCCTTCTTTCCCCGACGATTGCGGATGCACTCCATAATGCAAGAAAAGACTCCGGGGAAATTAAGAAATTTCTCGACCTTTCGGAATGGACCCTTCTGTCCTCCCAGCTTTCCGAAAAAGACAAGACATTCATCGGACGGGTGAAAGAATACTGTTCCGTCAGCACGGACCTGATCAATAAAAACGAGGAGATCACCCGGAGGCGTCAGCCTATACGGCAGGAAGAAAAACGCACGTGGCAATCGAAAGAGGAGAAGGAGAAAGAAAGAGAACAGGCCAGGCTTTCCGCAGAGGCCAGCGCCGCACAGGCGGATTCCGAGATGTCTCTGAAGCAATGGTTATACTTTGTCCTCTTCGGCGTCTACTTGATCGGTGCCGTCGTAATCCATGAATACGAAGACATTTCCGCCGCATTCCACGTCTTATGGATAGTATGCTGTGGAGGCCTGCTCTTCGCGTTACATAAATGGGATTACGACTCCGAAAGCAGCACAAGACGATCCTCTCTCGACAGGACACGCCAGATGATCGACAAGCTTTCTTCCGATCAGGAACAGCTTCAGAAAAAGCAGGAAGAGTTACTTACGGAGATACGCAAAAAAGAAGGATCGATCGCAGAGGCCGGTCAGGAATAATACCCCTGACCTTTCCGTTTACTCGATACTCTTCAGGGATTCGGTCATGTCGATCTTTCTGATCTTGCCACGCATCATGAGATCAACAGCCATGGAAAAGAGAATGACCAGAAGAAGCGAGTAGACGTAACTTACCGGAAGGATCACGACTTTATACGTCACCATGTCCATCTTGATCTGCGACATAACAAAACGGTGCAGGAAAATACCTGTCGGAATGCCGAACACGAAACCGAGAAGGCACAAAATGAAATTCTCACGGAACACATAACTTCCTGTCTCGCTCTTCTTAAAACCGAGCACCTTCAGCGTCGCGATCTCTCTTGTTCTCTCGGCGATATTGATGTTGTTGAGATTAAAGAGCACGATGAAAGCCAAGAGCGCGGCACAGATGATGACCAGGATCACGATATAGTTCATCTTCTCCATGGTTTCCGAGAAGTTTTTTCTTCCCTCATCCATGATGTTCCAGGCCTGGACATGCTCTCCGGATCCGGCCGCGGAACCATATTCATATGATTTTCCTTCAGGAAGACGGACCAGTGCATCGCACGGCCTATATTCTTCTCCAAAAGCACTTTCATAGGTGGAGGCATCCATGATCGCATAGTGGAAGGTGTAGTTTTCGAAGATATAGGCGATCTTACAGGTGATCGTTTTCCCTTCTTCCCCGTATTCGAGGGTGATCTCATCCCCGACGGAAAGGTGATTGGTATCGGCGATCTTCAGGCTGATCCCGATCTCTCCTTTTCCCGGAAGACCGTATTCTTCTTTTCCGTTATGCGGACGGACAAAGTTCATGAAAGAAGGATCATCGGCAACGAAGAGTTCCACATCCCGGATCGCGTCTTTGCTCGTATGTTTCAATCTCTCCGTGCGGATCAGTATCTTCTCGGAAGTGACTCCTGTTTCCGAATCTGCTTTCTCAAGCACCTTCTTCATCTCTTCTTCTTCTGTTCCGTCATCGAAGTTAACGGCCACATCGTATGTCATGATCTCGTCGTACTGGAAGTTGATGAGATTATTGATCGAGTCCTTCAGTCCGAAACCCGTAATGAGAAGCGCTGTACATCCGGCAATGCCGATGATCATCATCCACATTCTCTTTTTGAAACGGAACACGTTTCTCGCAGAAACCTTGTGAAGGAACGAAAGACGTTTCCAGACCGGTGTAATATATTCGAGGAAGATCCTCTTTCCGGAGGGCGGAGCCTTCGGCCGCACCAGTTCTGCAGGAGTTTCCGTAAATTCGCGGAAGCATGTCACGATCGTCACTCCGACGGAACAGATCAGGGAAACCAGAAGCGAGATCAGAAACAGCGGGATCTCTGTCGTGAATGTGATCGGCGCAAAGCCGTACATCACGTCATATACTTTCCAGATGATATAAGGAAACACCCGTGTTCCGGAGGCAAATCCGCCGACCGCACCGATCACGGATGCCGACCCGGAGTAGATGATATACTTCAAAACGATGGACGCCTTCGAATAGCCCACCGCACGCATCGTGCCGATCTGCGAACGCTCGTCACTGACCATACGCTGCATGGTCGTCGAGCAGACAAGGGCGGCCAGCGCGAAGAAGAAGATCGGGAAGACGGATGCGACACCATCCACGATCTTCGCGTCATTTTCAAAACTGACATAGCCGACATTGGTGTCACGCTTGAGGATATAAGATTCCGCCGAAGCCGGAAGCTCCGTGGAAGACAGATCGATATCGTCCGGAACAGGATATCCTGCGCTTATGAGCGCGGCATACTGCTCATACTGCGCATCAAATTCCGCCTTGATCCGGTCGTATCTTTCCGTCACGATCTCTTCGATCTTCGGCTTCAGTGTTCCTTCAAAATCCGATACTCTTGCATCGTATTCATCAGAGAAAGACTCTTCGTTCTCATCGATCTTCACATACACTTCAGTATAGGCATCGAAATCCAGCGCATCTTTATTCACGTAAACATAAAAGTCGATCGATCCGTCTCCGATCTCACTCGTACCCCTCTGGAAATTCAGATAATAAGGGGAACGGACCCGGCCGACGACTTCGTATTCGCAACAGGAGAATCCGTCGTCTTCTGAAAGGATCAGTGTGTCGCCCATGTAGTCCGAGGGACAGGAATACGCATCCACCACCACTTCGTTTTCTTTTTCCGGAAGCCTTCCTTCGATCAGGTCAAGCTTATTGACGTATTCCGTAATCGTGTGAAAACGTACGACCGATACGAGGTCTTCTTTTCCTTCGTCTTTATTCTTCTTTCTGGTGACCAGGCCGTCTCGAAAAGCGGCGCCTTCACAGGCACGTACGCCGGAGATCTCCTTTATCTTCTTCACATCTGCATCATCGAAACCGACCGTCGAGAGGATTCGGAAATCGAAGAGTTCCTGCTTTCGGATATACTTATCCCCGGTCGCAAAAAAAGCCGGCATCGTGCTCTTTAAGCCGGAGAAAAAACCGACGCCCAGTGCAATGATCGCGAGGATCGCCAGATACCGCATCAGGCTGTCTTTGATGCATCGGAAAACGATCTTCCAGTAACTTCTCTTCATGTCCGCGTCACCATTCGATCTCTTCTATGGATTTCGGTTCCGGATTGACTTCGTTGCTCATGACCCGTCCGTTCTTGATGCGGATAACGCGGTTGGCCATTGCTGCCAGCGTGGAGTTATGCGTAATGATGACCACGGTCATGTGCCTCTCGGTACAAAGCCGCGCAAGAAGCCTCAGGATCGATTTTCCGGTCTGGTAATCAAGAGCCCCTGTCGGCTCATCGCAAAGAAGAAGTTTCGGATTCTTTGCCACCGCACGCGCAATGGCCACACGCTGCTGTTCTCCTCCCGAGAGCTGTGCCGGGAAGTTCTTCTTTCGATCGGAAAGCCCGACATCTTCTAAGATCGCATCCGGATCCATCGGATCGGAAACCAGTTGCGAAGCCATCTCGACATTCTCGACTGCAGTCAGATTCGGGATCAGGTTATAAAACTGGAATACGAAACCGACGTCCGATCTTCTGTAGGCGGCAAGTTCTCTCTCCCGCAAAGAGGAGATCTTCTTTCCGTCCAGGATCACTGTTCCGCTGGTAAGCGTATCCATGCCGCCCAGAATATTCAGGAGCGTGGTCTTACCTGCCCCCGACTGGCCGAGTATTACGCAAAGTTCCCCTTTCTCAATAGAGAACTCCGCACCGTCCAGCGCATGTACCTCGACATCGCCGGTCTTATAGATCTTCTTCACATCTTGAAATTCAATATATGCCATCTCTACCTGCTCTCATTTCATAGAAGCTTCTTCACACCCGTAGACATTATATACCTTTTTGCCGCTAAATACCCGAAAAATAAGGGGGCGCCTCATTGAGACACCCCCTCACATTACACTCTTGATCAGATATGGATCGATTGTTTAAAGTGATCCTATCAGGAAAAATCTGCTACGTTCCACTTGTTATCCCATTCGTCACACATATCACCGGTTGCTGTATTCACCTTGACCTCAGCAACATAAACATTCGCGTCTTTCGAGCTCTGGGAGCGGACGATGAAGGAAAACCCTTCTTCTGTCTCTTCGATCTGGCTTTCAAATACAGCAAGTTTCACTTCTCCTTCGGCGTCCTTCGAGTAGAAGGCGATCGCCGCCTTGATATACTTCTCCGCCTTAGCGTATAAATTATTCTCTTCCGCATCAGAAGAGGTCTCTTCTGATGTTGCATCTGTAGATGCCTCGGTGGCTGCTTCTGTTGTAGTTTCTTCAGAAGTATTCTCTGTAGCTGCCTCAGTCGTTGTTTCTTCCTTGGCTGCCTCAGTTGTCGTTTCCTCTGTCGTGGTTGCCTCGGTTGTCGTTTCCTCAGTCGTCGCTTCGGTTGTTGTCTCTGTCGTGGTTTCCGTCGTAGTCACCGAAGTTGTCGTTTCGCTCTTCGATGTATCCGTATCCTTATCCGACTTACAGCCGCTCATAGAGAACATGGACATGACCACGCATACTGCAATTGCTTTATTCACTAAATTCAGTCTTTGCATTTTAAGACCCCCCTAAACACTTATTAGCTTCCTTATTGTATCAGTATGTTTTTTCTTGTAAATAACCAAATTGTCATTTTCTGCACCGTCTATTGACACTCCTAGACTACCGTGATAGTCTAGACTATAGAAATAGTCCGGAGGACAAAACAATGAAAGAGAAACTGTTTGACAGCGAAGCAAAGGTCATGGAGATCCTGTGGGAGAAGGGTCCTCTTTCCGCAAAAGAGATCAGTCTGATCGCCGCGGACTCCATCGGCTGGAATAAGAATACTACCTATACTGTGATCAAGAAACTGGAGGCGAAAGGATTCATCCGCCGCGACGAGCCCGGATTCATCTGCACACCACTGGTTTCCCAGACGGAAGTACAGAAGAATGAGACGAAGTCCCTGCTGAACAAATTCTTCGGCGGCTCAAGGCGGGCGCTTTTCTCAGCGCTTCTGGAAGATGAGAAATTAACAGATCGCGAGATCGAAGAACTGAGAGAACTGATCGATAAAAGGTGATCCCTATGCTAGGAGAGGTTTTTTACTGGGTCTTTAATATGAGTATCGTCGCCTCGGTCATGGGCCTGATCGTTCTTTCCATAAGAAAGATCAAGGGCTTCCCTCACCGGGTGTCGGTCTTCCTGTGGATCGTTCCGTTCTTCCGGATGTGCGTGCCCTTCGGCGTAAACAGCCGCTACAGCCTGATGACGCTGATCTCCCGCTTCACGACCCGGACCATAACCTTCTATGCTCCGACAGAAGAGCTCTCGCTCTCTTATACGAATACCCTTATGGCGGCAAGCAGTTATTCTCCTCTCACATATAAGTTCAATATCCTGGAGAAGATATTTGCTGTCGCTTCCCTGATCTGGATCATCGTGGCCCTCGCTCTCATCCTGGCTCTGACGCTCCTTTATATCACCACGAAGCGTGCGGTACGGGACGCCGTGCTCCTGGAAGGAAATGTATATTCTTCGGAGAAAGTGGAAAGTCCCGCTGTCTACGGGATCTTCCATCCCCGGATCATCCTGCCGGCATCGCTTCCGGAAGAGGACAGAAAATACGTCCTGCTTCATGAGAAGACACATATCAGAAGGAAGGATAATCTCTGGAGATTACTGGGGTTCCTGATTGCATCCGTACACTGGTTCAATCCCCTTTCCTGGGTATTTCTGAAAGTGTTCCTTGCCGATCTGGAACTCGCCTGCGATGAAACCGCCGTCGGCAAATACGATACGGAAGAAAAGAAAGAATACGCGCGGACGCTTCTGAACTGCTCAAGAAGCAAGAATATCTTCGTCTCCGCATTCGGCGGAGCGAAGGTCCGCATGAGGATCGAAAACGTGCTGTCACAAAAACCGATGACACTGTTTTCTACATTTGGCTTTACAGCGCTGGTAATAGCAATCTTATACGCCCTGCTCACCAATGCAGGATAACAAAAGGAGAAAGAAAAATGAAAAAGACCGTAGCAATAATTCTTATCGCACTATCCATCATCACGACCGCATCATGTTCGAAGAAAGCTGAGGATTCAAAAATGACAAATAATACTCTTTCGGTCGCACAGGCCCAGGCAGACGAATCCCTGTTCAGTAAGGTATGTTCCGCTGACGAAGCGCTGGCTGAGGCCAAAAATTCCGATACTGTCGTAATCGAGTTTCACGGCTGCTCCCATGGGAAAAAAGTCTGGAAAAACTTCGTTGAGAAAGCCAACAGCGGCACCCCCGCTTCAGTGCTTTGCGCGCATTATTATGAATTGGACAAAGCACATGTGAGCAACGAATTGTATCAGCAGGAAAAGGATAATTATCCGGTACTGTATTTCTATTTGCTCGAATACGACGGCAAAGAATTCACCGTATCGATCAGGGACAGCAAGTCAGCCGAAAACGAGTCAAAAGAGACATATAAATACCTGCTTCACATGACCGGAGAAGCTCCCGAAACGGCTACTGTCCGTGAGTATGACCGCTATGTACTGGCGGACGATGATTCTCTGACATGGGAAGAGATCGAAAGAAACATGGTCAGTTCGATCCTGCAGGAACCTATAAGACACTGTTCCGTGTACGATGACTACGATAACTTTTACGGAGACGACGTATAACGATCATTGGGTGTCTCCTTTCCGCATTCCTGCCATGCCCCGGTTTTCCAGAGGCGGTTCATAGTCTTCTCAGGAATCAATATATTGAATCTCTTTACGGTATGAAATATCTGTAGATTTATACTCACAGAAACTATACTGATCCGAAAAAGGAGATTACAATCGTTATATCAGATCCATACATTCATGGCAGGAGAGAAACTATGACGCAGGAAGAGATCAACAGCACGAACTGGAGTCAATCGGTAGCCGGAGTATGTATCCGTAACGGAGAAGTGCTTCTGGCAAGACACACCTACGGGAATGGAAAAGGGATGCTGATCATCCCGGGCGGATACGTGAAATTCGGAGAGATCCCGGAAGAAACTCTGGTCCGGGAATACCTGGAAGAAACAGGTGTCAGGGTAAAAGCCGGAAAACTGATCGGTGTCCGTTTCAGTGCAAAGGACTGGTATGCTGTTTTCTCTGCCGAATATATCGAAGGAGAAGCCAGATCGGATGGCGACGAAAACAGCGAAGTCGTCTGGATGAAAGTGGAAGATGCCCTAAAGGATGGTTCTGTTCCCGGACTCACCAAGACCATGATCGGGTGCGCTCTCGAAGGAGAAGGTTTTGAACTTACCCCGTACCAGACGACCCGTCCCGGGAATTACCTTTATACCCGAAGAAACGGATAAACGTATACCGGAGATCTACTTTTCCCTGACCGGGATCGGCTGACACCAGGTCGATCTGAAGTGATCAGAACGTCTCATCCACCAGCCGGCCGATCTGGCCGGCAATATATTCTCCGGAAGAAAAAATATCGCCGGTGATCTCGCATGCCAGGAAACCGTAGATCTTCGACTTGCTAAGAATCGGGAAGATCACGCTTTCCCTGCATTTCGGCGGGATCTCCATCCGCTTCATCATATCCGCAGTTTTGCATGTCTGCCTTTCTACCGGAAGGATATACAGTTCGCCATCCTTGATCCCGCAGCGGAGCCGGATCGTATCCGGGAAGATATTGGTCTCTCCTCCCTTATAAACGGCCGGTTCCTCAAACAGGAAAAGCACTGCATTCTTAAGTCCCAGAAGCGGGATGCGGCTGATGATGCGATCCAGTCTGTCCGGGCTGTCGCCCTTAAAATCCGTAGTTTCGATCATGAAATCCTGGAAACTCTGTCTGGATGCGACCTGTGCTTCTTTCTGCATGATCAGAGTATCCGCCAGCGCAGCAATCGCATCATCCTTCATCTTGGAGAAGAGACGGGTGATATATTTATCGGAATTTGTATTCGCGGCCTGCTGGGATGCATAGATGCTCCCCTGAAATTTCTGCACGCTTCGCAGGAATTTTGCCGCATCTGTATATTCCATGGCGCCGTTTTCGAAGAAAATATCGATCAGTTCACTGATCTCCATATACTCCTCCCGGCCCATATACCGGTTTTTGTGTGCCGTCAGGATACGGGAGATAAACTCCCAGAACAATCTCTTCAGATTTACGGATTCTCTGTCGATCGGCTCATAACGGTACCGGTAGAAGCAATCGTCAAACATCCTGTAGATGAACGCCGTATCCACATTCATCATCTCCTGCCGCGTATACTCATACATCTCGTAGCTGAAAGATTCACGTCCGTAAAGTCTGGAGGGGATCTTGATCGAAGTGACCTGCTCCCCACTCATAAGACGAAGCAGAAGTTCCAGCGACTGGCTGCCCAGTGTCTGCTCATCGGCACCGATGGAGGTCAATGTCGGGATCATCCTGCCGGCCATCTTCGTATTATCGAATCCGAATACCATAATGTCTTTTCCCGGTTCCAGGCCACGATTCTTCATCGCGGCAAAGAGACCAACCGCGACCGCATCATTGACACAGAAGACCGCCTGCACATCCGGATTTCTGTCCAGAAACATTTCCGCCTCCGCCTGACAGTTCACCGACATATCCGTCATCTGATAGTTTTCTGCCGTAAAGCCGATACCATATTCCCGAAGACAGTTTTCATAGATCGTCCTTCTTCTTCTGGAATCCAGATTATCAAGACGTCCTCCCATCATTCCGAACTTGGTAAAGCCGTGCACATTGACCAGACATTCTACCGCCTCCCTGATACCGGGTTCATTATCGTAGTTCACGGAAACATGCTCTTCCGACTCGGAAACCGCATAGACCTGCGGGATCCCGTCGGCAAAATGAAACTGCAGACGGTTTCCGTCCTCATCCTGGATCTTGGCCATACTTCCCAGACAGATGATCAGCCCGTCAAAGTGGTAGTTCGTGCTTAACTGATAGATGGAATTATAGACAAGTCTGTGAAAATGGTGGTTCGGGACATCATCCTTATAGCCGTCATATTTTCCCGAGATCACGATCAGATCCAGATCCTTTCTCTGACGGATCCCGCTGATCACGTTCTGAATAAATTCCTCTGCAAAATCCGTCCAGATATTCTCAATGATCAGACCGATGGTCTTTCTGTTATTTCCATTGATCATGCACTAACCGACCTTTCCATTATCCTTCGACTCATACCCTGCCTCTTCCTCTTCATCATGAAGTTTCGGGGAAGGTTTCGAGAACAGATATCCCTGAGAATAGTCCACATCGTACATCATCAGTTTATTCTGGATATCATCATTTTCGACGAATTCCGCCACAACACCGATATTATAGGAACTGAGTTTCTTCCATCCCATGATGAGCGCGATGATATTCTCTGAATCCTTACTGTTACAGCAGTTCACGACGATCGATCCGTCGATCTTGAGAAAATCGGAATGGATACTGAGAAGATGCTTCAGATTGGAAAAACCGCTTCCGAAATCATCGATGGAGATCAAGCCGCCCAGTTCATGGACCCTGTCCACAAAAGAGATCAGCTCGTTATAATCCGCAATATCCTCATTCTCAAGGATCTCGAAGATATAGTTATCCGGATGCGGCGAACGTCCGAGTTCTTCGTAGATCAATTCGATGATCTCTCTGTTCTTCACATCGCGGATACCCAGGTTGATGCTCACGCTCAGGTCTTTCTTCTCACGGAAACGGTCAAACACTTTCCGGATCATGATCTTACTGATCTCATCGTAAAGAAGTCCGAAGCTTCTGGCGATATCCAGGAAGCTGTTCGGATAATAGATCTTGCCGTTCTCATCTCTAAGGCGCATCAGCGCCTCGTAGTGATGGATCCGAAGCTGCTTGTTGTCATAGATGCCTTGGAAATAGGGGATCACACCGTCATTGGCAATGGCGTAGTTGATCACGTTTACCATGTGATACCGCTCACGGATACTGCTCTCATCCACATAATCCTCGGTGGACGCCTCAGAAACATAGAACTGGATATTCTTATTCGTCATCTCCATACGTGCGGAATAGTAAGTCGAATCCAGTGTCTCCGTCGTACAGCCGTCGATGACACAGAAGATCGGCACGATCGCGATCAGATCATCCGAATAATCGAAGAGCTCTCTTTGCAGGTTCTCCATATCCTTGACAAAAACGGACAGAGCCACCCGGTAGGAAGGCTGGGCAATGGCGATATTCCACTTGTCCAGAATGTACATGCGGTACTTCTTCGCCCGTGCAAAGGACGAACATTTTGCGATATAGTTTTTATACGTCAGATCGATCATGTGACGAGTAAAGACCGCTTCCATATCCGCCGTCTCCGAAACACTGATCATGCAGACCCGGTCATAGCCACGCACCTTGATATCCATGTTCATGGCCGCAGCATTCGGAAGTTCATCGCTATCGGATCGGAGAAGCATCTCCTCACATTCACGGATGAATGCCTTCATCTCCTCCACTTCCTTGTAGTTCATGCTCTGATCCAGTTTGTCTTCCATCTCCAGCAGATAATTGAGAAGTTCCTGATTATCCGTGGTCAGCATATCCGTATGAGAGAAAGCATACGGGTTATACTCCTGGAAGAAATCCTTCTCTCCGGCTACTGATACGGCAAAAGAACTGTTCGAGAATGTGCTTGTTTTCCCGCTGGAGCAGGAGATCTCTCCGCAGGTAACGCATCCGCACATATTCGTCTTCTCATAGGGAGTCAGTTCCCACTTCAGGCAGTTTCCGTAGATCCTCGTACGCACACTGTTTGCATAAGCGAAGAGGGTTTCCGACTTCTCAAAACTCTCCACTCTGCGGAACACATTCCGGTTATCCGCAATGATCTTCTTGTCGTAGATAAAACCTTTGCGGATCGTCAGGCCTTTCTTAAGATAGCAGTTGGTATAGAGCATATCCCGTCTGGTATCCTCATCCAGATCACAACGTTCCTCATAAGCCACTCTATTGACCGGATCGTTTTTATCCACGACTTCCAGAAGACTCTTGTTTCTGACACTTCTGAGATACACCGAGATATCTTCGGCCTCTGTGTATACGAAAGGAAACAGTCCGGAAATATGCCGGCTCTCCGCCAGCCCGCCAAGCGTACCCAGCCAGAAAGTCTCGTCCGGATTTCTGCCGTTGATGGAAAGGATCACCGACTGGAACAGATCCGTGATCTCGTTTTCTTTTCCCACCGCCTGCACACCGTTGGCACAGGAGGTAAAACTCTCCAGATCAGGACCCGAGAAAGAAGCCAGTATCGCGGCACTGTCCGACCAGCCGTTCTCATTGAAAACAAAACCGTTCTTCTGGGCATTCACATTGGCATGATCCGTGATTCCGCCGATCATCTGTACGCCCGGAATCACGTCATTACTCTCCACAACAAAATAGGAAACATCCCTGTAACTCGGGGTGAAGAATGTAAGAAGCAGTCTGCTGTCCTCCCGGATCAGTTTCTCCTTCACATCCTGCGCCAGATCCAGTGCCGGCACCCAACGTCCGGCTTTTTCATCGTAAAGAGGAAACATCCCGGCCTTCACCACACCGCTGCTCATCTGCGTTACCGAGATCACACACTGGTTCTGCAGGCATTTGCCCTGATAGATCACCGCAGAAGTACTTGTTCCCAGGATCAGGGCCTGCGGCACGATGCTCTTGATATATTTCGCGAGATCCACTGCCTCATCCTCAAGATGGATCGCCGTATGGATACGTATCAGAACGCTACCCTCTTTCGCGTTCAGATTCAGCTGTTTCAGTGTCTCCGCCAACCGCACTTTTGACATATATTGGAAATTCCAAGTAAACATGGTTCCTCTCCTCCCAATACACTGCAGAACGGACACTTTCTCCGATACCGGATCTGTTCCCATCGATCCGTACCTGCACCGCCCTGCGCCTCGCATTCGCGATTCCCCGTCAATATAATTATACGATGGCGGGAAGGAGAGTGAAAGGAGGATAATGTAAAAAAATTAAAAACTTCTGACACCTTTCTCTTCTCTTTTCCCTGCTGTGATCCTGCAAGTTTTTCTTGAAAAGCACTGCAGAAAGAAAGTATAATTATCGGGTAAGAACAGAGAACAAATGGCGGAAAACAGTGCTTTTCCGTCGAGACAACATCAGGAGGGTAACATTATGGCATGTTTTTTAGTTCCCGCGACAGAAGCGATCGTCACGACGATTGCAGCGAAGGTATTAAAGAAGAAAGAGGCAAACTTAAAGATCGAACATAAGGGTTCGGAAGGCAGTGATACGATCGAGAAGACATCCTTCTCCAGAAAACTGGGATGGCTCAATAATCTTTTGTGGGGAGGCTCCGCGCTTCTTGCACTGGAGCATGTATGGCACGGTGAAGTGGTACCGTGGTTCCCGTTCCTGACTGCCGCAAGTGATCCGGAAAGCGCTTCCGAGATGCTTCACGAGATGTCCACCGTCGGTGTGACCATGGCACTTCTCGTCACCGCAGTATGGGCCGGAATGGTCATCGTTTCTTCCGTTCTTGAGAAGAAAGCCGCCAAGGCCAAGCTTGCCGAGAGCAAGGAGGGCTGATCCATGACATTACTGGTTACCGTTTTTGCAGCCATCATCAGCACGATCGTATGGTATAAGAATTCTCCGAAAGATGAAATGAAGGTCGGCACGCTTTCCCTGATCTACTGGGGTGCTTCCCTGATGTGGATGGTCGACGCGATCTTCGAGTATGCAGAGCTCAAGGAAGAATATTTCAATCCTGCCGCACAGGATATGCTGAACGATCTCTTCCTGGGTCTGACCGTTGTGGCGCTGGGTCTGGTGATCTGGCTGGTTACCCTGATCATCAAGGATCCGAAGGGTGTCGTAAAAGCTTCTCTTCTTTCGAAGAAGAACTGACTTAACATTGTTACATCAGGCGGTCCTTCGGTGTTTCCGGGGACCGCTTTCGTTTATCCGGAGTGAATTATGAAAACAGAAGTCAAGGCGATCCTGGAGGCAGTACAGCGCGGAGAACTCTCCGTGGATGATGCGCTTCTTCAATTGAAGACCGCCCCCTATGAAGATATCGGCTATGCCAAGGTCGACCTGCACAGAAAGATACAGCAGGGAGTCCCGGAAGTGATCTATGGTGCAGGAAAAACACCGGAGCAGATGACCGGTATCCTGGATGTCATGATCAGAAACGGACAGGACCGTGTCCTGATCACCCGGCTTTCCGAGGAAGCTTCCGGGGAGATCTCAAAGACCCATCCTCTTACCTACTATAAGGAGGCGAGGCTGGGCATCTACGGTCAGATCCCCGAGCCTGACGGCATCGGTACTGTCGTGGTCGCCACCGGCGGAACCAGCGATCTTCCCGTTGCGGAAGAGGCGGCCCGTACCGCGGAATTCTATGGCAACGAAGTCGTCCGGCTCTATGACGTAGGCGTCGCCGGCCTGCATCGTCTTCTCTCACATAAGGAAGAGATTGCAAAAGCAAGCGTGATCATCGCCATAGCCGGTATGGAGGGCGCACTGGCCAGCGTCATCGGAGGGCTTTCGGATTGCCCCGTCATCGCCGTTCCCACATCCGTCGGATACGGCGCTGCTTTTGAAGGATTATCCGCACTTCTGTCCATGCTGAATTCCTGCGCCAGTGGCGTGTCCGTCGTGAATATCGACAACGGCTTCGGCGCCGGGTATCTGGCCGGCATGATCAACCATATGGAGGCAAAGAAATGAAAACACTGTACATCGACTGTTCCATGGGCGCCGCCGGCGATATGCTGACCGCCGCACTCCTCGAGCTTCTTCCCGATCGGGAAGCTTTCGTGGAAATGCTGAATTCCCTTCGGATCCCCGGCGTAAAGTACTCCGCGGAACCATCCGTCAAATGCGGTATTACCGGTACCCACATGAGCGTAACTGTTGACGGGCAGGAAGAAGACGAGCATATGCATGATCACTGCCATCACGAGCATGACCATGAGCATGAACACCACCACGAACATGATCACGAGCACGGGCATGAGCACGAACATCACCATGATCATGACCATGACCACGGACATGAACACCACCACAGCAGCATGCACGATATCGAGCATATCGTGACCGGGCACATGAAACTGCCGACCATGGTTGCCCTGGACGTTCTGGCCGTGTATCAGGAGATCGCAGAAGCAGAGAGCCACGTCCACGGAAAACCGGTGGATCAGATCCATTTTCACGAGGTCGGCTCGATGGATGCCGTAGCGGATATCGCCGCAGTCTGTCTCCTCATGAATAAGCTTAAGCCCGACGAGATCGTCGTCTCCCCGATCCATGTGGGATCCGGCCAGGTCAAGTGCGCCCACGGGATCCTTCCTGTCCCCGCACCGGCCACCGCCTATATTCTGCGGGGAATACCCACCTATGGCGGAAGCATTTCCGGTGAACTGTGCACCCCCACCGGTGCTGCACTTCTCAAACATTTTGCCACGAAATTCGGCTCGCAGCCGGTCATGCGCACGATCGCTATCGGATATGGTATGGGAAAGAAGGATTTTCCCCAGGTCAACTGCGTACGGGCCATGCTAGGCGAAATCGAAGACACCTGCGGGCACTGTGATGAACACATCATCGAACTCTCCTGCAATGTGGACGACATGACTGCCGAAGCTGTTTCTTTTGCCATGGAGAAGTTTTTCGAAGCCGGTGCCAACGAAGTCTATACCGTGCCCGCCGGCATGAAGAAATCCCGTCCGGGCGTACTGCTGCGAGTACTCTGCCGGCCACAGGATAAGGAAAAGATGGTCAGTCTCATCTTCAAATACACCACCACGATCGGTATCCGGGAACTGACCTTCAACCGGTATGTGCTGGAAAGAAAAATTGAAACACTGGAGACTCCTTACGGACAGGTGCGCCGGAAGATCTCTTCCGGATATGGCGTGACCAGAAGCAAATTCGAATACGAAGATCTGGCCCGTGTCGCCCGGGAACAGGGTATCACCCTTTCCGAAGCGGAAACCCGTATACGGGAAAGCCTGAAATAACTGTCAGAAAAATAAAGGTGCCCGGTCTTCTCCGGGCACTTTGTTCTCAGGATGCCTGATCCCAGATCGACATATCGTCAAGAAGAAAACCGTAAGCGATCTCATTTGCTTTTCGCGCTTCAGGAAGAGAGGAAAACATGAATACATGGTAAAGCCCCTCTCCTCTGACCATGCAGATCTGATGTCCGTTCTCTTTGAACGTCCGATAAAGAAGCTCGGCATCCGGATATAAGATCTCTTCTGTTCCGGTGTAAAGAAGCGTATCCGGCATAGGCTTGGAAAGATCCCCTTTTATGGGGCTGATACGGTAATCGGACGGATCCAGATCATCCGCCCAGAGCACGCCCAGCTGCTGAAGCCCGTATACACCCAGGCACTTATCCCGCATGATGTAATCATCTATGGAGGGATTGGTCAGTGTCGCGTCGATCCACGGACAGTAAAGTATGAGTTTCTCCGGGATCTTCTCCCCGATCTCATTGAGGTACTCGACAAACCCTAAAGCCAGACCGCCACCTGCGGAAGATCCGGTCAAAGCCACTTTCCCGCCTTTCGCAAGAATGTCACGGTAAACACTCAGAAGGAGCTCATATGCCTCTTTATACGTTCCATGAAAGATCGGATCATAGCAAGGAACAATGGCTTTCGCATGGCATTTCTGTGCCAGATCGTCAAAACCTCTGAGTTCAAAATCCGCCAGATCCATGAGATATCCGCCGCCATGCACGCAGAGGATCGTCAGGTCGCATGTCACGCCGTCTTTCGGCGTCAATTCGATGACATCGTTTTCCCTGCCATCATCGCTCTTATATTTTTCTATGGAATAATTACAGACCAGTCCGACCGAAGCAAGATCACGGGATGCCAGCGGCTTGTCTCTATACAGGTCGAGGGCCTGTTCAAACCGGCCCGGCTGATAGTCTCCACGTCCGGAATTGACCGTATCGACAGAATCAATGACCGCCTGTCCGATTTTCGTGATCCGGATCCCGAGTATGTCCGGATCGTCGTAGCGGACAAACTCCGCGACAACATCATCTGCATCTTCCGGAGACGTGAAAAAGTGTTTCTTTACGCCAACCAGAAGAAGGAGACACAAAGCCAGAAATAGAACAATTTCCAAAACGACCCGTTTTTTCATCTCCGCCTCATTTACTTGATCAGTTCGTCGAAGCGCTCCTTGAAGATCTTCTTATTATTCTCGAAAAGGTTGTTACCCTGAGTATCGATGGAAACGATCAGCGGTCCGAACTCCTTGACCTTCATGATCCAGAGCGCTTCCGGCATACCGAAATCCATCCACTCAACGGCTTCGATCTCTTCGACTTTCTGTGCCGCAACAACTGCACATCCGCCCGGATATGCGCAGTGGATCGCGCCGAATTTCTTACAGGCCTCGGCGGTCTTATCCATCATGCCGCCCTTGCCGACGATCAGACGGACACCCGTCTTCTCGATGAAGTCCGCTTCCGCTGCTTCCATTCTCCGGCTGGTGGTCGGTCCTACGGAAACCATATACTGCTTACCGTTCTCATCTTTACCTACGATCGGACCGGCATGGAAGATCGCGCCTTCCTTAAGGTCAACTTTTGTCGGAAGGATGCCTTCCTGAACCACACGGCGGTGACCGCTGTCACGGCAGGTGGAAAGGTATCCGGTAAGATATACGGTATCTCCGATCTTCAGATCCTTGATCTGATCATAGGAAATCGGTGTGGTCAAAATCTTCTTCATCGTCTTACACCTCCAGGGACTTCTTGTGAGAAAGGATCTCATAGGACAGATCCTCGTGGATGATCATTTCACCACGTCTGGTTGCCCAGCAGCCTGTGGTAATGCCCACGCCCAATGTCGCCGGGTGATGCGCAGCCGCCTCGATATTGACACTCAATACCGTGTTCGTTCCGCCGAATCCGAGAGGCGCAATACCGAGAGAATTGAGACCGTCACGGATCTCGTCTTCCAGTTTGGCCACTTTCTCATACTGCGAATGTGTACCGATCGGACGAAGCAATGCCTTCTTCGAAAGCATCGCGGATGTTGCGGCACAAGTACCCAGACCGATACCGATGCAGAGCGGCGGGCACGCATTGGCGCCCCAGTCCAGGATTGTCTGATAGACAAACTTCTTTATGCCCTCGACGCCTTCCAGCGGCATGAGGACCTTGCTTCTGCCCGGAAGAGAACATCCGCCGCCGGCCATATACATCCGAAGGCGCAGATCCGTTCCACCCGGAACCAGTTCATATTCAATATACGGAGCACCATAGCCGGTATTATCGCCGGTGTTGTGCTCTGCCAGAGGTTCCACCACGTTTGGACGAAGCGGTGTTTCCAGTGTTGCCGCTCTCGCTGCCTGAACCAGCACATCTTCGATCTCATCGAGATACGGGAATTTGGTACCTACCTCCACAAAATACTGAAGCACACCCGTGTCCTGACAGATCGGGCGGTGCAGTTCTTTTGCCAAAGCAAGATCCTCGATCATGCAGGAATACATGGTCTTGGCGTTATCGATCTTCTCAACTTCTGCAAGATGGTGAAGCTGTGCTTCGACATCGTCCGGCAGGTAAATACCTGTCATGGCGGTAAAATCCTGTACCGTCTTGATCCATTGCTGTTTCTTGTTTGCGTCCATAATGTCCTCCGGATAGTTTCTTTCTTAACTATTCTACCACTCAGCAGGTCGCCTGCACCGCCGTCATCGCGACTGTGTTGACGATATCCTCAACGGAGCATCCGCGGGACAGGTCGTTACACGGCTTAGCCAGGCCCTGAAGGACAGCAAAACAATCCGCATTACCGATACGCTGTGTGATCTTATAGCCGATGTTACCGGCCTGCAGATCCGGGAATACCAAAACATTCGCGCGGCCTGCCACCTTGCTTCCCGGGGCCTTCGAAGCACCGACCTCCGGAACCAGCGCCGCATCAAACTGCATCTCGCCATCCAGAAGGAGATCCGGAGCCAGTTCGTGAGCAATCGCCGTCGCTTCCTGCACCTTCGTTACCAGATCATGCTTCGCGCTGCCCTTCGTGGAGAAGGAAAGAAGCGCCACACGCGGCTCCTCAATGCCACAGAGAACTCTTGCCGTCTCCGCTGCCGAAACAGCGATCTGCGCCAGTTCCTGCGCGTTCGGGCAAGGATTCACGACACAGTCCGCATAGACCAGAAGTCCGTCCTCGCCGAGTTCCTTATTCGGGCACTCCATCAGGAAGCTGCTGGACACGATGGACATGCCCGGCTTAGCCTTGATGATCTGCAGCGCCGGACGAAGCATATCGCCGGTAGTATGTACCGCGCCGGAAACGAGACCGTCGGCCTCTCCGCACTTGACCATCATGATGCCGTAATACATCGGATCGGAAACCAGCTTCGCCGCTGCCTCCTCCGTTACGCCTTTTGCTTTTCTCAGCTCGAAAAGCACTTGCGTATATTCTGCTGCTTTCTCACTTGTAGCCGGATCGATCGTCTCGATTCCGGAAATATCCACGCCCTGCTCTTCTGCCACAGCTTTGATCTTCTCTGCTGCACCCAGCAGGATCGGGGTAGCCAGACCCTCTTTTACGATCTGTGCGGCCGCCTTTACTGTACGCGGCTCGTCGCCCTCCGGCAGTACGATCTTCTTCACGTTTGCACGTGCCTTGTTCTTGATTTTTTCCAGCATGCTCATGGTCATATCCTCCTTGTTTTCTTTCGTTATTACAGATCCAGTCCTTCGAAACCGTCCCAGACCGGCTTTCCTGTGTAGGTCAGCGGAGTGATCTTACCCTGCATGACTTTCAGTGCCGGAAGGGCCAGTGCCTCCTGCTCCATCTCACCCGGATACTGTGTGATCGGAGCGATCCATCCGCAACGTTTCTCGATCGTTGCTTTTACATCGTCAAAACGGAGAAGTCCGCCGGTCAGAAGGATGCCATCCACCTTACCACAAAGAACGCAGCTCATCTCACCGATCATCTTGCAGATCTGGTACAGCATCGTGTTCCAGACGAGATCGGCTTTTCTGTCACCCTTCTCCAGCATCTCGTGGATCGTATCCGCATTAGCTGTTCCGAAAAGATCAACGAAGCCGCCGGCTCTGGAGCAGCGGAGTCTTACGTCTTCCACAGAGTGTGCCTCAATATAGTCCAGCAGAGAAAGTACCGGTACGCTGCCGATCCTCGTCGGGGTGAAAGCACCTTCACCGTCAGCGCCCATGTTTCCGTCAACCATTCTGCCGTGGTCGTGCGCGCTTACGGTGATACCGCCATCGATATGTGCCACAACAAAGTTGCAGTCTTCGTAACGCTTGTTCAAGACTTTCTCGGCATGGTATTCCGCTACGGCTTTCTGATTCAGCACGTGGGAATGGGATACACGGTAGATGCCCTTGATACCTGTGAGGCGGGCGTAATCGCCGTACTCGTCCACATTCGTCGGATTCAAAGTAAATGCAGGCTTATTGAATTCCTGCGCAAATTTCCAGGCCAGCATGACACCGAGCTTGGCCGGATGCTCACTGCCGCCTACGGCTGCGACCGTGTCGTCATAGAGTTTCTGATCGATCTTCGTGATACCGCCCGGCTGGGTGCAGGCCGATCCGCCGCGGCCGACAAAAACGTCGATCTCGGAGGCTTCGTATCCTTCTTCTTTCAGCATGTTCAGGATGACTTCGTAACGGAAAGGCATCTGGTCATTTACGTGTGGAAACGAAAGCAGGATGTCTGCATCGTGAAAGAGACTCTTCTCGAACACAGAGGTTTCATTTTCGAAAAGGCTTACCTTCGTAGAGGTGGAGCCCGGATTGATGATCAATAACTTATACTTCTTTTCACAAGTGGTCATGTGTATATTCTCCTGTTATTTTAGCTTACGGAAAGTATTCTATAACGCGCCTTTGAAGAATACAACGATTCTTCCGTTCCGCGAAGAAGAAAGGAAGATTTGGTTCATGAATTGTGCTTTTTTTCTCACTGGGAAGCGATGTTTCGGATCTTTACCGTTCTCTTTTTCTTTTTTCCGAGAGCTGTGTGTAAGATTCCTCCTGAAAAACTGATATTATAATGGAAGGGAGGTGAACCTATGGACGATTCTTCGATCGTACAACTGTTCTGGGACAGGAGCGAGCAGGCGCTGAAAGCCGTGACGCAGAAATACGGACGCTTCTGTACCTCGATCGCGAAGAACATCCTGGTAAATTCCGAGGATGCGGAGGAGTGCGTCAATGACGCGTATCTTGCCGTGTGGAATTCTATCCCGCCCCAGCGGCCTTCCGTGCTGGCGCCGTTCATAGGAAAGATCACCCGTAATCTGGCCATCAACCTGTATAAGAAGAATCACGCGGAGAAGCGTGGAGGCGGCGAAGTGCCGGTCGTGCTGGATGAACTGGCGGAAGTGATCGCCGGAAAAGAATCGGCGGACAGCGAACTCCTACGGAAAGAAATGATGGCCGTGGTCAGTTCTTTTCTCGCGGAACAGACACCGGAAAAGAGGAAGATCTTCGTCTGCCGCTACTGGTACGCGGACTCCGTCAAAGACATCGCCCGTCGTATGAATATGACTGAAAACAACGTTTCCGTTACATTGAACCGGCTGAGAAAACAGCTGAATACACTTTTGCGGGAAGGAGGCCTGATTTCATGAACGAAGAATTATTTTTCGAGATGCTCGCCGATATTGACGACACGTATATCCTCGAAGCAAGAGAGGATGAACTGCTCACGCCTCCGGTAATTTCTGTTGCTTCCGCCCGCCGGGCAAAGATGATCCACATCGTTCTTCCGGCCGCGCTCGGGATCGCCTCGCTGATACTGGTCATTGCCGGACTCAGTCTGGCTGTCCGCTTCGGCAAAGATCCAAACAAAACCCCAACGGGTGCATCGATCATCGAGCAAAACACTGTCGTGAAAGATACCACCGCAGAAGAGACCCGCGCAGGCTTGCCCACCGAAGCAACCGGAGCTGACGAGACCACTTATGAGACAGCTTCGGAACAGGCAACGGAAATGACCGTTGAAGATACCACCGCGGAAGAGACGACTGCCGCCGGGCTATCTATTCCGTCGATTCCTTCCGATAAGACGATCGTGCTTACCGGGACACCGATCACGGACGACGATGCGGCAGCGTATTTTGCCGAAAAGAAAGGCTATTTCATGGCACTCATTACATCCAGCGGATTGCCTTCGGATAACATTCATTTCTCAACACAAGGTTATGGCCACGTGAGGTATGAAGGAAAAGCGGGCGAATCCCTGACGATCGATCAGTCTTTCCGTGACTATCTGGTTTATAACGGAGACGAGCTGATCGCCATCGTGACGCTTTTCCGCGGATCCGATTATAACGAGATCTACGATACCTTCGGCTATGGTGGAGAATGGCTTCCGGATTTCAGCCGGTTCCTGGAGGCGCATAAAGGTGAGAAACTCCTCTTCCTCTATGCCGGTCATGTCGAGCTCGTACTGGCACCGGACGGTTCCGTCATGAATCCGCAAGGATTGGATCAAGACACGGTTGCCCTGTATTTCGAAGGCGTGGCCTATCCGTATCCACTCTTCTATCACGAGGCGGCCACTTATACACCGTGATTTGGGAAAGCTCAAAGACAGCCAAAATGCAGGGCCTTCGATAAAGGAGGTGCTCCTTATGAAAAGCAAAAAGCAGACAATAAAATACAGATTCCGTATTCTGGCGGCGGCATTGATCGTTGCCATTTCCGGATCCCTTGTTTCCTGCAAAAAGGCAGTGAAGGTCCCTACTAAAGAAGAGTTTCTGCAAAACAGCCTTGCCGACCCGGACCGCCAGGGAATCAGGCAGTATGATTTTTCGAAGACAGATCTAATCAAGGCATGGGGTGAGCCGGACCTCCCCGACAGCGGCTATGGTAAAACCGACGCCTGGGTCTGTGGAAACAAATTCATTCTGGCCGAGTACGATCCCGATGATCCGAACAAGATCGAAAGCCTTTATGCCTCGTTTACACAAGACCTTGTGATCCTCTTTCCTTTCACATCGATCGTGTATGCCGTGACACGAAAAGATGGAGTGACCGATTATAATTCCTGCCTCATGCTCAGTGAGGACTGGTTTGCACCCGGTACTCTGGAAGGTCTCGGGGATGCTACCGGTACGATCCTGCAGATGGAGTTCGACGGATTCTTCATGGAATCTTTTCCCATGCAGATCGGTAAACCCTTCTCTTTGAAAGTGATCGGACAGATTCCGGATAGCGAAAGGGAAGCTGCAGAAGAGCAGGCAGAATATATCCGTTCGCGCTACACAGAAGGATAAGCAGGCATCATCTCCTCCAGGAGAGAAGTGTAAAAAATCTGAGCCGGCTGATACTCCATAGATTTGTATAAGTTTCGGTCAATCTTCCCAGCGGTTGAATTTCACGCGTTCAGAAAAAGCTTTCTTGCTCGGTGCATGGAAATCATCTTTTGCTTTTCCGACCGGCAGCAGACAGACGACATCCGTTCCCTCCGGGACGTGGAGGATCTCCGCGATCTTATCGCAGATCCGGTCTTCATCCGTGATATGTCCTTCGTACCAGCAGCTCTGATAGCCCAGTTCCACGATCGTCAGAAGCATATTTTCGATAGCGGCGGAATAATCCTGAACAGCAAAGCACCGGTCTCTATATGCGTTGATATGACGGGACAGAACGATGATCATGGCGGGTGCGGTCTTCGCAACCGGCGGGTCGATAACGGCTTTGATTCTATTGAGCACTTCCGGATCGTTGACCACGATCAGATCCGTGGTCTGCTTGTTGCATCCGGACGGTGCATCGATCCCGGCCTGTGCGATCTTCATGAGGTCCTCTTTCGGAACAGGTTCAGCCAGAAACTCTCCTCTGTAACTGCGTCGTGAAGCAATTGCGGAACTTGCCGACTTCAGGTTCATGACATAGATCTGGCAGGGATTCTCCGGACCCCAGATCGCTTCGAATACTTCGAGTTCCTGAAAGCCCAGGCTCTTATAGAAAGCATTGGTCCTGTCGTAATCTTCATACATACCTTCTTCGACAGTTTTGACCTGCATGAAGGCAAATCCTTTCTGGACAGCATATTCTCTCGCTGCCGCAAAAAGGCGTCTTCCGAGCCCTTCCCGATGGTGCTCCTTGCGGACACCCATTACGGCCAGTTCCACTGTTGCCGGGCCGGTGCTCTTCAGGCACAAAAAGCCCGTCGCCGCTTCCAGGGCAGGTTCTTTTCCCGCATCATCGGGGAACGCCGCGAAGAACGGCTGGTCAGCCGATTCTCTTATGTATTGCTCTCTTGATTCTTCCACCTCGAACCACTCCGGGAGCGCCTCGAGTATAGCTCGTGATATCTTTCTTTTCTCAGACGGATCAGTAATAAAACGGATCATGCGTACCTCCATGTACAAGTATCAGCCGCGAGGATTCGCGGTCCTCTTTCGTGTCTGGTTTCATTGTATCACGGTCGGGGCGGAATTTTCCGCATTGTTGTTATACCGGTAATATACGAGGCTGCATCAGAAACTTCAAAATGGCGCACAACACTAATATTGTTTTCTTTCGTTTTGTCCACATATCATCTTGCGTGAGAATGGAAAACGTTGTTTAATGGAAGTGTTCTTTTCGATGTTGATATCATATTTTCCATGAGATGAAAAACATACATACCAGGATCGTTCTTTTCAGTGCTTTTCGGGAAGAACGGGTTTTTTATTCTGTTGGCGATCCTGAAAAACAGGAGGGAAAATATGGATATTTTACAACAGGAATTACTAAACCGGAAGAAGAGACTGGAGCAGGCAATCAGGCTGGCTGAAGAGACCCTGCGGAATGCGCCGGAAGGAAGTTTACGGATCGATCATCGGCAAAACTCTGTGCACTATTATCATGTAGTGAAACCAAATACAAATGGTTTGTATATTCCTAAAAAAGATGCTGAGATGGTCGGACTACTTGCAAATAAATCGTATTGCTTGAAGTTTGTAAAAAAAGCGAAAGCTGAACTGAAAACGATTCAGAAATTCTTGTCACAAATTCAATCTTACAGAGCAGAGTCCGTCTTTTCTGATTTAGTTCCGGAAAAGAAACTTCTGGTTACACCTCTTTTACTGGGAGATGATGACTATGCAGAACGATGGACCATGCAGCAATATGAATCGAATACATCTTATCGTGAGCAATGCACTTTCTGTACCGATCGGGGGGAATGGGTGCGCTCAAAGACCGAGTTGATTCAAGCGAACATCTATCATGAATTAGGTATTCCCTATCGATACGAATGTGCGATGACTATGCAAAACGGTTCTGTCTGGTATCCTGATTTTACTTCGCTTGATGTTCGACATCGAAAGGTATACTATCACGAGCATTTTGGCTTAATGGATGATCCCGAATACAGGAAGAAAGCCTTTCGCAAAATTAATGAGTATGCAAAGAACGGCATCTGTCTCGGAAAGAATCTTCTGATTACGTTTGAGACAACTTACTGTCCCTTTGATCCGAGCCTCTTTAGAAGGACACTTAAAGAGGTATTTGGTGTTACCTAATCTATTCCCTGAAAATCACCCATGAGGGACTGAATCGTATAAAATAGCAAATACGTCGTATTGGTGAACCGCAAAAACCTCGACCAGAGGGATTATCTTGTCGTTTTTTCTCAAATCAGTCCCCCGTTTTTTTGTATGCAGGGGACTGATTTTGAATTCTCTGTAATTCAATCGTATCTCCATCGTTGTCGCCGAGGGATTGAAACTGCAAAAGCTTCAAATCCGTCTAATTCTTATGCTTGAGAAAGGGGACTGATTTATATATTTCGCTCAATACGTCCCATCATCAACAGAAAAACACCCCCATAAGGGGGATGTTTCTACATGTTTTTATAAATCCGTCGTACTTTTCTTCTCCAGAAGCACTCTCACTTCACCCGATACGTCTCCGTCGGCCCGAGGTACGAATCCATCGGCGCATTCCCTTCCTTGAAAAGCACCAGTTTCGTGAGTACAAAGTTCGGGCTGATCGCGGAAATGTCGATGGTATTGGCGCCTTCATTCAGATCCACCTCAACCTCGGTCGTGCGTAGGTTATCCAGCACGCCCTTGCTCCAGATATCGTTTCCATCGCCCACGGCGAATCCGTCGCGGATCGTGTTGATCTTCTTTCTCTTTCCGCCGTTAACGGCCACGCCGCAATAGAGTTCAGCGATGCGGCTCGGCGGATTGCCCGGGTTCGTCATCAGGCGGAGCGTGTAGCGGCCCGCCGTCGGTACGACAACCGAATACGACAATACCGGCGCGTCCTTCGGTCCGGCAAATACCCGATCCTGCGGGTACGCCTTCATGCCGGAAAGTCCGCGGTTATAGTCCGGGATCTCCTGGAATCCGCCCTTCGCGCCTTCGGTCTTTGCGCTATAGTGAGCGGCCTCCATCGAGAGGTATCCCCACTTCTCACAGCCAGCCCACACAAACGTATTCGGCTGCATCTTCTTCACTTTTCCGCCAAGTTCCGCCTCTGTTAAAACCGGCACGCGGATGCTGACAAATCCATCGCCGCTTCTTACGACGATCTTGGCCTCGCTGCTGTTCTTGGACTTCTTCGGCAGCTTCTCCCGGTCCAGTTTTACGACCAGTTTTTTCACTGCAAAAGCACTTGCCTTGCCACTGTTTTCGGATACCGTCAGATAAGGGCAATCGCACTCGACAGTAAACGCCAGGCTCTTGGCGCAGGCCGTAGACAGCTCAATTACGCCGCTCTCGTTACGCGGGTCCAGGAAAGAAGGAAGAACAAGTTCTCTTCGCGTCCAGAAAAAGCCCTCGGAGTACTGCTCCGTTCCCGGAATGGATACGATCAGGCGGTCTTTATTTGCCACATCAAAGGTATGGATCACCGGATACTGGCAGCCCTCCTCGCACCAGTTCTTGAAACCGATGTGCTCGGACAGACCCATGCCGTACCACATGCCGCCGTGGATCTTATGGAGTTCCGCGACAAGCTCGCGGTCTTTTACGATGCAGGCATCGATCTCATCCGCCAGTGCGAGCGCATATGTACTGGCGCGCTTCGCATAGCCGTGATTCAGCGTCGTCAGGATCCACATCTTCTGCACATTCAGATTCGCCATTAACGGCAGATAGAGGATCTCGTAGAAACGGTACGCTGCATTGCCGGAAAGGAGGCCGTACAGTTTGGAAGTATCCTTCATGAGAGTGTCGATCTGCGCCAGCGTCTTCTCCGCCTCGCCATATGCAAAAGGCGCGTAGACCTCATCGTTCATGGCCTCGGTACGGCGTGCATGCGTGATGCGCGTATAGCCCAGAAGAAGTTCCGCCGCTTTCTTTTTCTGCGCGGTGGTCAGCGTCCCGCCGAAGTATTTCTCGACAAAGCACTTGGTATACTCGTGTGCCGAGTTCCGGTTGGATGTGCCCCAACGGTCGAAATCGTAGGCCAGATCCAGGAAATAGGCAAGCGGATATTCGTTACTGAAGATGTCGCCGACATTGACGATCCACAGGTCGCGGATCCCGAAGTCGTACGCCATGGTCATCTGCTCCCATACCTTCGCAAGATGGGTAGTGTTGAACCATTCAAAGGAGATCGGGAAACCATGGTAATCGAAGTGGTAGTACATGCCGTATCCGCCCTTGTGGCCGCGCATTTCCGGCGTCGGCACGGTACGGAGATTACCGTAGTTGTCGTCGCAGAGCATCAGGGTCACACCTTCCAGCTCCGGATCCCCCATGAGTCCCGGGGTCTTCTCGTCCCCGTAAAAATACGGTTCGACTTCCTTATAGAGAGCCAGCATTCTCGGCACTTCATCAAGGTCATTATTCACATATTTCTTGATCAGCTTATTCTGGGTCTTCAGGACCTTGCGCAGAAGATCGATATTGTCCTTCAGCGTCGCGTCTTTTCCCATGATCGCCGTGTCCGCTTCGCCGCGCATGCCCACGGTAATGACATTTTCGAACTTGCCGCTCCGCTTGAGGCCATCCTCCCAGAACTTCGTGATGCCCTTCTCATTGGTCAGGAAATTCCACGCATCTCCATAGATGGATTTCGGCCCGCGCAGGTAGCGGTACTCTTCGCCCTGTCTCAGGCACGGCTCATGGTGGGACATACCCATGACTACGCCCAGTTCGTCCGCCAGCTCACAGTTCTCCAATCCAGGGCCGTCATTCGGGAAGATCGCTGACCACATCGCCGGCCACATATAGTTGCCCTTCAGACGAAGAAGCAGCTCGAAAACGTGTTCATAGCACTTGGCATTGAACCCGCCGAACCGCTTATTGCACCAGTTGCCGAAAGCCGGCCACTCGTCGTTGATGAAGAATCCGCGGAAACGAACCGACGGTTCCTTCGACGTATACTCGTATTTTCCGGAAAGGGAGAAGGCCGTCTTCTTCTCCGGCTGCACATCCAGCCAGTCGATGAAAGGGGATACCCCCAGCATTTCCGACAGGCGGAAAAGACCATAGATCACTCCACGCTTGTCCGAACCCGCAATAAGAAGTGCCGCCTCCGACTTAGTAAGGAGCAATTCTTCCGGTAGTTTTCCGATCACTTTATGGCAGAAGACTTCTCTTTTTCCGATCACATCGGAAAGGTCTGCCAAGCCCGTTTTTTCAAGTTTTGTAAGTATGTTACAGGACTTCGTTCCGCTATTTTTCCCGCTGTTTTTCGTCCCTGCCGCCCCGGTCTTGCCGATACCGGCCATGCACACAAGGATCGGGAACGTGATTTCTTCCGCCGTACTCCTCTTCAGATCCGAAATATCGTATGCATCAGGAGCCACACCAAACACAGCCTTCATGTCGCCTCTGACTTTATCCGTGATCTTCTTTATTCCGCCCGGTATTCCGGAATCAAAAATGAAAGCCACTTTTCCGGCCTGAATATTTTTCTTCGACAATGCAAAATCCATCGTGCACCTCCGGGGCATACAGCCTGCCCATCTCACAGAAATCCTTCAGAAAACACGGAAGAGGGATCTGCTCCCTCTTCCACACTATCTTCCATACAAGAATATCACATTGTGTGGCTTATGCCTACTTTTTTCACTGCCATCTTTTCCTTCTGATGTGCTTCTCCCGAAGGACCTGCTTCGCGGAAGCCACCTGCACATCCGGATACGGATCCAGTTCTTTCATCTCCTTATAGACTCTCCGGATCGAGCGCGCGGTCTCGACCATATCTTTCTGCGCCAGATCCAGTTTGCCATCCAGCTGTACCGTCTCCGCATTGCTCTCCATGGCCTTTCTTTCCGACTCCTTCACCTTCGTCCAGCGATAGAGGCAGAGCGCGTCGAAGATCACCACACCGACGGCCGGAAGCGCAATGAAAAGGATCATTTCTTTCAAGTCCCTGCTACGATGCGCCTGTATGGTCTTTTCACTCAGATTGGGGATAGAGCTGTAATCAACATTGTGGAAAATGAAGAACATCAGAAGCGCCCAGGCGGCAAGGATCACTGTTGCGCAGATCAGTGCATGGATCGGATGCACGCTCTGGGTGCTCTCCTCGCCAAAAGCATTCTGGCCTCTGATCTTGAGATAATTCCCTTCAACTTCCGTTTCCAGAGCCGTGGTTTTACTTGCACTTCTCTTTCTGTCCCGATGGATGTCCTGCGCTTCGGTATCCTCTTTCTGATACTTCTTTCCGAAATCAAGCAGTTCCTTCATCTTGGCAAAATATGCCTTGTGATCCGTCTCCACGGAATCGATAGCCTGGCTGATGCTCTTGTCCGCCGCAGCAAATCCGCTCGGCGTCATCTTCAGAAGCGTATCCGGGTTTCCAAGTTCCGATGTTCCCATCACGCCGATATCCACGAGTACCCTGCCCCGAAGTGCAAGGAAATTGTGCGGATCTTTCTTGAGCATGAAGCCATACGCATCCTTTGCCGAGGAAAACTCACCGTTAGCAAGAGATTTGTTTGCCAGTTCGAGAACGTCGTCCTCGCGGAAGTATTCGTAGTCGAAAGACACTCCGCAGAACGGACACTCATACATCTGACGATCCTCATTCACGATAAGCTGTCCGCCGCATGTGGGGCAAGAATGTTTCTTAATTGTCAAAACTTTGCTGGTCATCTCCCTAACCCTCCATCTGTATAATTATACTATTTCGCCCTCTTCTCCAAAAGCACTGCGCGTCTGGATTATCTGCGTCTATTTGCGTGCTATAATGAAAAAGACAGCGGTCGTGCATGCGGCCGGAAACGGGAGAGGGATAGAAAACTTATGCCGGACATTATTATCTGCGAAGACAACAAAGAGATCGGAGATCTTCTTTCCGATTTCCTGAAAAAAGAAAACTATACCGTCGCCATCGCGCCCACAGGAGAACGGGCACTGGAGCTTTTTGACAAGTACGGGGCCAAGCTTGTGGTCCTGGACATCATGCTGCCGGGGATCGACGGGTTTTCTGTATGCAGTAAGATCCGTGAGACATCAAATACGCACATCATCATTGCCAGTGCACGGGGCGACAAGGAAAGCAAATTGGAGGGGCTTTCCCTCGGCGCCGATGACTACATTGAGAAGCCCTACGATATCGATATCCTTCTTGCGAAGATCCGCGGGATCTTCAAGCGCAAATACGCGATCGAAGAGGTGGTGGACGGCGATCTCAAACTCAATACCGTGCACCGTACGCTGACCGTGGAAGGAAGACCGGTGGACGTAACGGAGAAAGAGTTTGCTCTTCTTCTGCTGCTCATCGAAAACAAAAATACCACTCTCCGGAAAGAGTATCTTTTCAACACCATTTGGGGATCCGACAGTGACTCGGAGATCCAGACACTGACCGTACATATCAAGTGGCTCCGCGAGAAGATCGAGAAGGATCCGAAAAAGCCGGCGCACATCATTACCGTGTGGGGTACGGGGTACCGGTATGAGTAAGTTCCGAAGGATCGCCGTGATCATTCTGCTTTTGGAACTCCTGATTATGGCAGGAGCAAATTTCCTGATGCTGGGAACCCTTCAGAAGAAATCGGATAAGCAGTACCGTGTGGATATTGCGCGTGCGGCCGGATCCATGCGGATCGGGTCCGCACCGGAACAGGTGAAAAAACTATACCCGTCCATCACGAACATCTCGGTCTTCAATGCGAAAGCAGTTACCAACAATGACTATACCGTGGAAGACATCAACGGCACGTTGTACCGTTTTGAATATGCAGGAAAAGCAGACATCCGTCCTCTTATCTATATGAACGTGGGCATGATCCTGGCGTTCGTTATCAGTGTAGCTGTTCTGATCTATGTCGACAGGAAGATCCTTCGTCCCTTCCATAAGATGAGCGATCTTTCCGTGGAACTGGCACGCGGAAATCTCAGTGCACCGGTCAAGGCCGACAAGAACAAGTTCTTCGGAAAATTCCTCTGGGGAATCAATATGCTGCGGGACAATCTGGAGACGAATAAAGAGCGGGAACTGGAACTTCAGAAGGACAAGAAGACCTTGATCCTTTCCCTTTCCCATGATATCAAGACGCCTCTGTCCGCCATTAAACTCTATGCCCGTGCACTGGACGAGGACCTTTATGATACGGAAGAAAAACGTAAGGAAGCCCTCGCCGGGATCACCCACAACGCAGGAGAGATCGAGCGGTACGTATCGGATATCGTAACTGCTTCCAAAGAAGATTTCCTGAATCTGGAAGTGTCGATGAGTGAATTTTATATCAGCGAACTGATGGGACGGATCGAGACTCTTTACCGGGAAAAATTCGAGACGTTACATACAGAGTTCACCGTAGAACCATATACGAATGTGCTCCTGTCCGGGGATTGCGCACGCCTGGAAGAAGTACTCCAGAATATTCTGGAAAATGCCATCAAGTACGGGGACGGAAAGAAAGTATCCATCCGGTTTTCCGATGAAGAAGACTGCCGTCTGATCACTGTCTCCAACAGCGGATGCTCCATCAAGGAAGAAGAGATTCCCCATCTTTTCGAGTCTTTCTATCGCGGCAGTAATTCAGAAAAAGTCAACGGTTCCGGACTGGGTCTTTTTATCGCCCGAAATCTCATGCGTATGATGAATGGTGAGATCTTCGCAAAATGCGAAGCGCCGGACGACTTCGCCGTCACCGTTGTGGTGAGAAAGGCTTGATCTTCCGGCGCCTCATCCTCAGGCCGAAGCGCGCATTTTCCTTCTTTTTCCTTTTCAGATCGATCCTCTCAGATCAGTCTTCCTTCTTTTCTTCTTTTGCTTCTTCAGCTTCTTCTTTCTGCGCTTCCTCGACATTCTCAATCAAACCGGAGGGGGTGGTTTGAGTATCGTTGGTCTGTTCATCTTTCGCCTGCATGACTGCTTCTTCCTGCTGACGGGCGGCATCCTGCTGTGCTGCGATACGGGCCTGGATGCGGGCGTGATTCTCGGCTCTCTTTTCTTCCTGCTCTTTCTGGGCAGCAAGACGTCTTTCTTCCTGAGCCTTCTTCTCGGCGAGCGCCTGCTCTTCCTGAAGTGCCTTACGCTCTGCACGCTTTGCTTTTGCCTTCTTCACTTTGTGCTTAATGAAGAGGAAGAGTACAAGGACAATGATCGCGATCAGAAGAATGATCCACCAGCCTGCCACGATCGCGAGAACGATATCCTGACCGAATCCGACGAGTGCGCCCCAGGATTGTGATGCGGTCTTGGAAAGACGTGTGCTGAAGCTGTCATCTTCTTTGACTTCCTGCTCGACCTTTTCCTGTTCTTTTACTTCTTTTTGGGTGACCTTATGGATCGTAATGGATACATAGGAATATGCCACATCACTTTCCAGCATGCTCATCTCTGTCTTCATGTCCGAGATCGAAAGAGCCAGTTCACGGAGTTCTCTCTGGATCTGAAGTGCGATCTTCTCGTCCTGTGTGCTTTCGTACTGCTTCATGAGACGATCGTACTCCGCCTGGTAGATCTCCAGTTCATTCTTTAATGTACCGTAACGTGTGGCAACATTATCCACGCTGGAAGACTTGGAACGAAGTGTGCCGATGCCTTCCGTCGCGGATACGAAGGATTCATAATAGGAAGACGGGATACGGATCGTAGCCGTGTAGTAGTAGTCCTTCTCCTCTTCCGAAAGAGCGTAGCGGCCCTGATTTCTGCTTCCGTCTGTCTGGTTCTCTCTTTCGATGAAACCGTGGTACTCCTGGATCTTCGTCTTCAGTGCTGTCAGCGTCTGTTCGAACTCCATCGTATCCAGTGCGATCGAACAGCGGTAGACCAGCATCTCTTTGGAAATATCCACCTTGGTATCCGCGTTGCTTCCGTTTCCGGAAGTGGACTTTGAACCCTGCTGGCCGGAAATATCTTCATTTAAAGCATCATAGCCCTCATCAGCCGATTCATAGGACCAGTCGATATCGTCGTAGACAACATCTGCGGCCACTGTCGACTCCGCTTCGTAATAGCTGTTACTGTTACTTCCTGAAGTGGCATACATGGAGACGCCGGCAGCCGCAGAAGCGGAACCGGAACCGGAACGGGTGGTTTTCGTGGCGCTGCTGCTCTTGGAAGAGCATCCCGCCAAAGCGGAAAAAGAAATCACTGTTGCCAGTAATACCGGCAAAACTCTCTTATTCATAATATCCTCCTGATTATGTTTCTCTCTTTTCTTGTTTTTATGGGTGCCCTACCCGGGCTTTTTCAGCTGAAGCGAGGACAGGTGTTCTGCCCTTCTGTCTATTAGACGACTGAGATAGGGAAAACGTTGCAGGTAAAATGAAAAATTTTTTTCACGGTGCTTCCCGAGGATCCGGAAGAAGCCATTTTATCCGGCTTCTCCGTTCTTTGAAAAGCACTGCTGAATCATTTAATGATTGTTTAATAATTCCCGCGGTAAGATAAAGCCACAAAGTGAGAAATCGGGGCCGGCAGCCATACAACCCAAACCAAAACACAACTCCGCCGGTCCCCTCTCACCAAAAATGGGAAAGGGGAACGCAAAGATGTTTCTTCGCATTCTGAAAAAAGAACTGAAAAAGAAAAAGGCCATGAACCTGATCGTGCTTCTGTTTATCACACTGGCTGCCATGTTCGTAGGTTGTGGCCTGAATAATGTCTTCACCCTCATGAACGGAACGGATTCCTATCTGCTGAAGGGTGGTGTCGGAGATTTCGTTATCGTCACTCAAGGTACCGATTCACTTGGTGCACTGGATGAGATGCTCCGTACGGAAAAAGCCATCGATTCCTACCGTTTGGACACGGTGATCTACGGATCGCAGGATTCTCTGAAAAAAGGAGACGGAAGCAGGATCGAATCCAGAAATATCCTGATCATGCAGGATCTGTCCGCCTCAACGTTCCACTTCTTCGATAAGAACAACGAAGAACCGAAATCTCTCGAACCGGGTCATTGCTATGTGACCGGTGATTTCCTGAAAAAGAATAATATGAAAGAAGGAGATATCCTGGAGATCGGTCAGGAAGATGTGAAGGTCCGCCTGATCATCGACGGCAAGGTCAAGGACGCACTCTTCGGATCTTCTTTCATGGGAAACACACGTATCCTGATGCATAGTGATGACTATAACCGGTTTACTGCCAATGAAGAGATCGTCAAGTACTATTCCGGACAGGTCTGCTGCATCGATACCTCTGATATCGCTTCCGTAGAAGCAGCCACCACCTCCTGCAGAAATGTTGCTTTTGCCAAGCCGCGTTCCACCATCTCCATGTGCTATGTGATGGATATGATCGTCGCTTTTATCGTGCTGATCCTCTCCGTCTGCCTGATCATCCTCTCTTTCGTAGTCCTGAAGGTTTCCTTATCCTTCACCATCAGTAAAGAGTATAGAGAGATCGGTGTCATGAAAGCCATCGGCATCAAGAACAGAAAGATCCGCTTCCTGTATTTAACGAAATATCTCGCCATGGCTATTTCCGGTTCCGTGATCGGCTTCTTCCTGAGCATCCCGTTAAGTAAGCTTCTCTTATCCTCGGTTACGGAAAACATGGCCCTCGGAAACAGCTTCGGCTACGGCATCAATGCCATCGGTGCCCTCCTTGTCGTCATCACCATCGTGATCCTGGCATACCTGGCGACCCGCATCGTAAAGAAAGCCACACCGGTCGATGCCATCCGTACAGGCCAAAGCGGAGAGCGGTACAGTAAGAAGAGCAAGCTCCACTTAAGCCACGCAAAAAAGATGCGCGCCAGTTCTTTTCTCGCGGTAAACGACACCGTCAGCAGCCCGAAGCGCTACATCTCCATCGTTATCGCATTTACGATCTGTGTGCTCTTCGTACTGATGCTGGTCAACACCACCAACACCATGCAGAGCGACAAGCTGATCAGTTCCTTCGGCACAAAGTCCGATCTGTATCTGGACAGTGTTTCCGAGAGCATGAAGATCATGGGGCATGACCGGGAATACCGGGAGAACTACTTTGACGAGTTGGACAGAAAGCTTTCTGAACTCGGGATCCCGGGGCACTTCTTCCAGGAGCAGCAATACACCTACAACGTCGAGATCAACGGCCGTTCCAACAAGGTCGTCTGTGAACATGGATTCCGTACGAGCTTCGAAGATCTGGTATTCACTTCCGGCACCCGTCCGCAGAACAGAAACGAGGTCGCCATCACGAAGATCCTGAGCGACAAACTCGGCGTCGGCATCGGCGATACCATTACGATCGATTTCGGAAGCGAGAAGTACGACTGCATCATCACCGCCTTCTACCAGTCCTTTAACCAGGTCGGTGAAGTGCTCCGTCTGCATCCGGATGCGCCGGACGAACCGGGCAACATGTCCTCGGTCATGGCGTTCCAGATTACTTTCGACGACCATCCGTCAGCGAAAGTCATCGAAGAAAGAAAAGCGGTCATCAAGGAAAACTTCACGAACGATAAAGTGGAGACCTGCGCAGAGTATGTCGCATCCTGCATCAATGTTGTTCCTACCATGCTCGCCGTCCAGTACCTCCTTCTGGGCATCACGATTATCATCGTGATCCTGGTCACGGTCCTCATGGAAGTCTCCTTCATCGCAGACGAGAAGAGCCAGATCGCCCTGCTGAAGGCCATCGGTTTCAAAGACAGTAAGATCAGCCGCTGGCATGTATTACGCTTCGGCATCGTTACACTCTTCGCCATGATCCTGTCCGCCGCACTCTCGATCCCGATGACCAAGCTTTGCATCAGCCCGATCTTCGGCATGATGGGCGCAGGGAATATCGACTACGCGATCGATCCTCTGCAGATCTTCCTGATCTACCCCGGCATCATCGTATTGACAGCCCTGATCACCGCCTTCCTCACCTCGCTTTCCGGCAAGGCGATCAAGAGCAGTGACACAGCAAACATCGAATAAAAAACAGGCGGCAAGACCGCAGAAAAAAGCATAAAAAACACAACCGAAAACACGGAGGAAACGAATATGACAAAGTTAATGGAAATCAAAGATCTCTGCAAGACCTATGTAGTGGAGAAGCGTCAGAACAACGTTCTGAAGAACGTAAACTTCTCGATCGACGAGGGCGAGATGGTCGCCATCATGGGACCGTCCGGCTCAGGCAAAAGCACTCTCCTTTATTCCATCTCGGGCATGGACAAGGCGACATCCGGCCAGGTGCTCCTGGACGGTAAAGACATCACGAAGCTTTCGCAGAAAGAGCTGGCTTCCGTCCGTCTGAATGACATGGGTTTCATCTTCCAGCAGATGTTCATGATGAAGAATCTGACCATTATGGATAACATCCTTCTTCCTGCCGTAGAGTGTGAAAAGAGTGATGAATCCAGAAAAGAAAAGGTGGCCCGCTGCGAGTCCCTGATGAGAAAGCTGGGCATCATCGAGATCGCCGGAAACGATATCAACGAAGTATCCGGAGGCCAGCTCCAGCGTGCCTGCATCGCCAGATCCATGGTCAACAATCCAAAGATCCTCTTCGCCGATGAACCGACCGGTGCGCTGAACCGTCAGTCCTCTTCCGAGGTCATGGAAGAGATCACAAAATTAAACGCCGAGGGGACCACGATCCTCATGGTCACCCACGACGCTAAAGTTGCTTCACGCTGCTCCCGTGTCCTCTACATTGCAGATGGTAACATCAAGAGCGAATACCGTATGCCGGAAGGTCTTTCCGAGCGCGACAGGGAACGTGCGCTCAATAACTGGCTCATGGATATGGGCTGGTGATCAGAGACCTCTGTCGATTCCGTAGGTCTGGCAGATCTCCGAGAATTCCGGAGAACATGCAAACTGAATCATGACCTCATCCCGGCCGGTGCCATTGGCAAGAGCATTCATCCAGAACGCGAATCCTTTCGGTTCCGGCTCTCTTCCCATGAATGTCGTATACAGACGGCGGATATATTCCCCATCCGAGAAACGGTAATTCATGAATTCCTGAGAGTGGAAGAACTGATGGGCGGCGGTGTAACCGGACTGTTCCAGATTCGTCAGCGCCAGTGCCCAGTAATGAAGTCCGCCTTCCTCCGGTGCTCTTCCGAGACAGCAGGTGTAAAGACGTGTGGCAAATGCCTCGGCATTCTTCGATACGACCTTCGCCTTATGGGCCTGTGCACCGGACTTAACTCCGTAGGTCGCACAGATATCACACCATTCTTCCGACTCGATAAAAGCATTTACGACATCTTTTCTGGGGGTACCCTTCTTCATGCTTTCCTTCCAGTAATTCAGTCCTGCTTCATCGGAAGCACGGTCAAAGAAAGTCTGATAAAGGGTCTCCAGGAAATCATCTACTTTAAGTTTTCTGTTCATGAACTCCGGTGCGGTCAGAAGGAAGTATCGGGCACAGTCTGCGCCGGTCGCGCCTTCCTTAACGACCTTGTTGATCCAGAATTCTTTTCCCTCCGGTTCAGAGGCACGTCCGAGTGCCACGACATAAAGACGTTCCACAAAATCACCAAATGACGGATCATCCGGGTTCGGTTTCGGATCTGCCGGAGTCGGATACGGAGAACCGGTTCCGTCCGCACTGACCTTTACGGCAACATCAACATTGAACATGTAGATCTTGCTATTCACAGCCATGTGGTAGAAGACTGTTCCGTCCTTCTCACTTCGAGATCCGGTCTCGAAGGTCTGCTTGATCAGCGGGACCTTACTGATGTCCAGGAAATTCAGCTTGTTATGCTCCACCTTCAAGATACCAAGGTTCGTGCATTTGCTGACGTCGATGTACATGATCCCGTTCGTGGAACAGTCCAGGCTCTCCAGCTTGGTGTTCTGGCAGACATCCAGACTCGGAAGCTCATTCTTGAAACATGCCAGCATGCGCAGTTTCGGATTATGGCTGATATCCAGAGACTGGAGTTTATTATTGTTGACGTAGAGGATCTCCAGATTCGGACAATAACGGAGTTCTATACTCGTGAGCTCGTTATCGTTCACCACCAGGTTTCGAAGGTTTCCGAAATACTGGATACCGGAGAGATCCTTGATCCCTTTCTTCGGGCAGAGGATATCCGTCACGGCGTCCACCTCGTCCTGGGTCAGATAACCGTTCCGGTTCGTATCAAAACGGAAAACATATTCCCGGAACGCGGGATCCGGGAAATTCGCCTCATTGACCGGCATACCTTCCGGAACCGGAGTCGGTGTCGGCGTAGTGGTAATATCCGCGATCTTCTTCTCTTCACCGGAACTTCTGACATCCGCCCGGACAGCCTGGTTTGCTGCCACCGGAATAATTACCGCCGCGAGAACGGCCGCCATCAACGTGGTCATTCTACATCTTAGTTTCATAACGTACCTTCCTGTTTTTTCCTGTTCTTTCCCTGTTTTTCCTGTTCTTACATTAAGGATTTCTTCAGGATATCCAGCAGATCTCCGCCATCAAATCCGGACTTATCATCCTCATTATCATCGCTGCTCTTCATGAAGCTCTTGAAGAATCCGCCGAGGAAAGAAGAATCATCACTCTGCGCCTTCTCAGCACGCTCAGCAGCTTCTCTCGCCTGGCTTTCCGGTGTATCCGGCTTCGCCATATCGGAGATGAAACTCAGGATCGCCGGAGCGATCGAGCTCAGTACGGAATTGGTCTGGCCGAGATTCAATCCGGATTTCGAAGCGATCTTGGAAATGAAATCTTCCTTATCGCCACCCATGATCTTACCGATGATCTTGCCGCCGTCTTCCTCGTCGGCATTCTCGATCTGAGAAGAGATCGAGTTCGTATCTGTATGCTGAGCCAGTGCACCGAGAAGTGATTTTGCACCGTCAGCGGAAGAAGCATTCTTGGTCATGGAACCGATCAAAGACGGAATCGCGGACGTAACCGCACTCTCGATCTGATCAGCGGAACCGCCGGTCTTTCCTGTCAGTGCTGAAAGCGAAGACTCCGAAGTCATATTGCTGAGAAGCATTTTTACAAGATCCATAAAATCACCTTCCTTACCCTCGAAATTCCCCATTCGAGACATATTTATATCAATAATCTGATTCTATCACAAAAAGCTTCCGTAATAATGACGGATTTATAAGTTTTGCGCTTCTTTTCGGTTTTATTCCGCACCAAGATATTTGTAGTCTTTTCCTTCGATGACTTCTCTGACTTTCTCCTCGTCAAAAGCACCTTCCACCTCTACCGTGGCAATGTTTTCATTGTGGTTCGGAACTGCAGTCTTAATGAACGGAAGCTCCTCCAGCGCACGCTTTACCGAAGCCTCGCAGTGTTCACACATCATGCCTTCGATCTTCAATGTTTTTTTCATAGTCATACTTCCTTTCTCCCTTTCCGGGATAGATATTTTTTCAAGGTTTCCCCTGTGAAGAGGCTTGTCATGCGAGCTGTCCCGCATTTTGAAAAGATTGAGGCGCAGCGCATTCATGCAGACCGTAAAGCTCGACAGGCTCATGGCCGCCGCACCCACCATCGGATTCATCTTCCAAGGCAATATTCCGGCTGCAACCGGGATGCAGATCAGGTTGTAGAAGAATGCCCAGAAGAGATTCATGTGGATATTCTGAAGTGTCTTTCTGCTCAGACGGACCGCTGCCGCCACATCGGTAAGCGAGCTGTTCATGAGCACGATATCCGCGCTGTCGATGGCGACATCCGTTCCTGCGCCGATGGCAATACCGATGTCCGCCGCCGTCAGTGCCGGGGCGTCGTTGATCCCGTCGCCCACCATGATGACCTTCCCCTGCTCCTGTAACGCTGTTACATGCAGTGCTTTTGCATCGGGAAGAACATCGGAGATCACGTCGTCCACGCCCGCCTGCGCTGCAATGGCCGAGGCGGTCCTTGCATTGTCGCCGGTCAGCATCACTACATGCATGCCGAGGTTCTTCAGCTGACGGATCCCCTCTTCGGAATCTTCTTTGATGGTATCGGCAACGGCAACGATCCCCAGAAGTTTTCCTTCTTCTTCAAAGAAGAGCGGTGTCTTTCCTTCGTTTGCCAGTTCCTGTTCTTTCTTTGTCAGGCTTTCATCCACGTCCGTAAAACCGCGGATATATTTTCCGCTACCGGCATGAAGGAGCCTGCCGCCGGTTTTTCCTTCCAGGCCATGCCCGGCATGGATCAGGAAATCCGTCACTTCCGGAAGCTCCGGAAGTTCGCCGGAACGTGCTTCATATTCCGAAACCACGGCCCGGGCCAGAGGGTGTTCGCTCTTTTTTTCCAGCGCACAGGCCTTCACCAGAAGGTCATCCGCACGGATCGCGTCCGTCGGCAGGATATCTGTCACCGATGGTTTTCCGGACGTGATCGTACCGGTCTTATCGAGAAGCACGATCTGTGCTTTTCCACTCATTTCCAGCGCCTCTCCCGTCTTGACCAGGACCCCGTTTTTCGCGCCGAGTCCGTTTCCCACCATGATGGCAACAGGCGTCGCCAGTCCCAGCGCACAGGGACAGGAGATCACCAGAACGGAAATGGCACGGGCCAGGGCGAAACTGACACTTGTCCCATAGATCATCCAGCAGATAAAAACAAATATGGCGATACCGATCACCGTGGGAACGAAGATCCCCGAAACCTTATCCGCGATCCTCGCGACCGGTGCTTTTGTAGCGGCAGCATCCGAAACCATGCGGACGATCTGCGACCAGGTGGTATCCTCGCCGACTCTCGTCGCGCGGCACTTCAGAAAACCCGAGACGTTTGAGGTCGCCGCACTGACTTTCGCGCCCGGCTCCTTATCCACCGGGACCGATTCGCCCGTCAGCGCTGATTCGTTGACAGCACTCATGCCTTCGATGACCACACCGTCCACCGGAATGTTATCTCCCGGACGGACAACAAAAATATCGCCTTCCCGGACTTCTTCCACCGGAACTTCGATCTCTTCTTCCGTGTCTCCGTTTTCCTCCTGCCGCAGGATCCTCGCCGTTTTCGGAGCCAGATCCAGAAGGCTTCTAAGCGCACTGGTGGTACGGCCCTTGGACAAGGACTCCAATGTTTTTCCCACCGTGATCAGCGCCGGGATCATGGCGGCCGACTCAAAATACAGCTGGCTGTGATACATCTCCATCAGAGAGGAAGCCGGGTCTCCGGACGCGATCTTCCCGCACATGGCGAAAAGCACATACGTGCTCCAGACAAAAGACACGGAAGAACCGAGGGCGACCAGGGTATCCATGTTGGGAGACAAGTGCCGGACCGCACCGAAACCTCTTGTGAAGAACTCCTGGTTGATCAGCATAACGATGGCAGCAAGGATCATCTGAAGAAGCGCCAGGCCGAGAAAGTTGCCATGAAAAAAGGACGGCAGCGGAAGGTTCAGCATATTGTGCCCCATGGACACATACATCAGGATCAGAAGAAAAACGACCGAACGAATCAGCCGGCGCACCAGCCTCGGCGTCTCGGTGTCTTTCAGCGCTTCCGCATCCTCCGAAGAGGACGGCATACCGGAAGAAGCCCCGTTACCACAGCTGCCGTCGAGCGGGCAGCTCCCCGCGGAGGGTGCTGCGGAAGCACTATCTTTGTGCGAACCGCTGCTGTGCTTCCCGGAAGCCCCGCCACCACGAAGCCGCGCGCCATACCCGGCCGCCTTCACCGCAGCGATGACCGAAGCAGGATCCGCCGTGCCTTCCACGCCCATGGAGTTCGTCAAAAGACTCACGGATACCGATGTCACCCCCGGCACCTTCGCCACTGCCTTCTCCACACGCGCCTGACAGGCCGCGCAACTCATTCCCGTTACCTGATACTGAACCATACATTCCTTCCGATCATTCTATTTTCCAAAGCCGGATCCCCATCCGGCCGGTATTATTTCATCAGTTTCTGCATCACTTTCACAAACTCGTCGATCGCCTCATCCTTGCCGGCACGGATATCCTCCGTCACACAGCTGCGCATGTGGCAGGCCATCAGCTCCTTGTTAAAACTGTTCAGCGCCGCCGTCACCGCTGACACCTGCGTCAGAATGTCCGGACAATACGCATCCTCCTCGATCATCTTTTCGATCCCCCGGATCTGCCCTTCCGCCCGCTTCAGCCGCGTCAGAAGCGCCTTCTTCTCCGTCTCAGACCGCATCTTTTTCCTGTTACCGCAATGCGGACAATTACTGGTCTTAGTCATAAACTGTATCTCCCCGTCATCGTGTTTTCCCTCGCCCGAAGCGCCAGGGCATCCGCTCTCGCATACCCTATGAGGGTATTTCTGTTCTGTGACCAGTCTATACCCCCACGGGGTATTTGTCAACAGCCCAAGGGGTAGTGATCAGCTGCCATAAGGGATTTGGGGCGTCCGATCATTGATGCCGCGAAGTATCAGATACGACGAATCAGGAGTTTTCTGCAAATTCATCCCCTCAAAATCCTCTCCTCCCACGAGAAGATACGACTAATTCCCTGATTCTCTTGATTCAGTCCCCCTAAAACACGATGTCGATCCGACTAAATCTTTCATAATCGAAAATCCGTCCCCTCACTCTGAAAAAACAATAGGACTAATTCTTCCAAAAACATAAATCCATCCCCTTGGGCATGCGAAAAAGTAGGACTAATGGCACATATTTTAGAAATTCATCCCCTCAAAACAAACATCACGTCCAAAAGAATACGACTGATTTCTTGAAATAATAGATTCAGTCCCCCCATCTACGATTGCGAAGTATGCTCCCGTCCGAAAAGCACTCTCCCCCGCAGCGCCCCCACCACGGTCCGACCCGTCTGCTTCCCCAAGCATAAAGAAACCCCTTGCGATCTGCATCGCAAGGGGTTATTTCATTTTAGTGATAGCAGACGGCTCAGATCGTGCCTCTCTCAATTCCGTATCTCTTGCAGATCGCGGTGAACTCATCGCTACTTCCGAAGAAGGCCAGTACACTATCACGCGTCTGGCGGCCGCCGGCGATCTCGCCTGCCCAGTATGCAACTTCGGAAGCTTCCGGTTCACGATCCATAAAGGTCGTGTACAACCGCTTCAAGTATTCTTCATCGGACGTCTTTAATCCTTTAAACTCGGCGGATGTGAAGAATTCGCGAGCAGCACTGCAACCTGTCTGCTCGAGATTGGTCAGTGCCAAACTCCAGTACTCGAGCCCCTTCTCTTCCGGCTCACGTCCGAGACAGCAGGTGTACAATCTCGTCGCGAAGTTGATCGCGTTCTTGCTCGCGAATTCGGCTTTATGCCACTTCGCGCCAGAGCGCACACCGTAGGTAGCACAGACGTTGCACCACTCGGTGGATTCAATAAAGTTCTCGACCACGATGGCGCGCGTCATCTTTCCTGTCTTGATCGCATCGACCCAGCCTGCTTTTCCTGCAGCATCAGATT
>Ga0310690_10001065_pt1 | contig 51530 bp, 44 predicted proteins | sample AusTroGonzalo_MG_2_FD_207661 | JGI IMG/M metagenome (GOLD analysis project Ga0310690, IMG submission 207661) | Bovine rumen microbial communities from tropical cattle in Woodstock, Queensland, Australia - Gonzalo_04 (v2) (version 2) | ecosystem: Host-associated > Mammals > Digestive system >... | reverse complement strand
TCTAACACTTACTTACCGAACAAAGTCTTCGAGAAAATGGGCGTAAAAAGGGACGACTTTAATAATTTAATCATGATGACAAATATAAACAACCGTAAAGCCAATAATGAAGAACACTTAAAAATTTTACAAGATGCTGACTTTTGAGGACTATGACAATGACCATATTACATTTTATACGCATGTATGTGATTAATTGATGAATGAGTTATATCTTTGGATAATTTCGTTGATGATGAATTAAAGTTCGTCAAAAATCATCTAATAAATGGAAGTCTCTACCTAAGTAATAGTTGAAATAAAGTTCTAGAATCTCCAATAAAAAGTTTAGAAATTATAGCATCATGGCCAAAAAATATAATTGAAAAAGCTTACAATCTAAGAAAATCTAACATTACATTTGAAGAATTTAAAAACGAAATTGATAGCATGCTAAAGCAATAAATTTGACATATATTTTCAAATTCCTATACTAAAAACACAAGATCATTTATCCATAGTTTTTTTTGATGAAAAAATTTCTTCTCACAATATTATGTATATTCTGACTTTTCTTTTTCTCTAATTATCAAGCCACAGCCATCAGCGTAGCTGACTTTACGCCATGATTGGATAAAAAAGTTGCAAAAATGAAAACAACTGAAGAAAAAGTTAAGTTCCTCCAATTTTTTGCTGATACTTTAGCAACTCCGACGTTTACCAAAGACAAAAATGCTAAAGTTTACAAGGACTTAAGAGAATATGTATTAAACATGCTAAACGTCTTCCAACACGAATTAAAACAAGAACAATCAAAATCTACGAGCAAATCGACAACTAAATCTACGACCACTAAAACCACGACCAAAACAACTTCATCAAGTAAAGCTACAACATCAAGCAAATCTTCAACCAAATTACCTCATCTCTCAGATAATTTCTCAAATATAGATGAGCAAAAAGTTCGTAATGCTATTCTATCTCGGCATAACGATGAAAGAGATAACGTTTGAGCAAATCCATACACATACAACATAGACCTTGAATGATCCGCTACCGTTCGAGCTAACAAATTAGCTAGTTCATCAAAGGTACAAAATCTCCATCTAAGAAATAGTGGAGACTGAACGTATAACTACAATTCAATATTAAACCGATTCTCTAATTTATGAATCAAATTCCCATCTAGTGTAAAATGAGCTGCATCATTCTCTGAAAGTATATGATATTGATATTATAAATGTTCTAAATCTGATTGCACACAGGATTTAATCAATGCTGCTAAAAAGACACGGACATGATTAATTATGAAAGAAAAATCTGATAACGGTAGCCATTACAGAGCTGCAGTTATGAAACATTTTACCCAAATGTGAGCATGAATCGCTATCGATAAATCTAATAATAGATACTATATTGTTCTACATTATGGAGTTAATTTCTAAAATAAAAAAACTGATTGTAGCTTTTATTTACAATCAGCTTTTATATACAATGAAATTAAATACCTACATCTTTACGATACTCGTTAAGCCAATCTGCCAATTCAGCAGCAGAAATTCAAATTTTTGTTTTTGAAAATCCCAATGCAGTACTATCTCTCAATCTACCATTATAATCAATCTCCAAATTATCATCTGAAGCAGATAATGCAGATCATGTTTTAAATTTATTTAATCTGTGCCCTCATTTATACCCTCTCACCAATGAAACAACTTTATTAATCACGCTTGCGGCCTTTCAAATTTCAAAATTTTCTGTTGCGTCTGGAACTAAATATAATTTTTTACCTGATTTTGTTTCCACATATCATCATTGATTATCATATTTTATATTAATTTTTTCTCAAAATGACTCACACTCTATGATACGTCAATGTTCTCGCTCTCCACTAAAAGTATTTTTTCCATAATTCCATTTATATGTTCATTTACCATGCATTTCATTATTGTCAAAATATCAATCATACTCCCGATCTGTCTTAAGAGCTGGCTTATTCACTGGGCTCTTTAGATTTCATTTTCATTGTTTCTTTCAATTCACATCAATAGTTCACTTATATCTATACTGATCAGCATATGTTATATCTTCTTCGAATAATTTCGGTTCACCATTCTTATCTATCTCTTCTCAATCCTTCTTATCTGCTTCTTCTCAATCCTTCTTATCTGCTTCTTCTCAATCCTTCTTATCTGCTTCTTCTCAATCCTTCTTATCTGCTTCTTCTCAATCCTTCTTATCTGCCTCTTCTCAATCCTTCTTATCTATCCCCGGCTTCTCTAGAGACATTTTTCATAGTTTTTCTAACAACTTTTTTATTGTATCCTTTCCTGGAGCTCCATCAACTTTTAAACCATTTTTTTCTTGAAACTCTCTAACTGCAGCATCCGTTGTTCAATCTTTTGCATAAATACCATCAATTCTACCTGTATTATATCATAATTCTTTTAACGCAATTTGTACTGCCATTATCCATGCAGATGTATTTTTTGCTGTCAAGTCTTTCCGTTCCTTGTTTTGAATTTTTTTAAGATAATCTTCCACAACACCAAGTTTATATCCAATTATTTTCCCATCTTCATTCTTCTCAAAAAAATTATCTTCAACATTACCAGTTAAAGCATTTAATTCTTCCTTAACTTGCTTTTTAACCCAATCAACTTCACGTAAACCTTCATTTGATTGTTATATTTTTGTTGACATTTTAATACAATTAAAATATAAAAGCTGTACAATTAATTGTATATAAATAATTTAATTTGTCAAATTTTTGAACACTTTTTTTTATTTTTCTCTTTTCTACTATACTTTCACTTGAATTTATATCATCAATGACTATTTTTTTCTTGTTCGAAATTTATTTTTCAGTTAATTAAAAATTATGGGAAACAAGTACAATTTTGCAGAATCTGAAGCCAAACGACAAAACTTTTGGCAGGAGAACCACATCAATGAATATGAAAAATGAAGTAGTAAACCAACATTCTCTTTAGACACTCCCCCTCCAACAGTAAGTGGGAAATTACATATTGGACATATTTCTTCATATACTCAAGCTGAAATCATCGCTAGATACAAGAGGATGAAAGGTTTTAATGTATACTACCCTATGGGATTTGATAATAACTGAATTCCTACAGAGCAGCTTGTAGAAAAAGATTTGAAGATAAACATCAAAGAAATGGAAAGAAAAGATTTTATCCAGAAATGTTTGGAAACTAACGAAAGATACGTAGAAATCTACAAGAATCTATGGAGAAGAATGTGACTTTCAGTAGATTGGACTAAATGTTATAGTACAATAGCATTATCTACACAGCAATTAGTTCAAAAAGAATTCGTAAAATTATATAAAAAATGAGAAATCATTTCTAAAGATTTCCCAGCTCTACGATGTACAAAATTACAAGCTACAATTGCTCAAGCTGAAACTGAAGAAAAAGAATTTAATGAATTTTTCAATGATATAGAATTTACCCTAGATGATGGAACAAAACTCGTAATTGCTACGACTAGACCTGAATTATTACCAGCTTGTAAAGCTGTTTTCGCGCATCCAGACGACGAAAGATATCAACCATATTTTGGTCACAAAATCACTACTCCACTTGGAGATACAGTACCTCTTTTACCAGACGATAAAGCGAAAATTGATAAAGGAACTGGACTAGTAATGTGTTGTAGTTACTGAGACGAAGTAGATGTTTATTGGTTCCAAAAACACGAATTAGAACCAAAAATCTGTATCGATAGATATGGAAGAATGATAAATACAGGATTACCAGAAATTGATGGATTAAAAGTAGAAGAAGCTAGAGAAAAAATGATGGAAATTTTGACTGCAAAATGAGTAGTTAGAGCTAGAACTCCAATTATTCAGAGTAAAGCTATTTCTGAAAGGTGAAAAGTACCTGTTGAGATTTTACCAGTTCATCAATGGTTCGTAAAGATTTTGGATAAAAAAGATATTTTGTTAGCTCAAAATGACAAAATGAATTGGTATCCAAATTTCATGAAAAAAAGATCAAACGATTGGATTGAAAACTTACACTGGGATTGGAATATCTCTAGAAATAGAAAATTCTGAATTCCTATTCCTGTTTGGTATGATGTTAATACAAATGAAATAATTTTGCCAAGCGAAGAACAACTCGAAAGATGACCAGTAGATCCAAGTGTAGATTTACCTGATGGATATACTGCTGACCAAGTTAAATGAGAAACATTAGTTTTGGATACTTGGTTCACTTCTGGATTATCTCCATTGATTAATAAGAAAATGCTTGAAAGAGATGGATTCGATACTACGAATTTCTTCCCAATGGATCTTAGACCACAAGCACACGATATTATCAGAACTTGGTTATTATATACTACATTACATAGCTATCTCAGAGAAAACGATGTACCATTCAAAAATGTAATGATATCTGGTTTCGTAATGGCTCAGAAATGAGAGAAATTCAGTAAGTCAAAATGAAATGCCAAGTTCGACCCAGAAACGCTTATCGACCAACGATGAGCTGATGCTGTAAGATATTGGGCTGCATGATGACAACTTGGGAAAGATATGCTTTTCGAAGAAAATGAGTTCAAAAATTGACAAAAATTAGTTACAAAACTCCGAAATGCAGCAAGTTTCGTAGGAATGTTAACTGAATGATTTAATCCTAAAGCAGATTTTGATACTTCTACTTTACTTGAAACAGATAAACGGATTATTGCCAGAGCAAACGAAACTATCAAAAAAATGTCAGAATACTTAGATAATTTCGAGTATGGTTTAGCTAAAATCGCTTTTGAAGATTTTTTCTGGCATGATTTGTGTGATAACTATCTTGAATTGGTAAAAGTAAGATTATATAAACCTGAATTATTTGAGAATTGAGAAGTTAAGAAATTAGCATGACAATGGACTTTGTACAATGTGCTATTCGCTACTCTCAAAATGATAGCTCCATATTTGCCACATATCACTGAGGAAATTTATCAAAATCAATTCAAAAATTCTGATAATGAAATATCTATCCATAAATGTGCGTTCCCAACTGAGATATTAAATATTGAGAATCCAGAAAAGATTATCGCTGAATTTGAAAAAGTTAGTGAAGTTATTGAAGCAGTTAGAAGATTCAAGACTGAATCTCAAATCTCAATGTGAACAGCACTTGAAAAGATAGTTATTTACTGTAGTGACGAAGATAGAAAGAGTATAGAATTATTTGAAGACGATGTATTATGAGTAACTAAAGCTGACAGGGTTGAATGGAAAGCATGAGATTTGACTGTAGATTGTGTAGTTAAACCAGAAGAAAAAGCTGAATAAAATTTATTTCAAATATCAAAAATAGCGGTCGTTTAGGCTGCTATTTTTTATTAATAACAGTTTTTATTGAAATAAAAATTACATTTTTTAGTATATGTGTGTTATGTATATATAGTTTTAAAGTCATAATATCATTAAAATGAAAAAGATTTTATTTTGTTCATTTATATTGGGGATTCTTCCTCTTTTTTGATATGCTGTTTATTATGATTGATATTGTGATCCTATTAAACAAATTTGAGATGCTCAAGAATCTTTTTTAAAATCCATGGAAAATGATCCCTTTTTATGAAGTCATTATAATGAACGTGATGTAAAACAGGCTCAATCAGAAAACAGAGCTAATATGTATAAATGTCGAACTGATTTATGAAACATAAATTTAGATAAACAATATTATGAAGACGCAATAAAAGCATATAATAATGCTCTAAAATATACGACAAAATCAGAAACTAATATGGATTATAAAACCGTATGAGTATACTTATCTAACGCATATTGAATGCTGTGACTAAAAGCAAGAGAAAAATGAGACTATGATGCGGCCTTAGAATATTATAATAAAGCTTTAGAATATGAACAAAAATTATGCGGGATTAATTATGCTTTATGAGAAATATATTTTTTCAAAAAAGATTACAATAATGCGTTGAAATTTTTTCAAAACGCAGAAGAATACTATACTGATTCCTGTTCATCTCTAAAATGACTTATAAAATACTACATAGACTATTTATCTCGGTTTATACCAGAATTAGAAGAACAGAATAATTCTGTCACTAATGATTTTTTTAGCTATAGAACTTTGCCTTACTTAAATCTCCATAATATTCCATCGGCCTGGGATCAGGTTTCAGATGATTCATTAAATGAAGTTGTTATTGCTATTATTGATGATTGAGTTCTTTCTAGTCATCCTGATTTATTCGAGAATATTCGAACTAACGATTGAGATGTTACAGCTAATTGAATAGATGAAGATAAAAATGGATTTAAAGACGATTATAACTGATGGAATTTTATATATAATAACAATAATTTATTACCTTTAGGAACTCATGGAACTATGGTAGCTTGAATTATTTGAGCCATGAGAGATAATGAAAATTGAATAGCATGAATAACAAAAAAAGTAAAGCTAATGCCTATTTGAGTGTGTGATGAAGAATGATGCAAAACTGAAAATATTATTGCATGAATAAACTATGCTATAGATAATTGAGCCAATATAATAAATCTAAGTTTATGATGAACTCAATTATCTTATACAAAGGATTTTGACGAGGTAATAGAAAGAGCATATAATCATTGAATTGTTACTGTAATTTCAGCATGAAATTGAGATGTTTTAATGGATGGTACTTATTGAGTTAATACCACAACAACTCCGGTATCGCCACTTTGTAATTTTTGATCCAATAAAAAAATGATTATATGAGTTTGAGCTTTAAAAGAAGATTGAATTAAAACAGATTGGAGTAATTATTGAAATTGCGTTCAGTTTCGAGCGTTATGAGAAAATGTTTATACAACTGTCATACCCCAAGAAAGTAAAGACGAATTAAGCGAGATTCAAAAACAAATGTTTAACTTCTGAGATTGAAGTACGGACTATTGAGCATGAACATCTTTTTCTACTCCTATTATTGTTTGAATAATTTGATTATGATATAATAAATATTGATATATTCATCCAGATATCGTTCGAGATGCCCTAAAAGAAAGTATGTGAACATGAGATATTGTAGATGCTTCTAAATATTTAGAGATATTAGATAAAACTGAAGATAAAAACAAAGAAATAGAAACTTCTTTTCGATATGATCTTTCTGAACGATGGTATAAGATAAAATTATGGTTTAAAGTTTTAATAGACTCTTTTAAAGAAACTACAACTGTAGTCTCATCTATAAACGAATACACCGAAAAACAGAGCGATTCTATATCAAACTAAAACTACAACAGATTACTTCAAAATCATAATTTTTCTTCAGACTTTTTGATTTTCTCTTTTATAAAGTTCATCAATCACTTCTAAATTCCATTTCAATTTCTCACACAGTAATGTAATCAAGTCTTGAATTATATTTTCATGTCCGATATAAACCGGAATAGTAAATACCATTACAGGTCTTTTCTCATCATGTTTATCATAAAAATCCGCGATAGTCTGGATAAACTGTAAATACAAATTCTTCACCCAACGTTGATATTCATAAACTTGTTCTGCCGTAGTAGACTGCTTAATAATTGGTCAAAGCCATCCCTCAGTCACTATCAAAGTTTCATGGTCCAAAAGTGGAGCGAATAATTTTTCATCTAATGGCTTAGAAATATCTTGGGCAAAAAAATCAAAAATCTGGTTATGGAAATTTCTATTATTCTTCCGCCATTCTTGATTTTTCAATGCAAATCAAAGTTTAATATCAGAACCTATAAAGTCATATCACAAATAATTTGCTATAATTCATGTAGTTCCAGTCCCACAGAATGGGTCGTAGATTAGTTTGAATTTTTTATTTTCAGCCTGTGATAAAGCTATATTTATCATTGTGTGAGTAAGTTTCGCAGGCATCATTCACATCTGCATACTACGTCCTGGTTTATCAAAATCAGCTAATTCATAAAGCTTAATATTCTGGTACCCAAGTACAATTCACCATTCTGCTCAGATTTTGATTAATTCAATTCATTTCTTTTTCACATCCATATCTGTATGCAAAAGTCCGACTTCCTTATATCTTTTTAAATTAAGCTGTTTTTTGAATTTTATTGCTTGATTCTTATCTTCCATTCAAAGGATTTTTTTATCTTCAACGTAATTCTGAATTTCAGAAATTGATATTATTTTTCATCGTTTAACTAGTGATGCCAAAGAAGAAATCTGGTCTTCTTTTTTAGTATCAAAAACTATCAAATGCTTTCAGACTTTTTTGATATCTTTTGCATCAATTAATTTTAATTCTGCTAATGTAATTTCTGGGAAATTTCCTATAACAGCAAAATACATTTTAACACAATAATCAAAATAAATACTATCTCAATTCTCTTTCTAAGAATTCAGCCAATCACTTCTTATCAAAGCAGCATACAAAACTTCATTTATTTACTTTATAATACTCTTTCTTATCCGTTATTTCAAGTAATTTCTCCAATTTTGTAATATCTCGCAAATAATCGATAATATAAAGTTTTCCCTCAGATTTTAATAATTTCGATGCCTCTCTTAGAAATTGTACGATATCTCAGTCAGATTTATTATAAATATGTGACAGAGTATGAGCAATAACTACAAAATCCTGACTATTTTTATCTATTCACTCAATTTTATCTCATGAAGACGGATTAAGAATTAATCAATATTTTTTGTGATTTTCTTCCCAATTTTTTAAGTGATTCAATAAGTTTTTACGCCTACGCAAATATTCTTCAACTTCTGTTTGACGTTCATTAAACCGGTTTAATTTCTCATTTGCTTCCTGTATTTCTTTTTCATCTTTACTTTCAGAAAGAATTTTCACCAATTCTAATCTTTGTTTTCAATATTTCTTCTCAAGTTTCCATTTACTCTTTTCTTCCATCCAATCAATATTTTCCTGCAATTTAGCATCAATTCAATCTTGATTCGCAAACATTGGATCAACTATCACTACTTTTGCTCAGTTCTTGGCCATATCCATCTCAAAAATTCCGAATCATCATCCGATACTCGTAATATTTTTCCCATTACAGTCTTCTATTTTCAAATCCATAAAATCAAGAAAATTCGGAGTATCCCAATTTGGGCAGATACTTTTCACATCTACATATCATTGTGGATATATTTCCTTTTCCATTCAGGATTATTTTATCATTCTGCTAAAAATTTTCTTTTCCAATCTTCCAAAATACGTTCAAGGTAAACAATATTGTGTAATCATAATAACGCTCATCAAAGCACTTCCTTTTCACGTAACAAATGATGAAAATATGCTTTAGTCAGATTTCTACATGCGTAGCAGTCACAATTCAAAGTTAAAGGAGAAAAATCTGAAGCATATTTTGCGTTAGTTATTTTTATATTTCATTCATCTGAAAATATAATTCCATGCCTTCCTAATCTAGTCGCACTTACACAATCAAACATATCAATCCCCTGCTCTATCGCAAAACGAAAATCTTCTGGAGTTCACACTCACATCAAATATCTCGGTTTATCATTTGGCAGCTTTGGTGCCGTGTATTGAATTACTTCTTCCACTTTTGCTCTCTCTTCTCCTACACTCACTCCTCCAATAGCTATTCAATCCCGTGCATATTGAGATAAAGTTTCAAGCGACTCCTGACGCAAATCTAAATATGTTCATCACTGAACAATTGGGAATAAAACTCCCCTCGTTTCATCATATTTTGGTCAAAAATGTTCAAATGCTCTTTTTGCTCGACGATGTGTCATTTCCATTTGTTTAGCTGTATGCTTTTTATCTGCATCTCAAGGAGAACATACATCCAATACCATCATAATATCAGATCAAAAATCAGATTGAATATCCACTACTTTTTCAGGAGTAAAAAAATGTTTACTTCCATCATGAGGAGATGAAAATTTTACTCATTCTTCAGTTAGTTTCATTCTCACGTTATGAGAAAATCATTTATCATCTTTTTTCCCAAGTCATAAACTGAACACTTGGAATCATCCACTATCTGTAAGTATTAATCAATCATTCCAATTTTCAAATTTATGTAATCCTCAAGCAGCTTTAATTAATTCGTTACCTGGGCGCAAATATAAATGAAAAGTATTAGCTAATATTAATTTTATGGGTTCGATATGAGTTCCGATATAATGAGGATCACGTAATAAGTCTAATATTAGTCATTTAATTGTAGCTTTTGTTCAAACTGGCATAAAAATAGGAGTCTGAATCTTAACTCCATTTAACTCGATTTCTCCAACTCTTGCATTTCCCCTCTGTTTAAGTATAGTGAATTTTAGTTTATTATGCATTGACTTTTCAAGTAATATAAACGAGAATTACTATAAAGAAAACCTATAAATAAGCAAACGATTTTAAATATTGTAAATAGTTATAATGCTCGAAGAAATCAAAAAATTAATTTATAGTAAATATAAACCGGACGATAAAATCTGACTTTTCTGTTCCCTTTTTGATGAGAAGTGAAATTTATTAATTTCAAATGGAGTTCTAACTACTGATAAGACATTGGAAGAAATGGTAAACTTATTATATAATTGAGTATTGAAAAAACAGGAATCTAAAACTAAGCATATCATCATAGATGTGGTAAATGAAATAGTTGAACAAAAAGATGTGGCTGCTTTCTTAAATATGAATCCTAAAACCAATTGAGTATTGCTCACTGAGGCTAAATGAGATAAAACATGAGTTATGCTACCAAACATGAAATGAATAACTTCTATGAAACAAGCAATTGCATGAATTAAATCAAAATACCAGTTACAATGAGATGTAACTATTTCCACATTCACTGTAAATGAATTGATTTTGGATAGATAGGGATTCTCTAGATACATCTAAGAATATAAATCACTCTCAACATCTACACTATCGATTGATGCTAGTTTTTGTAATCTCCATAAAGCAGAACCAAATGGGAAATTTTTGGTAAGAAAATCTGATTTAGAATATTGTTCAAATTTATGCATCATGTCAACAGACCGCCAGGAATTTATTTCATTTATCAAATTTCAAATATCTGTTTCTCACTTTAATAAATCCTTCGTATGAAACGCCGATTTTACATATTTAGAAAATTTTCACTTACTAAAATCATCTAACAATGCTACAACTTGTTCAGAATGTCACGTATTTTTAACTAACATACCAGGTAAAAATCATGAAGCCTTTGCCCACAAATAAACCTGCTTCCTAGTATCTCTATCACCTCCAAAATCAAGAGCACCACTCAACATACATATAAGAAAGGCCTTTTGAGATTCAGATTTTTGTTCTTCATTTTTTGACAGAGAAAGCATCTTTGCAAGGTTTCCCAAAGCTCACGAAAATCTTGAAGATTTCATAAATCTCTCAAAATCATGCTTTGCTATGTCAAAATCATTATGTATAACTTCTACGGATAATTCGTGAAACAATTTCTCTGAAAGTGACGATAAACTATCCGCAAATTGGCTAGGCAAGCTTCCTCTTCACTTAGATGAATGATATCAAAAATATTTAAACTTTCAGTTACTTCACCTGATGTTGTTCACGATATAATTCATTTCACAATTAGCTAGAGCATCTTGTATTTTATCTTTTTCTTCTCAGACACCCGATAATTCATTTAATTCATTAATACTTTTTTGTTTATCTCTTAAAAATTGTTCATAATGAGCCTTACCAAGCAAAATCTTAACCCACAGTCATCTATTTTCAAGGCCTGCTAAATTACGATATGGTGAACCTCATCTCTCAAAGTTTGCTAGTAAAAATGCCGCAGCCTCATAAATTAATGGTTCTTCTAACCTATCTTTAGCATTTTTTACTTTATCCAAAATATTCGCATCTCATATCTCGGCAAAATCAGGATTATTCTTAAATTCCTGTAAATATCATTCAATCTTTTCCCATGCTTCATTATCTGGTAAAGTATCCACAGATTTACGTCCAAATAGCTTATCCATCAATCCCCTTCTCTTTATATCATCCTCTTTTTTTGCTGCCCCCCTTTCAACATTAATTCTAGAAAGATTTCTTTCGTATTCACTTTCATCAAAATGATATCAATCATTTTTAGACGCATACTCATTATTTTCTATACTAGAATCCAATCTTTTCATAACAAACTAGTTAATATAACTAAAAAACTTTTTCCAAACGGAGAATATCCATAGTTTTTTCATCATCAAGTACTACATTCTTAGGAATTTTAGTTGAAATAATATTTTTTAATCCTAAAGCAACTGCATACGGCAAAATCTTATCAAGATACAAAGGATCTTGTCTCATAAATTCAGTCAATTGTCTTTCCTCACAGCTTTCCAGAAACTGCTTATATCAATAAATCTGTGCTATTATCTTTTCTCATTCTTTGGTTAATTTAACGGCTTTCTTATCTTGTGTCTCGTTTAAAGAATTAATAAAACCGAACATAATAAACACTCCTACAAAAGGCACTACCACACATGATGCCAACAAATACTCTGATACCCTATACGCATTTGCGGCAACAACAAATCAATAAACAATCATCAAAAATCATATCAATAATCATATTAACCTTCAAAATGGTATATATGATATTTTTTTAAAATTCTTTGAACTTCAAGATAAATGACCAAAAAGGCTATCTAATGAAAAATGCACAGATGACCTTGCAACTCGTCACATTCTTTCACAATAGTTTAATAAACTTTCTTTAACATCAGTTAATTCCCCGTATATTCTCCTATTAGGAAATTTTACTATATCTCATTTCCTAAAAACAATATTCCAAAAAACATATTCATACTCAGGCATTCAAAATTGGGCTTCAGTCAACTTTTGAACTATAACTCTTCATCATTCATAATTTAATGAAACTAATCACATATGAGCCCATTTATAAATCATGCATACGATATCTTCTTTTCAAACATGTGAATCATAAAGGAATCAAACTTCCGTAGGATTTAATCATTTTGGAAGCTGATACTCAACTATAATTTTATTATCTCATATTTTACCATCTTTTATATTAACTTTACCCAATGGAATTCACTCCTTTATCTCATTTTCAATATCGATAAAATGTCTATTCATTCTTCAGATAATAACAAATTTAACGAATAATATAAATCATATTACTAAAACAGAAACAGCAACAATTGGAAGCAAAACCTCTAATAAAGGACTATTTAGCATAACCTTGCATTTAAAGAATCAAAATAAAAATCAAATAATTATAGTCAAAACAATAAAATAATGCAAAAAAACATTCCGATTTTTATTCACTTGAAAAAAATATCCCTTTAATTATCTTACATTGAGTCAGATTTTAGTTTATTATTCTAAGAAGAAATGTTTTATTTATGGCAGGAAAACTACGATCCCAAATATCCGAAATTCCGCGTAATAAAATCACAAGCAGAATTCTGACTACAAAACTATCTATTATATGAACCACTTTCTAATATAATAGAAACCACAACGCAATACCCTAAATATAAACATATATTTTTATTAGACGATCAAAGATTCGCATTCTTTAGCTACGGCATAAATTTCACTTGTGAGAAACAACTTACACTAAATGACATCCAATCTTTAGTTCAAGAAAAATTAGTAAAAGCTGAAAAAGAAACAAAAGAGAAATTTCTTTTTTCTCATATCGATTCAATCATAGTAAACTGAGAAGAGAAACAATTCTTAATTTGAGAGTCTTGAGAAATTTCATGTAGAATTATTTTAGTTTTTCTTAATAGAGAAACTTGTAGGACATTCAATGATAGGTTCTGAGATTTTCAATCACAAAAAAATATAGAAATTTATCCAGAAAGCTTTCAGACTATCACATACTTAAGGAATAATATGCATACAGATGACTTTCTCCTACTATATATTAGAGATTCTCACTGTAAAGGAGTACTAATCGAAAACTGATTTTATAGTCAAATCGATAGCATAAATCTTTGAGTAAATGCTCTAATGCAAATGTATAAAGATAATTGAATTTCTAAGTATCGATACAAAAATTACGAAGAAATTGAAGATAATCCATTTGCCAAAAATATCGTGGTTCAAACTCTAGAATTTTATTCAAGTATGCTATGTAAATGGATTAATGAAAAGCAATTCTGAAACCATAATATTTTCGTGGTCTCATCAATTATGAAAAACTGACATTTCATGGAAATATTCAACAAGCTTTATTCTCAGAACAATAACAAATATATCGTTCCTTTCCATTATTCTGAAGAATTAGATCAATTCGGTAAAACTTGGGAACCTGAAGATATTGATGCATTAATATATGCAAATCGTGTATTGTGGAAAGAGATACAAGGAATTAAAAAAACCATAGAATAGTGATTAACAACCCTTGAAAAAAAATCTGATTTCTATATATTACATACCGTTCAATCAAAGCACAAAGTTTCAGATAACTGAAATTAGGAAAGTCCTGACATTGAAAAATGGGAGACATCTCACGGATGTTGGACAGCGAAAGCTCAAATGAAAGTGCCACAGAAACGAAGACTAGTTGATTCGTTCAACGAAAGATGCAACGTGAAGGTAGTAACTTAGGTTACTTACTTCTACTCAGTATAGCAGATTGCTATTCGAGGGGCAAACCACTTCCCAATGCAAGCTTCCTCTCAGGAGGAGTGCAAGATCAAAGATTAACTCTTTGCTAGATATATCGTGCTTTAAACACAGAATCAGGCTTATTGGTTGGACAATTAAATATAGGGCTGTAGCTCAGAGGTAGAGCGGTGGTCTCCAAAGCCGCGCGTCGCGAGTTCGATTCTTGCCAGCCCTGTATTTTTATTTTTGAACGAAAAATACCAGTTATCAACTAGCATTTCGTGATATATTAACGTTAATTTCTTATCCCTTCCAGCAGCTACTTTCCAATTCTTGGAATCCTCTCTGTAAATCATGGAATACAGTTAAACGATTATCCCATATTCACCGTAACATATTTGATGTTCATTCAAGAAAATCTCTATCATGTGAAACTATCAATGTTACTCCATTAAATCACTGTAACATCATTTTAATAGTTTCTTTTGAACCTAAATCCAAATGGTTTGTAGGTTCGTCCATTATGATTATATGTGGTTTCTGTAATAACATTTTAGTTACGGCAACCTTTGCCATTTCTCATCACGAAAGTGATGAAACTTTATGATCCATTTTCTCGACATCTATTTTCAGAGTTCACAAAAAAGCCCTCGCATCTTGATAAGAAATTCAGACTCACATTACAGCTTCTATTACAGTGTCATTTGGATGCAAATCATCAAAAACCTGTGAATATGAACCAATGCGCAATCCTGTATGAACTTTTACAGATCAATGAAGTGGTTGGAGTTGTCAGAGTATTGTCTTTATCAATGTAGTTTTTCAGATTCAGTTTTTTCAGATTATTCAGATGTGCATTTCTTTCGTAATTTCTATCTTATTCGGCAAGGTAACCAATTCTTTTCAAGGATATCATACAGTCAATCATTCAATCTGCATAATCAAATTTGGCAATCTCTGAGAAAGTTTGAAATTGATTTTCTTTGGATCTGATTCTGTTTCTGGCGCTTCCACTTTTTCTAATTTATCTAGCATTTTTATTCTACTCTGAACCTGTGCAGCTTTACTAGCTTTATAACGAAACTTAGTAATAAAGGCTTCTTGTTGCTGTAAATATTTTTGCTGTGCTACATAGTTTTTATGCTGAATCTCCGAATTCTTCTCCTTCTGACGTAAATAATCTGAATAATTTCACTCATAGAGATGTAATTTTTTCTGGCTAATTTCTACTACACGATTAAAACACGAATTCAGAAATTTTTTATCATGAGAAATGCAGATTAACGTTTTTCACCAGAGTTCACAAAAACGTTGCAAAAAGAAAATTCATTCAATATCCAGGTGATTAGTTGGCTCATCCAATAATAATAAATCAACCTCTTGAATTAAGAATTTTGCTATTTGAAGTTTTGTTTGCTCTCATCATGAAAGTTGCTTAATTTTGAAATTAAGCATAGCTTTAGAAAATCAGAAATATTTCAAAATTTCTATCTGCATTCATCGTTTTTGATATCCATTCTCTTTTCTAAGCCAATCTTGAAGTTTAGTCTGTTCTTCAATTAATGCATGATGGTCAGACTCCCCATCAACTAATAATTTTTCAATCTCTTCTAATCTTTCCATCGCAAGTTTGATATCTAGAAAACAAGTTTTCATTTCTTCTTCCACAGTATGTTCATCGTTTGCCCAAAATAAATCCTGAGAGAGATATCAGATTTTCACTCAATTTGCGATTTCTATCATTCAAAATCCCGATTCTTCTTTTCATATCAACATTTTCAATAAAGTGGATTTCCCACTTCCATTCTTTCATATCAAGGCCACTTCATCTCCAAAACGCAGTTGCAAATTTGCATCATCAAAAAGAATCGTCTTTCAGATTTGTTTATCTAAATGATGAATTTTGATTATATAATCTTTTTTAGCCCAAGATCTTTCTTGAAAATATTGCTTAGGAATTGACTGTAAAGGAGACATGCTAGGCTGAATATCTTCGAGTTTAGGTTCTTCATCAACGAATAAATCAACTTCAAAAAATTTACCCAAATATTTTTTCAAACTTTTTATTTTTGTCTCTTCCTTTGTGGGTTTATTAAATTTCAACAGATAGTCTGAACATAATTCATAGACTTCAGCATATGTTAAATCTGGATTTAATTCAAGTATTTTAGTAATAGATTCATCAATCACCTCTTCGAGTGTCATCTTAAAAATTACTTCATAAAATTAATCATATTTTCTTTAAAGTATTTAATTTCATCAGGACCTGCTTTGTACAATTCCATTGCATGCAATAATTCACTACAAGACTGGACAAAGTAACGTCTTGTTTGTATCAATGCTGTCAATGGGATATCATCATTTTTATGTGGGCGTAATTGTGCTAAATATTCATCATTCTCTTTTTGCAACAATTCTAACATTTCTTGAGCATCTGATAAAGCCTTTTTACTATCAAAACGCTGATATAAGTGCAAAATTACACCATAAAATTTTAGAACCATTTCACGTGTTGCTTCATAATCCTTTTGAAGATTATCACTGGAACTCCATTGCCAATCTTCTATATGAGACCACACATCTTTTATAGTTTTACAAGAATCTCATACAGATAAGACACTCTGGTATAACTCTGCATTCTCCACACTTTTATCTGATACAGGTAATGGAACAATAAACTCTAATAATTCATTTTGTATATATTTCATATCACGATATACCTTTGATAAATCGTTTTTATCAAAGTCTCCCTTAAAAGATAACGTTGCTGCTAATTCTTCTTCTGTATTTATTCAAGAATTAATATGTACTGGAGAAAAATCTCGTACATTTAAATTATACTTTATAGCATTCCAAAAAAGCAATAGCATATCCTGTTTTACAGCCAACTGAGCTACTGCTGGGTCAAGATTCTCTGCATTAAATATCTTTTGAATTGCAAGCTGTATAGTATTCTTGGATTCTTTGATAACTTTTTGCAGTATTTTAGAAGCTGGTTCAACTAATGGAATGAATGCCAAACAAAATATAGTACGCCAAATAAAATATACCAACGTAAATCATACAATAGTTCAAAGATGTGTTTGCATAAATTCGGTATAGAATACTATAATTAATGGCATACATAGCACTCACATAACTGATGTAATCAAATTAAAACAAACATGCCAAAGTGCTACTTGTTTCTTTATTGCCACTTTATTCGATCATATTGCTCATAGTACTATCGTAATCGTAGATCAAAGATACGTCGAAAATGCCATGGCAAAAGTGGCTTCCGGTGGCAAGATACCAGCCGACGCCATAGCGAGTGATATAATAAACATCAAACTTCATGATTGTACCAATACTGTTAACAACAATCAAATTCAGAAAAAAAACCAAGGACTCATTTTTATATATTCTGATAAGTTCACCATATCAGTCAAAAAAGCTAATCAATCTTTCATCAGTGAGAAAGCCAAAAAAATCACTCCAAGGCTAAACATAAATTTACTTACAGCTACGACTTTGTCCCAACGTGACAAAAATCCCATTCAAACGGCTCCAAAAAATACTAATGGTAATGCTATCATAGAAACGTTCAAACTTAATCACACTATTCATAATACTGAACTAGTTAGCATCGTACCGATATTAGATCAAAGGATAACAGCCAATGCTGATGTAAGTGATAAAATTCATGTTCATACAAACGCCAAGACAAGTACGGAAACAACGTTGGAGCTTTGTAATATAGTAGTAATTAATATTCAACTTCAAAAAGATTTAGGAACAGAAGATGTAAATTTTTTCAATAAATTTTTAAATCATCCATTAGTTACTGAAGAAACTGCTTGTTCCAAATAATTCATTCAAAACAAAAAAAATCCAAGTCATCAAAAGAATTGCAAGATTCAAGTCCACATTTATCATTGAATGAATTTAAAATTCACAATAAACAGATTATTAGCAATTCTACGATAAAATTCAAGCAAGAACGAATAAAATCAGTGGACATAATACATAATCATTAAATTAATCTCTTGAAATTTTCTTCGGTTATCATATATTTTGCTAGATGAATTTTATGTTTTTAACTATTATTAGTAATGGCTGTTGATATAAAAAGAACAGAAAACTGAATACTTATTGATAATAAGTTCTTATTCAATCCTACAGAAATAGAAATTGGAATTATTAATTTAATGCCAACAATCTGAGAAGAAATGGCTTACGATAGATGAAATTTGCTTTCAATAGATTTTCCATGAGAGTATGATATTGGATGAGCCTTCATAAAAGTTTATACATGAAATTGAAACAAATTAAACTTCCTGGTTACTTATGAATGAACAACTTTTGCTGTGATTCAATCTCCAGAAGTATTAGAATTAGATGAGGTTTGTGACATGAGTACTTGGATTTTTCCTGATGAGTCTATCGCTAAAAAATTAGATCAACTAGAAATGGAATGAGATAGAATTAACTTATCGAGATTAGATGAAATGGATTTCAATGAAGCAAAAGAAGACATGAAGGAAGAGATTGAAATTGAGTAACCTATATTTTACATAACATATTTATTTTTATAATTTATACATAAATGAAAAAATCTGTTTTTCTCCTAGGATTACTAGCTATAACTAGTTTGTGTCTTACAGCTTGTGATAATTCAAAAGATTTCACTATGTCTTTTGAAGATGCTGTAGATACAGCAAATCATTCTGCATTACAAGATATATTACTAAACAATGACAATTTTCAGCAATCATTAGATTTATCAACTAATATTGATAATTGAACAAGTAAAATAACCGTCAATCTACAATCAAATAGCAAACAAAATTTAGAAAATAATAAATCAGAATCTTCTACTGCTTTTGATGTAAATATAGATGGAGAAGAAAGCAATATTTTAGTTAAATGAAATCTAGGTATAAAATTAGTAGATAATACAGTTTATTTAAATCTATGATCGTTGGATTTCTCATGATGAGAAGACTTATCATTCATATCAGCAATGATTGAATGATTTAAAAATCAATGGTACTCTATCCCGATGGAAGGTTTAAGCGAAGTTCCTAACGCATTGTCATATATAAAAGATGCTAAGGATTTGGATGAACAAACTAAAGAAATCATTATCAACGACTGATCTATGGTTTATAACTGAAGATTTGCCCAATTTAGTTGATACAATTCTTGGAAAATTTCATTAGATACAGAAAAATTGCAACAACTAATCAATGAATATTATGCTAAAGTTAATGAAGCTCTTAGTGAAGAAAACCAGCAAGATGTTCCTCAATTAAATATACAAAATTTTGAATGATATCTAGTAATAACATGAAAAGATAAGGTAACAACAGTTATCGAAAACATGGATGTAATAGAATGAGAATCTAATATAAACCTAAACTGATTCTGAGGTGATGACTACGAAATAAACGCATATTCAAACTGAGAATCTGTACTTACAATTGAAGTTACCAAGAAAAAGTTAAACTACAATATTTCCATAAATGTTGCAAATTCTGTATTATTAGAATGAACTATTTCTCCTAAATTATCTTCATCAAAAATAGACATTAAATTTGATGCAACTCTTACTGTAAAATCTAACTACGAAGAAACTAACGACACAGTATTACCTTTAAAAGGTAATTGGTCATACAATCCAATCTCAGACTTCGATGTTTCTGCTCCAGAATGAGCTCAAGATTTAACAGAGCTTTTATCATCTTATCTATGAAATGCTTTCTGATGAGAAGAGTATAATTTGGAAGATTATGAATGAGATTGGGTGACTGAAGACTTGTCTGAAGAATTAAATGAATCGGTTGAAGAAAGTATAGAAGTTGAATAATTTTAAATAAATTAAAGGATCCATTCCGATTGAATGGGTCTTTTTTTATAATTACCTTGCAAAGAAATTAAATTTTAATAACTTATAAGGGTGATATATTTCATTTATATGTTTTTGTTGTATTTTGATTAAACATAAATTCCGCCTAAGAACTAAGGATGTACGTTATTTAACTAAGAAAAGACAGTATTGTACAAAAGGAATTTTTGGATTTCGATGGATAAAACAATACCCCAATAAACAGTTTAATCAAATTTCTTGTCACATCTGAGTTAAATTAAGCAAAAACGCTACGACAAGAAATCAATTAAGAAGAGCTATAATGAATTGCGTAAGAGATAACAATATTACTACCATGCCTATAAATTGAGAATTCTATAAAATATTCATTAACTTAGATAAAAATAAATTACCAGAATTAACAAAATATATAGAAGAACATAATAAATCAGACTGGAACATTTATTTTCAAAAAGAATTTCAATCAGCTTTTACTTCCCTTCAATCATTTCTATGCTGAGAAAAATAAAACAAGAGCGAAAACAAAAAAAACAGTGACGATGAGTAAATATCCAATCACGAAGAAGAAATTTTAGAGAAAATTATGAAACTCGTTTCCCTGTCCCTCAAATGGATAAGCCGACAAATCATCTAATAGAGAGAAATCAAGATGATGTCATATCTCAATCAGCAAAGACAACGAAGCAAATACTAAAGTTTTGGCTTATTTGACTAGCGATTGTGGCAGTATGATATATGATGTATATATCATTATCTTACCTATATATGGTAGTTGCAGGATTCATTATTTCTTTAGCATTGGAATGATGTATTATATTCCGGCAAAGGCTCACAAGAAGTAGATGATTATGAATTTTAATTACATATATCATAGCCGTAATATTTATATTATCATGATTCATAATCTTGGTTCCTTTCTTTTTTAACCGATGAAATGAACTACTTCAGTCGTTAATGACCTGGCTGCTATGAATAGAATCTTCTATTAATCAATTATGATTAAACTGATTCATCGAACAAATAGGTTGGTTACCATGATTTATGAAACAACAAATTATTGAACGACTCCAAAATTCAAATACTGATAACATAGTAATTATAATCCGCGATAATGTTTGAAGCATAATGTCTACATCAAGTGGGTATCTCAAGATAATAGCAGGACAAGCATTAAGCATATTCTGAAATATTTTTGTACGAATAGCTGATTTGGCAGTAATAATCACATTGTGTATATTTTTCTCTATAGCACACTATGATATCAAATATATGTTAAAATACATATTCCGTCATATGTCTTCATCTTGGTCTAGAATAGATGCTGCATATTCAGGAATCACAAAATGGTTAAAAAATCAGCTTGTTTTATGTTTATTGATATGAATCGCTTCTTATGCATGATTACGAATATTAGAATTATTCTGAATCAGTATACCACAAAAAGCAACATTAGCAGTATTAGCGTGATTATTTGAAATTATACCATATCTTGGCCCATTCTTATGAGCAATTCCAGCTGCAGTTTCTGCTTTAATATTCGCTGGTCGATGGTGAGTCTTGGCGGTTATAATACTATATACAATAATACAGCAATCTGAAGAGAAATTCTTTGTGCCGGTATTTATGTGAAAGACTCTATGAGTTAGCCCTTTAATTGTATTCATATGTATACTGTTATGTTGAACGATAATGTGATTCTTCTGAGTACTATTAGCTGTGCCAATGGCCGTAATAGTATCATTAGCATTTCATGTACCTCAGGCTGAAGAAATGCAACAACATGAAATAGATGAATCAAAAAAAGCTAAGCCTAAACTAAATTTTAAGAAAACAAAAATTAAAGTAAAAAAGAAATAATTATTTAAGAATGTAGATATAATATGAAAAAAAAATTACTTCGCCTATGCTATACTTTTCTGGCCAAATGTGCGAACCGTTACTTAAAACGCCACAAGCCAATAGTAATATGAATTAATGGAAGTGTATGAAAAACGTCATGTCGTATGATTATTTTTCAGACTCTACAAAAATTCTTTCCTAATAAAATTATATCGACATCACCAAAAAACTTCAATGGAGAATTCTGACTTTCTCTGAGCGTTTTTGAAATTACCCAGCGATCCCCCTCTATTTTAAATATGATTAAAGTTTGCTGCAAGGCTTTATTTGTATCTCTATTTGGGGAAAAACTTTATGATGCAATCGTACTAGAATATGGAATAGATAATCCTGGAGAAATGGATTTTATTCTAAAAGTTGCACATCCTGACATCTGAGTATTTACTGCTATAGATGCTGTTCATAGTGAACAATTTGGTAATCCTCAAAAAATTGCCAGTGAAGAGATTAAAATGGCTCTGAATACGAAATCGTTGGTTTTCTTGAATGCTAATGATCAATATGCCCAAGAATTAGCACCAAGAATTAAGGTAGACAAACTGATGTATAAAACATTTGATAATGATGATTTAAAAGCTGATATATGCTTCTCCGATCATTCTTTCAAAAAATGAAAGGAAAATGCTGATTTAAAATCTAATTTCTTATTAAATATTAAGAACCACAAATATGAAATTGAAACTAACCTATTCGGTAAAATGAATTATGGTTATATATGAGTAGCTTTGTGAATCACTGAAACATTGGCATATCAATGGAAACAAAATTTACATTTACCAAATAAAAAGAGACTTGAATTAACGTACAAACTGCAACCATGAAGACTATCTGTATTTGACTGAAAACATAATACATTAATCATTGATTCAACATATAACGCATCTCCACTAAGTGTTAGGAAAACTATTGATACAGTTTACACAATCAGGAGTAATTGCTTCCCTAAAAGTGAAATATGGCTCATATTATGAGACATGAGAGAATTATGAGATTTAACAGAATCTGAACATCGTCAATTGGCTTGATATGTTTCACAATCTGGTGACCAATTATTCTTATTGGGTAAATCAATGCATGATTATCTAGCTGATGAATTAGAGAAAATCTGAGCCACTAAAAATCTTACAATTACAAAATCTTTAAAAGAATTAAATAAAACGGTTGAATCTAAATTAAAAGAAAGGAAAGACAAGAACCCAGTTATTCTAGTTTTCAAATGAAGCCAAAATACAATATTCTTAGAAGAATCTGTAAAACATTTCTTAAAAAATAAAAAAGATGAGCAACTATTAACCAGGCAATCTGAATTCTGGATGAATAAAAAAAGGGAATATTTGAAATAAGAATTTATAAAGAACTTTAAAATGAACAAAGGTAAAAGACAATCCCCAAAAAATAAATTAAGAGTTCTTATAGAAATCTTATTGTTTTGTATCTGCTGCATTATCTTCATATACATTAGAAATGATACATTTTTCTATCCGCGAAATGATATATCCAGCTACCAGCAATTAAAAAACTATAATGAATTTGAAGAAATTAACATCACAAATAATGATATAACTTTAAATTGATGGATACACTACAATAATTCAAAAACAGAAGTAACACCACTAATAATATATTTTGCTGGTAACGCTGAGAATTCATCTAATACAATGTATGATTTCTTTAATCAATGAATTTTCAATCAATTTGAATGATTTAATTTTCTTATGATAGATTACCCTTGATATTGATATAGTAGAGGAACACCAAATAAAAAATCTATATTTAATTCCACAGACATCATACATGAACGAATTAATAAACAATCAAATATAGATAAAAATAATATTGTTATAATAGGTTACAGTTTTTGAACAAAAATAGCCATATATTATGCTTGAAAACATAATATTAAATGACTAATACTCGTCGCCCCAGATGAAGTTGCTCCATATAATGGAACAAGCAATTTCTATAAAGGGGTACTAAATATCTTTTATACACCAATGAAATGGTTTAGTAAAAACAAACTTAATTTATTATTAAATATCAAGAACATCAACGTAGAAACACAAATTATTACATCCAGTAAAGATAGAGTGATAACCTACACTTTATGAAAATCTAATAATCATCAAAAATATGAAACAATACTAAACCAAAACATTAAACATTCAGAATACTTTTACCAAAATGAAGTACTATCTACCATAAAAACTTATTTTAATAAAGCTATAAAATAATTTACATTCACTTGACTTATAATAAAGAAAGTATATAATATAAATCCAAAACAAAAGCAAATGAAAGCAATCCGCTTCCTCGCGTTGACTGTCATCGAGATGATGATAGCAACTTCCTTCTCCTGGAGCCAGGAGAAGATCAGCCCCTCACTCATCCCGTTCACCAACGAGATTGGTTGTGAGGAAACCTACGACACCCCCACATTTGGGGAAATGATGGCAAGTAGCGACACTCTTTACGGAGACAAAAGAGAACTTGTATTACAGGAATTAGAAGAGGCATTCTCCGCCTCCGAAGATTATGTACCTGAGTATGAAGTACCCGCCTACGAAGTCATCGTTCTCACCCCAAGGGGTCAAGATGCAGAAGATGAGTACGCGATCCAACAAATCGTCGTCAAACAAGACAAAGATGGAGACATCATCAGCCTCTATATCCATAGAAAGGATGGGTGGCTGAGGGGTGATCCAGAATACGGTTCGCTGCTATACCTCGACTTGGCAGCATATGTGTCATTTCTTCAGCATCATATGTTTATAGACTCCCAGCATTTGCGCTAGGGAGTCTATTTCTATATAAAAATTTTACTAATAACCTTTACCTTGCATATTTTATCTAAAATACTATAATTCTCACCGTAAAAATTCAGCTTTTTATCTTTTGGTTTCATAAAATATGAATTTGTTTGAAGAATTGCAGTGGCGTGGTCTAATCAAAGATACTGCATGAGATGATTTAGAAAAAATTATCAATAGCTGTGATGCCACTTTTTATATAGGAACAGATCCTACAGCAGACAGCTTACATATTGGACATTATAGTAGCCTATTAACTGTAAAACGCCTAGCAAAAGCTGGTCATCATCCAATTTTATTAGTTGGAGGAGCTACTGGTCTTATTTGAGATCCCAGACCTACCGCAGAAAGAGAAATCATACCATATGAAACTGTACAAAAAAACTTTGAATCACTAAAAAAACAAGTAACTGATTTATTTGATGGTAATGTAGAAGTAGTAAATAATTATGATTGGACTAGGAATTTCTCAATATTAGAATTCTTACGCGATATTTGAAAATACATTAATGTAAGCTATATGCTCAATAAAGATATTATTAATAGAAGGCTAGAAACTGGTATTACTTTCGCTGAATTTACGTACACTCTGTTACAATGATATGATTTTTTGCATCTATATGAGACAAAAAATTGTATCATGCAAGTAGCATGATCCGATCAATGGTGAAATATCACAACAGGAATTGAACTTATCAATAAAAAATTATGAAAGAATGCTTATGCGTTTACTATGCCATTAATTTTGGATAATGCTGGAAATAAATTCGGTAAAACTGCTGGAAATGCTTTATGGTTAGATAAAAATAAGACTAGTTCATATGAAATATATCAATACTTAGTAAATAGTGATGATAATAAAGTTGAAGAATATCTAAAGGTATTCACATTCTTAACTCCTGAAGAAATTATGAATGTAATGAAGCAACATCAAGAAACTCCTGAACTAAGAATCGCGCAAAAAACTCTAGCAAAAGAATTTATCAAAGATTTGCATTGAGAAGCTGAATATGAAAAAGTACAGAAAATCGTTGAAATCTTATTCTGAGAATGAGATAAATTAGAAATTATTTCAAAATTATCAGAAGATGAAAAATCTGCTCTAGCTCGTGAAACATGAAGCGTAAAATTACAGTGAAATGAAGTCAGATTAATGGATTTGATTGTAGAATCAGGTTTGGCATCTTCAAATTGAGAAGTCAAAAAAATGATTCAAGCTGGTTCAATGTACTTCAATGAAAAAAAGGTTGAAGATATTCAGAAAATAGTAAAATCTGATGATTTAATAAATTGAGTCGGTTTACTAAGAAAATGAAAGAAATCATATAAATTAATTCTTGGTTAAGACATGAACGAACAGATACGCAAAAAAGCAAAGAAGGAAACAAAACATGCTCTCCTATATACCATATTGTCATGAGTCGCAGCTGTTGTAGACTGGAGTGTATTTTTGATTTTAACAAGTATATGACTACCCATTATTTTATCCAATATAATAAGTGAATGATGCTGATTAGTAACATCTTTTTCACTAAATCTTAAGAAAAACTTCAAAAAAAGTGATAATGTTAAAAAAAGATTCTTATCATACCTTATAGTATCAATCACATGAATAATAATATCTACAGCCATAGTATATTATTTAGTACATTGAGCTAATATAAGTGAAGCATGATCAAAACTTATCCAGATTATAATTATGGCAATTCCTCTATATTGATTTAACAGATTTTTTACCTTTTGAGATAGGTTTCGACAAAGAACAAGCAGAGAAAACAAGCAACATCAAAATATTAAATTACCCTCAGAAAAGGTTTATCAAGAAGCGAAAAGGTTTCTAGAAGCGTGAAAGCTTGTAGTTTTCCCGACAGAAACAATTTACGGATTGGGTGCAGATGCCCGCAACGATAAAGCTGTACTTTCTATATTTGAATTGAAATGAAGACCTCAAGATAATCCACTCATCACACATTTGTGATATAAAGAACAAATTAAAGATTATGCTACAGTAGAAAATGAAATTCAACAGACAATTATCGATAAATTGATGCCTGGACCACTTACACTCCTTTTAAAAAAGAAAGAATGAACTATTTCAAATCGTTCATGTCCACTTGATTATGTATGAATTCGTTTACCATCAAATGCTGTTGCACAGAGGTTCTTACAGGTAGCAGAACTTCCAGTCGCTGCTCCGAGTGCGAATATAAGCTGAAAACCTAGCCCAACTAACGCAAAAATGGTTTATGATAATCTCTGAAATAATATTCCACTAATAATTGATGACTGAGAATCTTTTGCAGGAATTGAATCCAGTGTAATGCGTATAGTTCCAGATGAAGATACAAAAAAATTAAAAATTCAGATTCTTCGTCCAGGATTTTTGACTAAAGAGGATTTGGAGGATTGTTTCAATCATGAAATCAAAGTGGAATATACGACTAAAAATCCAGAACTTTCTCCATGAATGAGATATAAACATTATAGCATTGCCGGTCACGTTAGAATATTTGATAAGCTTTCTGATATCACAAATTTATCCAAAGAATTTGAATCAAAAGATACAAAAATCTGAATCTTATTAACTCAAGAATTAATAAATGATAATGAAAATTTAATTAAAAAATTTTCAAAAGATTGAATTACAATAATTCCTCGATGAACTAAGTCTAATCTAGCAAGTTGTGCTCATTCATTATTTGACCACTATCACCAAGCAGAAAAATCATGAATCAATCTATCATTTGTAGAAAGATTACCAGAAGAATGAATCTGATACTGAATCATGAATAGAGTTAAAAGAAGTGCTGAAGTTTAATTTAAATTTATATTATGGCTAGCTCTAAAGATTATTTACAGTTTATCTTAGATCAATTATCTGATCTACCAGAAATATCATACCGTCAAATGATGTGAGAATATATTTTATATTATCACGGAAAAATTATTGGTTGAATATATGATAACCGTCTACTACTAAAGCCAACAGATAAAGTTAAAGACTTAATAGAAAATCTAGAAATGCAAATTCCATATCCATGAGCAAAACCTATGATTTATGTTGATAATGTAGATAATTCTGATTATTTAAAAGAAATTATTGAAACCACATATCAAGAATTAAAATAATTAATTATTCTTTTCTAAAAAATCACAAAATTCTAAAAGATCTTTTTTGTTATTATCTAAACTTAATTTATCTTTAAAAGATTTTAAAAGTTTTATGTTAACTTTACCTTCAGAAAAACCCTTTATTAAAGCAATCATATTTTTGAATGGAGATACCAAGTTTCTTAAATGGGCTCAACAATATTCTCTAAATTCTCAATTATCAGACACTCTCCAAACAGTTTTTTCCATAAATGTAGTTTTAGAAAAAGATATCAATTTTAATAATGTTTCATCGTAATAATCCAAATTACTAACCAAATGATCTACATCCTCTAAGTGTTCTACCATAGAAAAATATCATTCCAATAACTGTTTTAATTTTGCCGCACTTTCAATAGTTGTAAGCAAACTTTCACTTATTATATCGCTTTCTCCTCACACCTTTATCCTATTTTCTTTATTGATAATTTCCATAAAATTTAATATTAACGATTTAAAACTTGAAAATACATATCAAGGATTGTTTAATTTCAACTAAATACTTTATTAAATAATTTAATAAGAACCTCTTCAATTTTCTTCTGGTAAAGATTCTGTATTAATATCAAAATCTTTCGCATCAATCTCTCTTCTTTTTCTTAAATCAAATATAGAAAAAGAACCATCACTTTTTTGAGCTACAGCGTATCAAAACGAAAAACACTGCACATTAATATATTTAATAGGAATAAGTTCTCTAAAATTAGAATCAAATAATCAAATTTCCCCATTTTTTTGTACCTTCCATGATTCCCCCATAACTCACACCTCTAAAGAATCATAATCATTAAATTTCAACCTTAACTCATTATCAAAAAGATATTTCTTTCAATTATGCACAACCTCAAAAAATCATAATGAATGATATATTTTCTTTAATTCTCAAACTGGAACCAGGCATTTTAAATTTCTATCAAAAAGTCCCATAGCATCCTTACATTTAACTATTTTATATTTACCAAATTCTTCAATATCATATTTAAATTCGATATTTCTCTTATAAATCAAAGGAATAACTTCCTCTCATTTAGGATTAATTGCTCAGAACCTTTCATCTCAACCTTTACCATTTGAAACACGAATCAATCAATATTGATCTGCTTCATCATCAATAAAATCATATCATTTTCATAAAAGGTTTCCATCAAAATCAATTAATCGGCTTTTACCCCATTGCTCTTTGGTAACTCTTGCAGCAATTCAATATTTTTCAAGATTACATGTTGGACAAATATATTTATAATTATCTTTCGTAATAACTATTCAGTCACTATCTAATAATGATTTTCATTCTCACGTTATACGGCTCACAAAAAAATTTCAAAAATAATTTGCTGCTATATCATCATATTTAAATTCTGTAACTTCTTCTCACTTATTATTCACCAACGCCCATTTGCGTTTTTTTACTTTCATAACTCATTTCCTATTACATGTACCTATAGAAGCATATTTAAACTCAGGAGCATGTAATATATCAATAAGCATATCTCTACCTCTTTTTATAATATCTTTTGTATGTATTATTCATTTATTATCATTCATTTCCCAAGATGCTTTAACCAAGTCATCTACTCACAGAACATGACCATACACACGCACTTTTGCTAAAGCCATTATATTTTTATAATATGAAAATAAAATATCAAAAAACATGATATGTTATATATAATATTATATAAAAGTCAATATAATTTATGTATATCTACCTAATAAGCATAACTCCATCCCCTGGCTCGGTATCAAAAATCTCGTAATTAATTTGCATTTTTTCAATAAATTGGTATAATCAAGTTAGTTTGTTTTGATATTTGATGACATCGTCAAGTAAAAGCGTATTTTCTGGTTCAAGATGTGATCGAATTTTCTGCAGGTAATCTCCATATTGGCTCTTTTGAGCATCGATAAATGCTGCATCAAATTTCTGAGAAAAAAACTTTTCTAGCGAAATTTCATTAATATCAAAAGGATAGAGAACCACATTATTACAATCAGTATTTTCTATATTTTTCAATGCTTCTAGGTAAGCAGGATAACTGATTTCAAATGATGTTAAAGCACCTCACCGTTCGGAAATTGTCTTTCAAATGACAATACTACTAAATCATACAGCAGATCAGATTTCTAAAACTCTTTTAGGCTGATGGCGATTTAACCAAGAAACAAGGAAACTCTGAGTTTCCTTAGAAATTAAAGGTATATGCCTTTCTTCACATGATTTACGTAGATTTAATAGATATTCTTCCAACATAGTAGGATTCCCATAAATAAAATACTCTCTATTCAAAACAAAAATTTATATATTTATAGTAAATAACAATTATGATTACAACACAAGGCGACAGAGAAATGCACTCAAACATTTCTATTGATTTAAGTAAAAAAAACAATTCTAAGAGGAATTATTCAACAGAAACGAGGACTTATAATTCTAGAAACACATCTAGCCAAAGTCTTTATGCGCAGGCTGTAAATGGACAATTAAAAAATCCTGCTCCTGCTAGAAGGACTACTCATTCAGCTACAACTTCTACAAGTTGAACTACTCATACTAGAACTGTAGCTTCAACTAGAACAGTGAGTTCGACAACGAATGCTACTAGAACTACATCTTCAAAGGCAAATTACACACAGTGAGTTGATAAAACATTATCTTCAGCTAATTTCTTAAAACACAGAAATCAGGCTCCAACTCAATCAATTGCAGATTTGAAAAAGTTGGTAAAAAAAGATGAAATTCCAGTCAGAGTTTTTGGACTTTGATGATTAGAAGAAATCTGAATAAATATGACAGTTATCGAATACAAAGATGATATCATCATTGTAGATGCTGGACTTGAATTTGCAAGTTTTGATATGCATGGAGTAGATTATATCATCCCCGATATTTCTTACTTAATTACGAAGAAAAAGAATATTAAAGGAATTCTTATCACTCACGGACATCTTGACCATATCGGAGCAATTAAACACATTCTTTCAGAATTGGATTACCCTATCGTTTATACTACTCCATTAGCATTAGGACTTATTAAAAGAAGTCAGAATGAACAAGACCAGAAAAAAATGAAATATAAAATTATCGATCCAGATATCGATATAATCAAACTTTGAGAATTTCTGGTTGAACCTTTTCGCGTAAACCATTCAATCCCTGAATCAATGTGATATGCAATTCACACTCCAAAAGGAAATATCGTTCATTCATGAGACTTCAAAATCGACTTTGTGCCTGCAATTGATAAGCCTGCTGATTTAGGAAAAATCTCTAGAATTGGTCAAGAATGAGTAAAATTATATCTTGGAGAATCTACAAATGCGAGAACTCCATGACATACTCCAAGTGAAAAATTGATTGGAGAAAATCTTGACCGTGTAATCAGAAGCCATCCGACTCAAAGAATAGTTATCTCAACATTTGCATCTAATATCTGAAGACTTATTCAGATTATTGAAAGTGCTGTAAGACATAATAGAGTAATTTTCCTTGCAGGAAGATCTATGGTTGGAAACGTTCAGCTTTGTCAAGAACTTGGATATATCAACGTTCCAAAAGATATGATTAGACTGGTTTCTGGGGAAATTGATCAAATGCCAGATGAAAGAGTCATGATAGTTTGTACTGGTTCTCAATGAGAAGAATTTAGTGCTCTCGTAAGAATGGCTACTAATACTTACAAAGATTTCATGATTAGACCTGGTGACTGTATATTATTATCTTCTCATACCATTCCAGGAAACGAAAAAGCTGTATGATCATTATTGAATACTTTGATTGATATGTGAATTGATTTGGTAGATGAGCCAACTCTAGCACTTCACACTTCTGGACATGCTTGCCAAGAAGATATGAAAGAAATGATGGCATTATTGAAACCTGAATATTTCTGCCCTATTCACTGAGAAGCATTGATGAGACATGCCCATAAAAAAATCGCTCTCGACATGAGAATCCCTGAGGAAAAAATCTTACTCCCAAAGAATGGTCAGATTGTTGAACTTTACGATGAATGTGTATTATTATCAGAGAAGAGATTGAAGCTCGATACCGTTACAATTGATGGTAAATGACAGTGACATTTGAGCTGAGAATATGTTACCAAAGCTCGTGGAATCATGTCTCAGGATGGAGTGGTTGCATTGATATTCAAGATTGATACTAAGACTAAAGAATTAGTTGGAAACTTACAGATTGAATCCAGAGGATTTGTTTATTCTAGCGAAGTTAAAACAATTCATACTCAGATAGTCGAATTAGCTAGAGCAGAATACAATAAAAATCTGAAAAAGAAAATGGATATAAAGGAAAATCTTAGAAATATAAAAGATTTACTCGAATGAGAGATAGAAAAAATTATTTGAAGAGTTCCGATGATTATCCCAATGTATGTTTACATCAATAGAGAAGCTCTCACTACTCCAGTGCAACAGAATGATGAGGAAGAAATTATTGGAATGACATTAGAAGAGCAAGGTGGAGTTGAATAATACTTGTATAAAAAACAAGCTATACCATTTAGCTTGTTTTTTTTATTCATAATACTAAATTTAAATTAATTTATTACTAAAAGTAGAATAATGTTTCTTGCAATAATTGTGTTAATAGTTTGATTATATTTATTAGTATTTTCAGCAAATCACTTAATCAATACTAGTGTTAGAATTGCAAAACATTTTAATGTTTCAGATTTATTGATTTGATTGACAATTTTAGCCATCTGAACTTCCGCTCCAGAGCTATTCTTATCTTGAATGGCTGCCGTTCAATGAAGTGGATCTCTATCGATCTGAAACATAATTTGATCTAACATATTTAATCTATGAATCATTTTGTGAGTTTCTGCAATTGCTGCCCCCGTTGCAATTCAAAAAAAACTAGTACGTAGAGACTGAGCATTCTTACTATGAGTTACGGCTCTAATCTTCATAATGTTACGAGATCAACATGTAGCATTATGGGAATGAATTAGTTTATTAACTCTTTTAGTGTGATATAATGCCTATCTAATTATAAAAAAAGAATCTCCTACCGACGAGTCAATAGACGTTTCTGTACCAAAAATTAAAAACTTCATATACCTATTTCTATGAGTTGCGTTACTTGCATTCATAAATATCGATATCACTTCTTGAAAATTTATGATAAACTTCGGTATGGACTGAATAAGTGAGGCATTCGTTGTTACTCTTTTTGCGTTGTTTGTGGTTATCGCATTTAGAAGAAGTATCCCCTGAGTAAAAGAAACATCAAAATGAATGCTCCTAAACATTACAAAATTAGTAGCAAGTATCTGACTTTTAGTTATGGCTTCTGATGTAATCGTAGATGCTGCTGTATTTATCGCTCAAACACTATGAATGTCCGAATGGGCAATTTGAGCCACAATTATTGCTGCTGGAACTAGTTTGCCAGAATTAGCAACTACAATTACAGCTATTGTGAAAAAGAAATATGATATGTGAGTGGCTAATTTAGTATGATCTAACATCTTTAATACATTATGAATTATCTGAGTAAGTGCTACAATTCGCCCAATTGAATTAACTCCAGAATGTCTATTACCAGGATGAAATTGTGAATGATTTTTGCACTTTTTCCAAGACACTTCTTTCTCATTCATGCTATTATTCTTAACTATGTGATTAATAATATTCTTTATGAGAAAAGATTGGATGATATCTAGGAAAGAATGATGTATATTGTTAGCCGTTTCTATATGTGTATTAGCATTTGAAACTAGTCCATCATTTTTCTTTGGACTATTATGATAAATAAAATAAAAAGATAATTATCCATCGGCGTAGTTTTTTTGTGCATACAAAATTTGACTTTTATGATAAAATATTTATAATATAGTATGATACATTTTATCATACATTATACTCATGGCGGAAAAAGAAATACTCCATACTGAGGAAATTAAAAAAAAGTACAGTAGTGTCGAAAGAGAAATAAAAAGAAACGTGAGCGAAATATTGTTATTAAATAACATGGGATGGAATGAAACTGCTAGTAGAGGACCATCAATCACTAAAGATTTTCAAATTAGAGAACTTTCACAAAAAGAAAACTCAAAATTTTTATCAAACCCATCCACAATAAAAAGTTTAACAATTAATAATACAGTTACTTCAATTAGAGAAAAACTTGCAAAACTAATTGACGATAAAGTTGATGATAAAGAAATTGCTTCTAAATATAAAGAATGAATAAACCAATTCTTTATAAATTTAATAGATCAAAATAGGGAAAAATTACTATCCATGCACTCTACTCATACAAAATTTGTTGGATACCTTTTACAATCAGAAAAAATTAATAATATAAAAAAAAGAAATATAAAACAACAGATGGCAAAAATACTTGTAAACAAATTTTGAGATGAAGCTTTTAGTGAAGTACCCAACAGACGTAATTCAAAAGAAAGATTTATAGTTCTATCACAAAAATCACTAGATTACCTATTTACTATATTCTATAACGCAAACAAAGTACGAGAATCCCGAGGGAAAAGAATTGATCAAGTCTTTCATGATTGAGATTACCCTTTCATTACAAGAAATGTTAAAGCAACTGAATCTGACTATCTTGATGTAATAACTTACCTCGTAGATAAGACAAAACCAATTTACTACAGCAAAAGATGACCAAGGTGACAAAAACAACGATCAAAAAAAACATCACAATACGCAGACATTCTCCGGGCTTTAACGAACAACCAATTATGAATACACGAAATTAATTTCGAAAATAAAGACACTCCTGATTATCATCGAGATGAAATTACCCAAAATTTATACAAAATATGATGATGATTATTAGACAATGTAATTACAACGCATAATGATTGAGATACAACAAACAAGTTGGAATTAACAAAGAGATTAAAAAGCACATCTTCATGTGTTGAAAAAATTATTGAATGAAAAAAAATAAATGATGCCATTTGATTACGTCTCTCTTCTATATGAATTAGTGGAAAGAATCTTGGAGATATAGAACAAATTAGTAAAGATCGATTCAAAGATTTTAAAGCCAGCTTGAAAAAATATCCAGAAAAATACATACCTGGATATACTCCAGAAAGTTGACAAACAATATCTATAAAAGAAGTTTGTATAGATAACAAATGAGTTTTAGATGCAGATCAAATGAGTGAGATAATTAGATATTTAAATCAAAATGTAAATTCTAGCAGTTCATCACAAAAAGGTAATGATTCAAATGAAGTTCATTTCTTCAAAAGAGAAACGCCGGAATCTCCTTATATAAATACCCCAGAACGAGAGAATAGAATCAAAAAACACTACCCAGAAATATCAAGTAACCCTGAAAAACGAGAAACTATAAAAGGTTTTTATGAAAGGATATGAAGTTGATCTTCAAGGTGAAAGAATTGATCATATAAAGATTTTAAATTCAACATTGTTATTGAAATAAAAGATAAAGATGGTAATCCTACATCAGAAAGAACTATGGAATTACAATTTGATGACATCAATAATGGTAAATGACTTGCGAACTATAATATTAGAAACTTCGAAAGATGGATAAATACACAAAGTAGGCTATCTTTCAGCGTACCTCTTCGCGAAGCAAGAAAAATGTGCGAAAAATGCCTAAAAGATATGTGGCTTTGGGCTAAAAAGTGGACTGCAGAATGAGTAACTCCACAAGAAAAACAAGAATTCTTCAAAATAGATTTTTATGATGGCGAACCACCAATAAATATATCTTGATTCTGAAAAAGAGATGCAAAAAATGATAAATTAATGGACAAAGCTATTATTAAAATAATTAACTATTTTATTCAAAAATGAACTTTAATACTTTGCGATAATGACGAACCATGAAACAGCGCAATTAAAAGATCTCTTCTTACTACAGAAGACTTACGTGATGGAGATCTGATGGAGAATTTACACATATGTAGTAGTCTTGAGTTAGCTTCAGAACAGCATTCATATTTACAGCAAAACCGAGACCGTAAAGTATGAGTATATCTAGAAGATCAAAATAAAATTGGTCGAACTAGCGTATGAGAACTTATAGATCCTATGAACTTATGAAAGAAAAAAGATCCAAGATACTCTGCATGAATTTAATGTTAAATCTCCTCTAACAACTCCGTAATAATACCATTATAACAATCCATTCATTCATCAGTTAATATAAATCATTTTTCGCGCAATTTCAAAAATCCATTTTCTTCGTATAACTTAATCTTTCCTAGATAATCCTCAACTAAAACAGACTTAAATCTTTCAATATCATCAACTCACCTATCTGTACGTAATCATAAGAAGAACGACTCAATCAAATAATCTTTTTTCGTTAATGGACTAATTTCAGATTTTTGTAATTTTTCATTCCCAATATACTTAGGGAAGTATGATGTATTAGTCCGGCGTATTCATTCAAGTCATTCTGAGCGAAGCGAAGAATCCACCTTTTTTAGATGATCAACAACGGCTCAGAAATGCTCACTTCTTCAATTAATAAATGATGAAGCTGAAAGTCATAATCATAAATAATCTTCCATTTCCCAGTAAACTCTATTATGAATACTAGACTTCCCTACTGCAGCAAAATTTGATATTTCATAACGCCTGTATCATCATTGCTGAATTATATTTTTGAGAATATCAAATTCTTCATATATTTCATCTTCATTTCAGAACAGTCCAGATTGCTGGATAATGGAAAAATTTCAATCAGGATTCTTCTTCCATTTTTGATGTTCAAAAAGTTCTAACATATATAGTGAGAAACTATCTGCGAATCATGAATTCACAAAATCCTGAAAAAATTCCAAAGCTGATGGAGTCCATAGTTGTAAATCTCATTTCTTAGTTTGATTAAAGACTCCAAATGCCATAAAATCGAAATTAAACACAGTATTTTCAAGTTTTAAATCTCGCAATCAACGCAGAAATTCTACCATTCAAGGGAATGTATACGGACGTCATGAACTTTCTAAAACTCAATTATCTAAACTCTGTATTCCAAATGAAAAACGAACTCTAGGATATTTTCTAAACTCTTTCTGTAAATTAGAAACAAATTCATAAACTTGATCTTGTGGAAATGGATTACATTCAAAACTTAGCTCTCCCACATTTTCACAATCAAATATTTTTTCACAATGATTAATCAGCTTTTTTATCTCTTCTGATCATATTAAGTTTGGTGTTCATCATCCGAAATATATTGTCCTAATCTCAGCTTTTCAAAATACTTTTCACCATTCATCTATCTCTTCATGCAAATTCGATAAATAATCCTGAATCATTTTTTCGTTGGGTTGTTGAACTACAGAAAAACTACAATATGGACAATTTTTTACACAAAATGGAATATGAATATATATAGATAACATCCTAAAAAAACGAAACAATCAAAACAAAGTATATATACAGTTTTATACAAATATTTCAAATACTTAAAAAGGCAAGTTAAACAAGCAAAAAAGCAACCCTAAAATTTGCATTTTTTTACTTTTTAGAATATAATTAATTACCTTTTATATAAACAAAAAAACAAAACAATGGGACGATTAGCAGAAAAAATTGATAAACGAAGAAAAAATTATCATGCTTTTAAAGAAGATGTAGACTCTTATTTTACCGCAAGAATTATTGTGAGTGATATGCAGGACTGAGAAAGAATGATTGCTTTTCTAAATCCTAATCAGGCCATGGCCTATGGAATCACTGTACACAGTAAAGTAAGCATTATAAGACTAGACTGAGAAGAAATTGTAGCTGATGTTGCTTTTTCAAATAGAGTAACTATCTGAACAATAGCCGCTTCCGCTGAATTAGCTAAAAGGTATAAAATTAACAACCTTGAAATGGTTGGAGTTTGCCTTACTGAGTGAGCATCTATAACAACAAATGCCATCAGGAAGAAAATGAAATGAGAACCAATTACTTATGAAGAGACATATTCAATCATCAAAGACATTTCTGAAAATAAGCTGGATGAAACGATGATGACATACTATGTAGCATCTAGTTATTTTTATCCAACATCTGATGAGGAAACTTATCAAACTGCCAAAGCTATGGCTGAATGTGGATCAATGTTTAAATATCCAAAATGAGAAATTATTGCAGATAAACACTGTATTGGTTGAGTACCAGGGAATGAAACGACTATGGCTTTAATTCCTCTCATTGCGAGTTTATGAATTAAAATTCCTAAAAACTTTTCTAAATCTATCACGTCTCCTGCAGCTACATGAGAATGTGTAAATGTGCTCATGAATATTAATTTTGATAAAGAAGGAATTGAAGAATTAGTAAAGAAAGTAAATTGTTGTTTAGTTCGAGGATGAGGACTAGATTTAGCTCCTGCTGATGATAAATTGATTAAAGTTCAGTATCCTCTTTCAATGCAGTCAAAAGCTAAAGTTGTAAGTTCAATTATGGCAAAAAAATATGCGATGTGAGTAACTCATTCACTTATAGACATCCCCGTCTGACCAACTGCTAAAGTAACTAGTATGGAAGAAGCAAAAGATTGGAAACAAAGATTCGAAATCGTTGGAAAGAAACTCTGAATGAAAATGTCAGTCCAAATTACTCAAGCTAATGAAGTTATTTGAAATTGAGTTTGAGCGGTACTTCAGGTTCGTGAAGTTTTGAGGATTTTACAACAGCATCCAGATAGACCAAAGGATCTAGAGGATAAGATAATTTTCCTTGGAGGTAAACTTATTGAAAATATTTGACTCGTAACTGGTAAAAGTGCGATGAATTTAGCTAGACACCAGCTAGAAACTGGAGCCGCTTGGAATAAGATGAAAGAAATTATTGCAGCTCAATGAGGTAATCCTGATATCGATTCAGAATCTCTTGAATTATGAAAATTTACTTATGATGTAGTCGCTGAGAAGGCGTGAAAAATTACATGAATGGATTTGCACGATGTAAATGCTGTTTGTAGAAGATTAGGTTGTCCTATTATTGATCAGGCGTGAATGTACATTTATAAGAAAACGTGAAGTTCAGTAAATAAAGGTGATGTTATTGCAACTTTGTATGCTCAGGATGAGATTAATTTAAATGCTTGAATCAAAGCTATAAAAGAAAAAAATCCATTCCAAATATCTTCCGATACACTTTCAAATGTAGCCAATAAATGATGAAAAATTTTAAAAACTTTGTCAAAAGTTGGTCAAATGAATGTAGAAGATCTTATTCTAAGAAAAAATAAAGAAGAAGAAAAAAAGGAAAAACCAAAAAAAGATATCACACCCAAAAAAACAAAAAAATGAGAAACGACTAAGTAAGATTTTGAATAATAAACTAATAATGAATAAACTTTATATCATAATATCATAGATATGCCTTGAATCATAGCAACGATATGACCAGCAACACAGAGTCCAGAAAGATTGAAACAGTTATATGATAATTGAGTCAGAATTCTGAGATTTAACTGTTCACATGCAACACACGACTGGATGAAGGAAGTCATTCAAGCTGCAAGAACTGTTGAACGCACAGTATGAAACAGATTTGCGTTTCTCTTGGATACGAAATGACCTGGAATTAGGACATGAGAATTAAGTAATCCTGTGGATTATGTAAAATGAGAAGAGATTAAAATCGTAGTGGATTCCTCTCTCGTAAAAAACGATAAAATCATGTATGTAGACTATCCATACATTATCAAAGATGTAGAAGAATGAAGTCTTGTAAGAATAGAATCATGACTCTTAGATATAAAAGTTACCAAAAAAGCAAGTAATTATATCATTTGAGTTGCTGAGAATGATGCGACTATCACATCTAGAAGACATGTGAATTTACCATGAATTCCAATCAGATTACCATGACTTACAGATAAAGACAAAGATGATATCCTGTTCTGAATCGAACAAAATATGTCATATGTTGCTCTTAGCTTTGCGAGAAAGCAAGAGGATATCCAAGAGTTAAAAGAATTCTTATACAAAAATGGCTGAGCCCATCTTAAAGTAATAGCAAAAATAGAGAATCAGGAATGAATAGATAATATCTCCTGAATTATAAGAAATGCTGATGCTATTATGGTGGCTAGATGAGATTTAGGAGCAGAAGTTCCAGTTGAGACTATTCCTTCTCATCAACTTAATTTAATTCAAAAGACAAAGAGAAAGTGAAAGAAAGTTATCGTCGCTACTCAAATGCTTGAAAGCATGATCAATAATAACTTACCAACTAGAGCTGAAGTATCTGATATATTCTATGCTGTTTCACAGTGAGCTGACTATCTCATGCTATCATGAGAAACATCAATGTGAAAGCATCCAGTAGCTTGTATAAAAGTGATGAATAAAATCATCAATGAAGCTGAAAAATATATTTAGCTTTAGCTTATAAGTCTATTAGTACTTTATTTTATTCTATATTTAATACAAAATGAAAAAAGAAACTGGAAAGGAAAACAAATTTATCTTACGATTCGATGAAATCGGAATCGAAGATGTCCCTTATGTAGGAGGTAAAAACGCCTCACTTGGAGAAATGTATACAAATCTCGTTCCAAAAGGAGTGCACATTCCAAACGGATTTGCTATTACAGCTTACGCCTATCGTTATTTACTAAAAGAAACATGAGCAGACAAAAAGATTAAACAAATCTTAGCTGATTTAGACACTTCTAATATGGAAAATCTAGCTCAAAGAGGATCCAGAGTAAGATCTTTAATTAGATCACTTGAGTTCCCTGAAGATCTAACTAAAGCGATTATCGAAGCGTATAAAAAGATGGAAAAAATCTACTGAAAAAATGTAGATGTAGCTGTTAGAAGTTCTGCTACTGCAGAGGATCTGCCGGATGCTTCATTTGCTGGACAGCAAGATACTTATCTAAACATATTTGGATATGAATCAATTATCGATGCATGTAAAAATTGTTTTGCATCACTATTTACAAATAGAGCTATCTCTTATAGACAAGATAAACATTTTGACCACTTCTCTATCGCATTATCAATTACTGTTCAAAAGATGGTAAGAAGTGATCTTGCTTGTAGTGGAGTAATGTTCTCTATTGATACTGAATCTGGATTTAAGGATGCTGTACTTTTGACTGGAGCATACGGACTAGGAGAAAATGTAGTACAAGGAGCTGTTAACCCAGATGAATGGTACATCTTCAAACCATCTCTTAGGAAATGAAAAAAAGCTATTCTTTCTAAGAAAGTTGGAGAAAAAGCTATCAAAATGATTTACTCATCTTCAGATAAATCTCCTACTAAAAATGTAGCAGTACCTGATGCTGACAGAAAAAAGATGACTCTAACTGATGAGGAAGTTTTAAATCTCGCAAAACAAGTACTTATTATTGAAGATCACTATTCTCAAAAAAAATGAAAATTTTGTCCTATGGATACGGAATGGGCTAAAGATGGTAAAACTGGAGAATTATTTATCGTTCAAGCTAGACCTGAAACAGTTCACTCAAATACAGATATGTCAGTTTTAAAAACTTATGAATTACAGAAAAAATGAGAAGTTCTTATTCAAGGTAGATCTGTATGAGAAAAAATTGGAGCTGGTAAAGCTAATGTAATTAAAGATGTTTCCGCTATAAATAAATTCAGAAAAGGAGAAGTTTTGGTAACTGACATGACAGATCCTGACTGGGAACCAATCATGAAAATTGCTTCAGCTATCGTAACTAATAGATGATGAAGAACATGTCATGCTGCTATCATTTCTCGTGAATTAGGAATCCCTTGTGTAGTAGGAACCAACAATGGAACTGAAGTAATTCCTCAAGGAAAAGATATTACGGTAGATTGTAGTGGAGGAAGTGCAGGTATCGTTTACAAAGGAAAATTACCTTTCAAAGTAAATGAAATCAATATAGCTAAGCTCCCAGAAACTAAAACTCATATTACTATGAATGTAGGATCTCCTGATCAGGCTTTTGAAGAAAGTTTCATTCCTAATGATGGAGTTGGATTGGCTAGAGAAGAATTCATCATCAATTCTTATATCAAAGTACATCCATTAGCTCTCTTACGTTTCAATGAATTGAAGGATGCTAATGTAAAAAAGCAGATTGCTGATTTAACTGTATGATACAAAAACAAAGCTGATTACTTTATCGATAAGTTAGCTGAATGAGTAGCCACTATCGCTGCTGCATTCTATCCAAAGAGAGTAATTCTCAGACTATCAGACTTCAAATCAAATGAATATGCAAACTTAATTGGATGAGCTCAATTCGAACCAAAAGAAGATAATCCAATGATTGGATGGAGATGAGCTTCTAGATACTATTCAGAAAACTATAAAGAAGCCTTTGGTCTAGAATGTAAAGCTGTACTTAAAGTGAGAGAAGAAATGGGATTAGATAATCTAGATGTAATGATCCCATTCCCAAGAACTGTAGATGAAGCTAAAAAGGTAATCAAAACTATGGCTTCATTCGGATTAAAACAAGGAAAACATGGATTAAAAGTTATGTGAATGTGTGAAATCCCTTCAAATGTAATTCTTGCTGAAGAATTCTTGGAAGTTTTTGATGGTTTTAGTATCGGGTCAAATGATCTCACTCAATTAATTCTATGAGTAGATAGAGATTCTGAATTAGTTTCAGATATTTATGATGAAAATAACGAAGCTATCAAAAAGATGATTAGGAGAGTAATTGAAGTAGCCACAGCTAAATGAAAATATATCTGAATCTGTGGACAAGCTCCTTCAGATTATCCAGAATTTGCTAAATTCTTAGTAGAATGCGGCATTGAGTCTATGTCTTTAAATCCAGACACAATGATTAAGACTAGATTAGCTGTTGCAGAAATCGAGAAAAAATTAAAGAAAAAAGGTAGAAAATAAAACGATCCAAAAATTAAAAATAGAGGCTATTCTCCATGGAGAATAGCCTTTTTACAATCTACTTATAAAGATACAAATTATATATTCTTCTAGCACATTCTCCCAAAATCATTTTTTCATTTATATTCACTACACACAAAAACACTATGTTAGTTTTTGCAAAAATTTGATAAAATTATCCTACATAATAACTTATATATTTAAGATATGTAAAAAAAAATTTACAGAAAATGATGCTGGTATGTTTGACATGCGCAAATAATAATATATAGTATGGATACAAAAATGAAAATAAAAATAAATGAAAATTCGGGAACAGGAGTCTGAACAAAAAAACAAAAAAAACAATGGAAAACACTCTCAAAAGGTGGATTATCTTAGGATGTATCCTCGTGGCCGCATTCATCGTCACGCCCACATGTATCGTGCAATGCACAAAAGTCGACTCCGCCGAAGTTGGCATAAAATTCAACAAATTATCCCTCACTGATCAGGGGAAACTGGATGCCACAACGGTGAGTGGATTCGTCTTCTACAACCCTATCAAAACGGATGTTTACACGTATGAAACTCGTGTCAGGCAGTGCAACTACGATCCTTTCATCGTACAAACAAAGGATGGATCTAAATTCAACATGGATCCTCTACTGAACTATCGCATCTTACGTGAGCGCGCCGTCGACGTATTCGGGAAATATAGGAAATCATTGGATTATATCGAAGATACCTATATGCGAACGGCAATTTATGACGCCTACCGTATCAATGCTAACAAGTACACAGCGGACGAATTGATTGCAAATCGCGCAAAATTCGAAGACGATGTCAAGGCAATGCTCGAAGAGACGTTGGTCAATGAAGGATTCTATGTGGAACAGTTTACTTCACAAATCGATCCTCCAAAAAGCTTGATTGATATGATTGATGCTAAAAATGCAGCAGTCCAGGCCGCACTTAAAGCAGAAAATCAAGTCAAAGAAGCTGAGGCTAATGCCAAAATTGAAGTTGCTAAGGCTGAAGGTAGCGCTAAGGCCATGAAAATCAAGGCTGATGCAGAGGCCTATTACAACAAGACCATAGCTGCATCACTGTCCCCCATGATTGTACAAGAAGATTGGATTGAAAAATGGGACGGAAAACTTCCTACCTTTACTGGAGGAAATGGAAGCATACCCATGCTAAATTTCAATCTCTCCAAGTAAAGTACCTGCAACACTTAAAGCCGATACGGATTCCCGTACCGGCTTTTATGTAAAATAAAGAAATCAAAAACTATAAATCTTAATTTATTACTCCACAATTTCTCTCCTAATTCATTTATCCAAATGAACTAATATTTCGTAAGGAATCGTGCCTGCAGCTCTAGCCCATCAAGAGACAGAAGCTTCAGAGCTCTGATCTTTTTCCAACAACACTACTTTATCTCATATCAATATCTTATCATCTCATTCATAACAAGAAAGATTCATACAAACATTACCAATCTGTTTCAAATATCCAGTCTCATGAGAAATTTCCACTTTTTCACGTAATGCACGTGGTAATCATTCCGCATACCCAAATGGAACTGTAATAGTTATTTTATCAGTTTTTTCTACCTGTTTCCACTGTGGGTCATAGGAAACTCATTCATTATATGGTACTGAATTTATAGCAATTATAATTGAAGATAAAGATAATGCTGGCTGTAAAATTTGTCATATTTCATAATCTGGATCATCCTCAGATAATGGATTATATCCATATAAAGCTAATCATGGACGATATGCATTGAAAAAATCATCCTGCAATTTTAACATTCATATACTAGCTCCAATGTGACGATATGTTGGAGTATGACCATAATCTAAAACTTGCTGATACATCATTTTGAATGCTGAAACTTGCTTTTCTATATCCAGTGGATTTGTGGAGAATAGATGTGACATTACTCATTCTATAGTAATTTTTGGACAGTTTTTAAGGAATTCCAAAGCATTTGGCAACAAATCAGCATCTACTCATTCACGATTCATTCCAGTATTGAGAAATAAGTGTATTTTCAGCTTTTTATCTAATTTTGATAATGCTTGTAAAGTTTCCAAGTTGTAGACACAGAATGTCGTCCTTTTAAAATCAAATTTATCATAGTTTACAGGCAATGTTTCTCACATAATTAATACATTAAAATTACTATAACGATGTACGATATTATATTCAGGAAACGAGTCCACCACTATATATTTGATAGGTAATCATTTATAAATTTTCAATATATTGTCTATTCCGTGTCCATATGCATTGGATTTGATTACAGGGAATAAATCTGCATGTGATTTGAGTGACTGCAAATAATTATAATTATTTAACAATGCTGATTGACTAATATAAATACGATTCATTGGCTCAATGTCTGGTTTAAACCAATCTCTAATACTCATTTTGTTTAGGATTCATAAAGTAAAATTATTTTTTGAATCAGTTGTCTTTAATTCTTTTTGCGATTTCTCATCATCATCTTTCAACTACTTTTCACTTCTCGAGAACTATCGTTTCATCTATATTAATATATTCCAAAATCGTGAATATATGCGTAATAATTATGAATGAATTCTCTTCAGTGGAAAGAGATTTCAGCATTTCTGCAACCACTTTGAAAGCATCTACATCTAATCATGAATCTATTTCATCCAAGATTATGTATTTTGGATTGAGAAGTTTCATTTGAAGTATCTCTAATTTTCTACGTTCTCATCAGCTAAATCCCACATTCAAATCACGCCAAAGAAAATCTTTAGAAAGCTGCAGCTCTTCAAGGATTGGCTCGATTATCTTTTTAAATTCCATAAATGTCGTAGTTTTGACTGAATTATCATAAACTCACTTCAAAAATTCGAATAATTTTACTCATGGAATTTCTGGGATATTCTGAAATGCCAAGAATATTCAAAGCTTAGCTCTTTTATCTGGAGATAATTTTAAAAGATTTTCTCAGTCTAATATAATTTCTCCAGCTGTAACTTCGTATTTTGGATGTCACATAAGAGTCATTGCAAATGATGATTTTCCACTACCGTTTTTTCATAATATACAATAATTTTTTCATAAATCAAAATCACAAGAAATCTGATTTAAAATTTCTTTTTCTCATACAGATACAGATAAATTTTTAATTGAAAGCATTAATTCAATTCTAAATAAAAATTCCTATCATAGGATAGGAATTTGTATATAAATTTAAATAGAAAATATTTTATTCATCATCATCTGGAAAATCAATCAAATACTGCTTTCCATCTTTGTCTAATTTTGGTGGTTTGGGTAAATCTTTCTTGTCTTCATCTAGTTTATTCTCTTCTCTTTTCTCAACTTCTTCAGACTCAACTATTAATTCTTGAGGGATGTGCATTTGATCTGGATTCGGAACCACGTCACCATCTTCATTCATTATATCCCTATCATTACCACCATAATGATTTACCGCTCATTCATCTATCTCTTCCTCATCATCAATCTCATCAAAATTTTCTTCATCTAGCTTCTGTTCAATAGCGTCTCTCGCTTCTATTTTCTTAGATTTTTTATTTTGAACTTTTTTCAACTTATTCTCTTCAGCATTTCTTGCCCTTTCTTCCTTTTTTCTTTGTTTTTCTTCATCTTTCCTTTTTTTCTCCTCTTTCCTCCTCTTTTTCTCTTCTTCTTTTTTAGCTATTTCTTCTCTAGTTAATCTCATAGTTTCTAACAAAGAATCAGATGTCTTTACCAATACTTTACCAGTATCTATTTTGGTACGAATCCTTCTTTCAGCACCAGAATAAGAACTAAAAAACCTATATACTAAATCTTCATCACTATGCCATCACCATCTCTCACAATAATTCTTACACAAAGCAAACCAGTCCCATTGATGCTCTCATCTCTCTTCATCTCTACCATAACGCCTCTTTGCCTCAAAGAAGCCTGTTAATAAATCTGCGACATGATCAGTATTACGTTGTAATAAAAATTTATACCATTGATTTAAAAGATTTTCAGGATTTTTATTATTTATATTATTTTTAACTAAATAATTCATCCATTCTCCATAAATCTCTAATAATGAAATCTGCTTCCATCCTCAATTTCAATCTTTTACAAGCATACGTTCTTGAACTTCTTTTAATCTTTCTTTTAAATGCTCCTCAATTTTTTCAAAACGTTCTGTTAATTTCTCTTTATCCATATTATTATTAATAGTTATAAAATATATGTTAACATAATAATACATAAAATTCTAAAAAAGTCAAATCTAAAAACATCAATATAAAATCGGCTTTGAATTGTATGAGAGAAAATATATATATTGTATGTGTTTTATATCCACATAAACATTATGAAAAAAGAAGTAAAAATCATTTTATATTGTGTTTTAGCTGTGATTTTAATCGCAGTTTTATGTATTATAGTTTGATTACAATCAAAGAATGAGGCATGAGAACCAGATGATGATATTATAGAAACAAATTTAGAAGAGGTAGCTGAAGTTGATATTGTACAACCAGAAACATCTGATAATTTTGAACAAGATGTCATGAACGATTTGGAATCTTTTTTCAATAATAATAATGGTTATGAGAATATTCAATGAGAATTTTGATTTGTAAGCAATTAATCAATGCAAGAAATTGTTCGGAATAATGATGATAATACTATATTACAACAGTATAAAAATCTGAAAGAAGGTTTTCATGTAACTACACAATCAAATTCAAATATTAGATTCTGAGCTGTAATTAAGAATAGTCAAATTTCATTTAATTTTGATATACAGAATGAAAATTCAAGTCTCGAGTGTTACTTCTTAATACCTGCGATTAAAAATCAAAATGTTAAATTAGATATTCAAACAAACTTTAAAGCAAAAAATACAAAATGTATAATCAATGTAATAGCACTAGCTGATGATGAAGCATCAATTACTTTAAACTGAAATCTACATATAGAAAAAGATATCAATAATATTGAGGCAAGATTATATGAAGAGACTCTCCTATTGTGAAATGCAAAATACATATCACTTATTCCATGACTTAGGGTAGATTCTCCCGATGTAATTGCATCCCATTGAGCCAAAATTCAACGTATTTCTCCTGAGAGAATATTCTACATGCAAAGTCGTTGATTAAGCAGTGAAAAAGCTATAAATATGATTATCAATTCTTATTCAGAACAAATTATTGATAAATTACAATTAAACGAACAACAGCAATCTGAATTTTATTCCATAATACAATAAAAACAATGCAAAAATATTTTGATTTATTACTTGAATTACTTTGGCCTGATGAAGATGATTTTCTTATAGAAGAAAAGAAAAAATTATCTGCAACCGCAAAAAAGATTGAAGAAAGATGAGATAAAAATTTGAAAATAGCCCACAAACTTTGATTTATATTTAGGGCTTATGAAGATCTATTAAATGAGAAAATTACACTTGATGAATTTCTATCTACATGAGATATTACAAGTGCAAGAAATATTTCAAAACCTAGTGAGTCTTCAATTGATGTATTAAATTGAATAATTCAGTGAAAAAATGGCGATAAGAACACTCTTTTTATTCTCGATTCTATTAGTTTTGTCTCTCTTGCTAAAAAAGATAAGGAGACTATACAAAATTGGGCAAAAGACCATAACTGTGAATTGATATTCTGCTAACATTTTTTATACATTAATTATACAACAATGTCTGACTGTATTTTCTGTAAAATCGCTAATAGAGAATCTCCATGTTTTAAAATTTGGGAAAACGACGAATTTCTTGCATTCCTGGACATCATGCCAAATGTAAAATGACAAACTTTACTCATTCCTAAACAGCATTACAATTCAGATTTATTTGAAATTGATGATGAAAAATTTTATGGAAGACTTATGGTTGCTGCAAAAGAAGTAATCGATATGCTCAAAAAAAGTCTGAAAGTTCAGCGTGTATGAATGATTATGGAATGAATGGGAGTTAATCACCTACATTTGAAGCTCTACCCAATGTACGGATTAGATGAAAAACGAGAACCGAACGAATCTCCAAAACACGTATTCTTTGAAAATTATCCATGATATTTGACAACTCAAATGTGAGATCAAGCTGATATGGAAGAATTATGAGCTATTCAAGTCCAAATCACAAATTGATCGGCTTTAAACTAGTATATCATTTTGTGTGTAACAAATTTCCCCATAAAATTCGCTATTCTGAGCGATAGCAAAGAATCTTGTGTGTATTATTAACATTACTAATATAAAATAAGTAACCGGCACTAATTGCCGGTTTTTTATAACCATCAGTTATCAAAAAATTGTATAATTTTAATTAAGTCAATAAATAATACATACTCTTTTCATATTATATACAAAAATCTGGCAAAATGTGCCTGATTTTTTGCATTTTAGTGACTTCGTGAATATAATTAGTTGTAGATTTATATTGATTGTTTTTTATTAAATGTACCAGACATTGGACGAACTTGAACATGTGCTTTCACGTAAACCTAAGATATTTTCAAAGTTTTCAAAAATTTTTAATGAATTAAAAATTCTCTGACTGATTTTTACTGTTCTTTTCTTGGGAACATATCTCGTTACCAATGCTCAATTAGTAATTGATAATTTTAATGATTATTTTTCTCCAACTGAGGTTCTTTGAATCTCAGAAGATGTTTCTAGGTTTAATTCTAATCAATTATCGTCAGAAAATAGTGTAGAAAAAGTGGATGAGCTAATTGAAAAATATGGGGACATTATTTCTCTTCAGCAAGATATTGCCCCAAGTATGGACAATTATCTACAAAACAACATAGATAGTTATGATTTTTCTTTCAATATGTTACCACCTACGAATAGGCTTATAATTCCAGCAATCAGCCTAGATGTACCTCTAATACAGACTGATATAAATAATTATTCAGATTTTACTGAATCTACATTTGATGCTGACCTAGAAAATTGAGTAGTAAAATATCCTACGACTCCAAATCCATGAGAATGAGGTAATGCTTTTTTCTTCGGGCACACATCGCAAGAATACTGGAAAAATAATCCATATGGAACTGTATTTCGTAGGATTCCCCAATTGAGAGAAAATGATAAAATTCAAGTTGTACGAGATGGTGTACTGTATGAATATAAAGTAGTAAAAACTATTATAGTAAAACCAAAGAATGTTAATGATACGTATATGAATTTTTGAGAAACTGGGGAGGAATATATAACTTTGATGTGATGTTATCCTGTATGAAGAACCGACAAAAGAATGATGGTATTCGCAGAGAGAATCTAATTTTATTTACAATAACTATAATATGCTTCCATTTAACGAATTACGATTCAATATAACCTTTTGGGTACTAATAACTCTATATTGATTTTCTTGACTGTGAAATTTTTTTGCTCGTATGCCAAAACCATGCGATGATGATGATGAAATCTTTCATTTTAACCATTGCAGTTATAGCTTCCGATTAATAACTTCATTGATATTTCTATTAATTTGATTAGCACAATTTCAATATCAAATACTAGTATTTCTAACAGTAGCTGAAATATGTATGGTTATAATTATATACATCAAACTGATAATCAACAAAGAGAAATATTTAAAAAAACAATCAAAAAAACTGGCATCAATCAATAAAAAAAGGACAAATGAGATAAAAGATAGGCTTCTCTAGCTATAACTCATCAACCTATCAATTCTATCATCAATACTTGGATGCGAATCCCGTATTGATGTTTTTATTTTTTTCTTTCAAATATTATTATCATCCAATCATCTCCAAGTGATATCGCTAGGCCTCTTAATTTCTGCAATAAAGAATCATGAAATATTTTCGTTAGCCTTTGATACATATGAATCGCTCGAAATTTTTCTCAAAGCCGAAATCATAGACTGATTATCTCTCGTTAATTCTACAGATCACAAATCCGCCATGTATTCTCTTTTACGAGAAATAGCTAATCTAACCAGCGGATACAATAGATATCATAGTAACAAAAATGCTAACCCAAGAACGAATATTCATCAAGATTTTTTGGATGACGATGACGATCTTCCACTTCTTACGATAATTTGTCACACTACAGATACCACCCCCACAAACACATAAGCTACATACATTAATAAGGAATCTTTATTTATCAGATGAGTTAATTCATGACCCGCTACAGCTTCAATCTCTCTCTTATCCAAATTTTGCAACAAACCAGATGTAAAAGCAATCCATGAATCTTTTTGTCTCCATCATGTCGCAAATGCATTCATTCAAGGTTCATCAATTATAGCAATCTTTGGCATGGGAAGTCATTTCGATATACAAAGATTCTCAACTATATTATATATTTCAGGATTCTGTTTCCTTGTAATTGCTTTGGCTCCTGTGAGTCAA
>Ga0310690_10001064_pt1 | contig 51552 bp, 75 predicted proteins | sample AusTroGonzalo_MG_2_FD_207661 | JGI IMG/M metagenome (GOLD analysis project Ga0310690, IMG submission 207661) | Bovine rumen microbial communities from tropical cattle in Woodstock, Queensland, Australia - Gonzalo_04 (v2) (version 2) | ecosystem: Host-associated > Mammals > Digestive system >... | reverse complement strand
TCAGATAATTCGGGTGCGTCTAAACCTTTCTTTTTAGCTTCTTCTCTATCTCGTCTATTTTCCATAGCCGCTCTAGCCTATTTTATATAATCTTCAATTTGTCTAGCAAGAGCAGTATCCTAATAAATAAGATTTCTATTATACTATTTCATGTCATTTATAATTTTATCAATAGTATCATAAGGAGTATTTATCTCATATCTAGGAATTTGACCACCATATTTCTAACAATAGGCAACTAACTAACCCACAGAATCAATAAAATCTCTTTTCTCATCTTTATTCTGTGCTGCTGTAAAATTTGCGGACTTCCTTAAAGTATCATAGACTCTAGAGAGTTTCTGGTACCCTTCCACATCTCCGATATCGATTGCCTGGTTCATTTTTAAATATGTTTTACATATAAAAATTAGTGAGTTTTTACTATCTGCATCTTGAATATCGAAAGAATCCATCATTTCTTTATACTTTTTCTATAACTAAACCCACTAAGAAATTTTATAAGTTCGTCCCCATTTTAATGCTAAATATTGTTTATCCTCAAGAGTCAACTAAGAGGTAAGATCAGGAATCTGATCCTATGGAAGAAAGTCTTTTTCGTTAAACATATTATTCTGTCCTATAGGATCTCGATATGGAGTTATATATTCATGCTACTTCTGATACTCTGTTGTCATCAAAGTTCTGTATTGAGCCTATGTAATTTCTCCATTCTAAAATTGCTAACGAACTTTCTATATTTCTTCTTGGGTCTGTTCTTCCTTTAAACGCATTGCAGCCTAATGTTTTTCTTGCTATCTTTTACTATCTTCCCATCTAAGTTCTTTAAATTGCTTTAGTTTCATCTTAGATAAGTACTTACCTATTACAGACATACCATTCATTTTCTGAGGATTTTTTGCATAGGCTTTATCTCGTAAGGTATTCCACTCCCACGGCAACCAAGGAACATCCGCCATCTATATAATCCATAAAAAGGTTCTTTCATCAAAATTATCAATATGCATAGTTAGGCATGACTTACACATCTAAAATTTTTCACCATTTCTATAGGTATAAAAATTTGTATCCTACATTTCTCTGTTGCATTTAGAACAAATTCTTTTAGCCATTTATTTCCCTCCTTTATAAAACTCTTTTTGTAATTCTAATAATTTTACTTTCTTTCTTTTCTTTTTTATTTTTCTGTTTTTCTAAATCTCTTTTCTTTTTTGTTTTTGAATTTCTGCAACTTTTACAAATGGAATAAAATCCATCTTTACTAGAACCATTTTTAGAAAAGAATTTATTATGCGCGAGTTTTATTTTTCCGCATCTTGAACATTTCTTCCAAACTCCTCGTTCCTTCTAAGTATAGTACCACTCTAGATACTGCTACTAAGCGGCTGCCGCAATTAATTTAGGTATTTTCTTTCGCCAAAGAGATGATATATATTCTACTGAATATTTTATATCAAATTCATCTTCTAATAATTCTTGTATCTATTTATTTTGTTTTTTATCTATTTTATATATCAATAGACGATAATATAAAGGATACTCATCTTTTAAAGCCCTTTCGATTAAGTTATCTAAATCCCACATAAGATAATATCCATCTGTATAAAATTTATCATAGCAATCTTCTTTTAATCGGGAATAATTACACAAGAGTACAGAAATGTGAGCGGGATTAGTTAGAGATATTAAACTCTGGTCCTAAACTCTTCCGTCTGGAGTTATAATAATTTTATCGTCTATGTTTAATGAATTGAAACTTTTAATTCCATTAGAGCAGTATATTGGTTGTTTAAAAGAATTTTTTATAACGTATTGATCCTGGCGCATTTCAATTAATTGCTTTTTTAATAAGAAGCGGCGGCGTCCTAATGCTTTCTTTTCCTGGATCTATACGCTCTTGATCGCCTCCCGCAATAATTTTAAATATGGAATATCTATCAAATCTTGCTAAGTTATAGAAATTTTAGGTGTAAAAATTATGTTCTTATCATTCGCAATTAAATTAAAAATACCATCCTCTCCATTTTCAAATTTTAATGCTAATCCCTAATATGAAATTTCTCTTTTATTTATTGTTACTTTTCTATTGTCTGTTATAATTTTTTTACTTTTTTTTTCTTCTTTTGTCATAGCAGATATAATATAATTGGCTAAAATTTCTAAATATTGTTTAGTTAATCTTTCTTCTGTTGACTATTCAATAATTTTTTTAACTAGTTCTACTCTCTAAGAGGGAGACTATATTTTATAATCTAATTTTGTTACATTATTAGTTTCTATTGCAAAAACCTCCCTTCCCAATTATATGTTTTTATTATACCAAAATTTTTCACTTTTGTCAAAAGAAAATTATTGACTTTTAATAAAATAAATGTTATAATAAAAACAAAAGAGAGGTAAAAAATGAAACTAGGTACATATTACAAGAGAAAAGCAAGGAATAGCGCAAGACAATTTATCTATCAGCTGATTTGGCAAGAGGCAGTTCCAAAAAGGATGAAGAAAAGCGGCGGCCGGTCAACGCATGATAGGCCTAGAAAAATGTTAGATTAAAGGAGGTCCCGCATGGATGTTTATGTTGTAAGTTATAGAGAATTTTGGGGTAAGGATACTATTGTTACAGTTTTTGATAATGAAAAAGCTGCTATGGAAATGTATAATCTTTTAAAAGATAGTTATATTACTAGCGTTGATCTATGCCCAGTCTATAAGGAGATTCAAATAAGATGAAATGGGAGCCAATAAAAGATGAGGATTGGGCTGGTGGTGGATATTACCAGTGCCCGCATTGTAAGTATGGATTTTCTTTTAATGCTTTTCCACTTGCCTATGAAGAATTTTATTACTGCCCGCATTGTGGGAGTTTGGTAATTGATAAAGGCGATAAAATAAAATTAAATTTTTTACAATATCTTTTTGATATAATAGATAAGGATACAATGAAAGAATATATAAATTTATATAATGATAATTTTGAAAAGGAAGAAGAAAAAATAAGCTATGATGAATTTTATTGATGCGGACAAAGCTATTAAATTAATTGAATCTGATAAAGTGAATATTACTCCAGATCTTCTCGCAGTGGGTGCTAGACGAGAGGTGTATGAAGCAGCAAACGCCGCTTGTGATAGACATATTAGGATGTTGGAAGGGTTGGAAAAACAGCCAGAACAGCAGTGGATACCATGCAGTGAGCGGTTGCCAGAGAAAACAGAGAAATCATATTGGGTATGTCTTGAAAGTGGTGGTCAATGTCAATGCAGATGGACAAATAATATGTATGGACTTGGAAGCAACGAGTGGAGCAAATGGGGGTGGCATGTTATGGATAAACCACAGTATGCAACTGTCATAGCGTGGCGTGAATTGCCAGAACCGTACAGAAGTGAGCAGAGAGGTGAGCAGGAATGATAATTTGCGGATTCCCCGGAACGGGTAAGTCGATGATGGCAAAGTCTTCTCAGTGGGTTGATTTGGAAAGTACACCATTTAAGAAGAATTGGCTTTTATATGCGGAGGTCGCAAGGCATATGAGCGACAATGGATACACAGTGATGGTATCAACACACGAAGGATTGCTTGATGCGTTTGAACAGATAGGAGCAAGATATACGGTTGTAATACCGCCCATAACAGATAAGGAAGTATATCTTCATCGGTATGATATGAGAGGGAACACATATGATTTTATTAGGCTTCTGGATGCGAATTGGCAAAGATGGATATCTGCAATCATTGAAAAACCTACTGTCTTAAAAACAGTTGTTGTGCTACCAAAAGATGGATGTATCAAGGCATGGGCTGATAATATGAGAGGTAAGAAGGAATGAGAAAAATTAAGATTAAACAGAATACACTTGGAGACACAAGAACGGCAACAAAAGTTCCAACATTTTATGAACTTGTTGATAGTAATAGAGACCATATTATTGACGTATCTAATATGATGGATTATATTGCAGATAAAATTAAGCTAGCAGGAAAACTTCATGATTGTACAAAAGTAAACGATCCTGAAAAATCACTGTTTTACCGAGAATTGTGTGCAACGATAGAGGGAAAAATGGATAGCTTTGTTGATGGAGAATGGTATCCAATGCATTGTAAGACAGAGAGACATCATCTTAATGAGTATTGCCCTGATGATGTAACCTTGATTGATGTAATAGAAATGATATGTGATTGCGTTTGTGCGGGGCTCGCTAGAAGCGGAAACGTAAGACCTGTTGAAATTAGTACAGATATTCTTAAACGTGCTGTCGATAATACCGTTGAAATGCTCACAGATATTGCGGAGATTGAGGAATGAATAGATATATAAATATTGATGATGACAGGAATCAAATGTTAGTTCTTAATAATGATTCTATCGTTTATGAAATTGATAAAAATGTTTTAAAGGAGAGAATTATGAACTTAGGATGGAATGACATAAGCGACCAGCCGAAGCCTTATTATGGATGTGCGGTTAGGGTTGATGTTGATGGTGCAGTAATGCTTTATAATGAAATTGTTTGTTGGAATGAAGAAAAATGGATTGATGCTGATGGGGAAGAGGTTCCTTATAAGGTTGTTGCTTGGCATGAGATTCCATCATATGAAAAGTAAAATTTTTTGGTGCAGATATGAGAGGTAACAATCATGATATTAATTGATATTCCACAAGTTGCGTACAAAACATTGAGGATAGAGTATATAGTCAGGAAAGACGATGGCAGCAGAGATAGAGTATTGGAGTATGAATTAGAACAGAATTTACAAAGAAGAACATTGCAAGGCTTTCCTTATTCTGAATTGCATGACCATGTAAGGTAAGAAGGTATTGTGGAGCTAGATAGAAAAAAAGGTGTTTATCAGAAGCATTTCATTTATTTGAATGAATGGACTGCTTATACTGTTGAAGATTTGAATGGAACTGCTGTTTCTAGATACGCTTATGAATTAGAATTTATGCCACAAATGTTGGTTCCTGTGAAAATTACTGCTAATGAAATTGCAGAAGATGCTTATAGTTACATGGAAGAGGAGACAGAGAATAAGTAATTATCGCTTCTTTGTCTTTAAAAAATTTTTTGGTATCGTTTCTTTGTTTTTATAAAAACTTTTGGTGCTGAAAATATTTTTTATTATCGTTTCTTTGTTTTTATAAAAACTTTTGGTGCAGGGATTGTGGAGCGCAAAGTGATTTTCAAATTTTCCAAAAATTTTTCCCATAATTATACCCCCTCTTGAAAAGGTCTTGAGAACAGTCGCGTAGAACAACATTTCAGTTTCATTTCCAAAATAGAAAGGTAGGGGGTATAATTTAAAACCACTCAATTTCTACACGAATACAAAACAAAAGAAACAACATAACAAATAAATAAAAAATAAAACAAATAAAAAAATTTTTATTTAGATAAAATAAAATAAATTGTAATTGCGCGGCGCGTGGTCTTGCGCCACGCACCGATTCAACTAATACAACATGAACAGCATAATTTCCAAATCTAAAGAACGAAACGAAACAATTGATATTTAATCCTAAAATTCTACGAAAAAGTATTTTAGAACAAAGTGTGTTAAGAAAATAACAATCTGGTTTCTTTCCAAATGTTATCTTTCTTTTATTTCAGGAACGAAATTTGTTACAAGAATGTTACAAAATTTTACAATTTTGTTATAATTCTACATGAATCGAGGATAATTAAATTTATTAACAAAATGTTACAATTTAATTAACAAAATGTTAATCAAAGAATTTTATTTCTTCAGGGTTAGTCAACCATCAGCAAGGACAAAGCTATCATTTTAACCAAAGCAAACAAACATCAAAAGAGTTCAATTAAACAAACAACATCAAAACAAACAAACAACAAAAGAACAACAACAAACAAATAAATAAACAAAATAAATAATAATAAATAAATAATAATAAACAAATAATAATGAATAATAATAAATAAATAATACAATAACATTTATTTATTACTACAAAAACAGTAAAAGAATAATGCAACAGACTAGCAGAAAAGAGAAAAGAATACCAGATCATTCTCAAACATTAAGAGAAGCAAGAACGAAGTGTGTTAAGTTATTAACATAACAAACTTGATGTTTTGTTCAATTAATTATTGTATTTATTTTAATTAATGTTATTGATAAAATAATTAAAATAATTAATTAAAATAAATACAATAATTAATAATTAAATAGTTTTGTTATTAATATTTTTATTTAATAACACAGAAACAGTAAAGAATTATTAAAACTTATCCAGAGAAAAGAAACTGCAGGATCTTGTTTTGATCCGGTAAACACCAGTAACAAGAGGGAACAACAGAGGCAAGAACAAAGTATGTTAAGTTATTAACATAACAAAGTTTGTTAAGAATAAGACAAAAGAAAGAACAAACAAAACAAAAGGCGTCAAGAACAAAGTGTGTTAAGTTATTAACATAACAAAGTTTTGTTTGTTGACAATAGAAGAAAGATTGTTAAGTTATTAACTTAACAAAGAACTGCGGTCGCCGGTGTATCTCACACGATGCCAGCGCAATGCAGACTTTCGCCTGCGGCCGCAGCAAGCCGAAAAATTATATCACATGAGAATTGAAGTTGTCAATATTGGAAAAATGCACAAAGATAAAGACTAAAATAATCCTAAAATTCTACGTTTTGACTAACAAAGATCATCAAAATAACCAATGAACAACGACAGTTTTTGTGCAAAAATACTTTAGTATGTTTTGCACAAAAACCGATCATTTTCCAGATCTTCTTTTGTAAAAAGTAAACAATGAAAAAAATAAGTTTGTACAATCTGTATAAAAGACTCGCTTCATTTTGTTTATTTTACCCTTGTTTTTTGAAAACAGATGTAGTACAATGACCTTGTCAATAAGACAAAGGCACACGAGAAAGTGAGGAAAGAACAATGACAAGAGAAGAAGTCTTGGTAAACGATGTAAAAAGAGTTACCGACAATTATGTAGAAGTAGGGAAAAACAATATCGTCGTTTTCGCAAAAACCGATGATGAAATCGCAGAACTGGAAATTCTTTTTTGGAATTTCAGAAGCGAAAAAGTAGACTCTGGTGATGATTTCATCGCTTACAAATATCCCTTAGTAAAAACCACCATCACCATCTATGAGCGGATTTAATCCGCTCATAGGATAAAGAAGAAAGGAACGTAAAACAATGAGAACTGAAAAAGAATATCTGCAGGAGATGGAAGCCGATAAAGAAGCCTATAAAATCAGCATAACCGACTTTCAGACATGGCTTGAGGATATGAAACTTGAGGATAAGTTCCATAAGGCAATCAAAACCGAATCGGTGTGGTTTGTAGCAAGCGATTATAGCATTCCTGTTATCATGGTCAAATACTTCCAGAGAGCCGCTTAAAGGCTCTCTGGTATAGGGAATCAATCAACAGACCGACAAAAGAAAGGAAGAAAAAAAATGAGAGCTTTAGTTTATGAATGTTATTTCAGAAATATGTATGTAAAAACCGTCAAGACTTACAGAGAGGCAGAGGATTGGAAGAAAGAACTTCCGTATAACACTTACAAGGATGTTGTGATTGATGAGAAGCCGATGGAAACTGAAAAAGAAAAGGCGATCCGCCTGGCAAGGATTGCAAAAAGAGCAGAAAAGAGAAAGATGAAAAGGAGCAAGTGAAAAACTTGCTCCTTTTTTCGTTGGGCCGCGCACCTCCGCCCAGACTCCGGCGCGGCCCGAGAATCCATTATACCACACGCCAGCCAAAAAGTCAAGAGGAAAAATGCACAAAGATTCAGGAAATCTGATCCCAAATTTCTACGTTTTGCACAAAAAATTTTCTCTCACTCCCCTCTAAAACTTTGGTCATTTTGTATAATTCAGACATTAAATTTTGTATAAAATGCCGATTGTTTTCTCCGGCATATCTGCTATAATAGTATACAGATAGAGATAAGGAGGAACAAACAATGAACAAGACAGTCGTATTTGAAAACCTGATTCAGAAATATAACGAGAAGTCCTTTACTCACAATTATATCTATGGCTTCCATTTCCAGAACGTGGTCTATATGGTCAAGGCTACCGCCGAAATCATGCCCTACATCTTAAAGCTGGACAAGGCAAGCCGTGGGGCTGGATATAGCCTCCGCTTCAAACCGACAGTGACTCAGAAAGTTCTGCTCCTCTCCAAAGGTGCTGAGGTTCTTTGTTCCAAGGAATTCTTCGAAGAGACCGTAGCCGAAAGCAAATACAACAAAGGTGAAATCTTCGAGAAGATGGTTACTGAAAAATTCGGGCAGGTCTGGACAAAAGACAGCATCCCTTTTACAGAAGCCGGAGATATCGAGATCGAGGGAATCGCTTACCAGATTAAATATGAGTCGGCAACCTTCACAAATGAAAAAATTATCGCAGGGATGTAAAAAATCCCTGTGATATCAAAAGAAACCTGTTGACAAAAATAAAAATATATGATATAATTAAGAAAACGAAAGGAAAGGAAGATGAAAATGTTAATTATTTTACGTCTTATTGCTATTGTTATTATTGCGTTTGATATTTTTATGGTTTCCCCTTTTGGAATATTTTGGATGATGGACAATATGGACGAACATAAACCTTGTTATGGAGTTATTTTCATGTTTGTTTCTGCTATTCCCTTAATAATAATTTTAACAATATTAAATCTAATTTAAATAGAAAGGAAGATGAAAATGTTAATTTATCTATTTGCACTTCTTACTTTTGAAACCATTCTCTTCTTTGGCGCAGGGGCAATTATTGCGGGATCGACAGCCCTGATATGTGCGGGCGTCTGTTTTTTCCTGATCTGGGTATATCTTCCTGCCAATGTTCGAATGAATCACTTCTGGAGACGCAACCCTTACCCACTTTGGAAAGGCTCCCGCATTTATAGAATAGATACTGAAAAAGAGTCCTACTTTTTCATAATTAAAAGAACTAGGACTTATAAAGAATTTTACCAAATTACTAACAGGGTCTTTATTGAAAGATAAAGACCCTAGTTAATGGGCGGGCCGCGCTGGCTCGCCGCGCGGCCCAAAATACCATTATACCATACGCCAGAGAAAAAGTCAAGCGAAAACCTGCACAAAGATCCGAGGAATCTGATCCCGAAATTTGTGCAATATTCCGATATTGACGTTCTGGCTCTGGTATGGTATACTCTAATCAAGATAAGAGAAAGGCAGGAAATAAAAATGAACAAGGCTCTGGTATTTGATATGGACGGAACAATCGCTAATCTTTATGGAGTCGAGGGATGGCTCGAAATGCTCAGGTCTGAGGATGCAACCCCTTATGAGGTCGCCGCTCCAATCTATGCTCCCTTTGCATTGAACGCTGTACTGTACGCTCTGAAAAACAAGGGCTGGAAAATCATCATCACCACTTGGCTGGCAAAAGGAAGCACCAAGGAATATGATAACAAAGTCAGAACCGCAAAAAAGAACTGGCTTGAAAGAATGGGTTTCCCTTATGATGAAATCCATCTCGTAAAATATGGAACTACAAAAGCGAACTGCACTAGGAAGCAGGGCGGTTTCCAGATTCTTATAGACGATAATGAGCAAGTCCGCAAAGGTTGGAAGCTCGGCAGAACAATAGACGCAAATAACAACATTCTGGATGAATTGGTTGCCCTTATATAGGGCAACCCCCATAAAAACAAGAGAGGAAGAAGAATATGGATAAAATTGAAGTATTATGCGGTCTGACCCTGACAAAAGAAGAAGTAACTGCTTGTAACGAGCTGATTAATAAAATGCGGGCAGAGCGTCGCCGTCAAGCCCAGATTGAAATAACAAAATACCATCTTGAGGAAGATATTGCGGTAGCTATTAAAAATATTGGACTGGATGACACAAAAAGGATACTTCGAGAATTAAACCGAAGATTGCGGGATTTTCCAAAAGATGATGATACCCCTTTTGATTAAAAGGGGTATTTTTTTGAGCGGGCCGCACGCCACCGGCGCGCGGCGAAATTCCATTATACCACAGCCCAGAGAAAAAGTCAATAGGAAAAATGAACAAACTTCAGACCTGCGGAATCCCGATTTTTGTGCATGATGCCAGGGTAATCTTGAACAAAGCGACGCCCGCATTTTTGTGCATTTTGTCTATTGCAATCCTCGGATTTTTTTGATACAATAAAGGAGCATTAAGAAAGGAGCGAAATAATCGTGGATAAAAGAATCAATTATTTAATCGGTCTGGATACAGAAACTTGCAACGGCATCATGGTAGGGGAAAAACTTGACTTGTCGCAATCCCTTGTCTACGACTTGGGATGGGCGGTCACTGACAAAAAGGGCAGGATTTATAAAACAGAATCCTTTGTCATCGCAGAAATCTTTCTCGGAATGAAGGACGTTATGAAATCCGCTTACTACGCCAATAAAATCCCTATGTATTGGGAACAAATTAAATCTGGTCAGCGGAAACTTGCTAGCTTCTGGACAGTAAAAAAAGCATTTTACGCTGATATCAAAAAGTACGGCGTAAAAAATGTTTTTGCTCACAACGCAGGATTTGACGTTCGGGCACTTAATAATACCATCAGATATATCACAAAAAGTCGCTTCCGTTGGTTCTTCCCTTTCGGGCTTGAAATTTGGGATACTCTGAAAATGGCAAGACAAACAATCGGCAAACAGAAAACCTATCAAGAATTTTGTGCAAAAAACAATTACCTGACAAAACATAAAAAGCCACAAGTAAGACTCACCGCGGAAATCTTATACCGCTACATTTCTGGAAACAATGACTTTGTAGAAAGTCATACAGGACTTGAGGATGTTTTAATAGAAACTAAAATCATGGCGAAATGTTTCGCTCAGCATAAAAGCATGATAAAAAAGCTGTACCCCTAAAAAATAGGGGTATGGCGCCCGGCCGCCGAATTGTGTACACAATATCGAAAAAAGCCGACAAAAGTCATACTTGACATATTAAAAAAAATATGATATAATAAAGAAAAATAAAAAAGAAAAATTTTTTTGAAAGACAAAAGGGGGATTCAAAATGACTTACAATGTAAATGGTAAATCCGTGAATATTCCAGATGCAGACATTGACAGGTACGTGGATGCGTTAGGCATCTCTGTTGCAGAAGCCGTTGATATGTGGCTGTGTGATAATGACTACGCCACCAATGAGGAACAGGAAAAGCTGGTAGAAAAGTCCAAAGGTCAAAGAAGATACGAAAAATCTGACAATCCCCGAAAAAAATCCACAAGAGAAAGAAAAGTTGACGAGGAAAAGAAACATCTTCTCTCTTGCGTGAATGTTCTTCTGGAAGGGATGAAAATTCAGACAACTGTCAAAAACGAAGCGGAGATTTCTTTCAACTATGGGGAAAACTCCTATACTATCAAACTTATCAAGCACCGCCCGCCTAAAAACTGACAATAGCAAGATCAACAAAGGGATGCCAACAGCATCCCTTATTTTTGTGCATTATTCCGATATTGACAAGCGGAAGTCGCAGGTGTATAATGTCGCGCCGCGGTCCTCCGGGCCGCGGCCAAAATTCCATTATATCATACTCGCCGCAGTTTTGTCAAGCGAAAAGTGCAAAAAAGTTGCACAAAATATCTTCCCATAATTAGTGCAATATTCCGATATTGATTTTTTCAAAAATTTTTGATATAATTTAATCAAGATAAAGGAAAGGAAAAAAAGTAAAGAGGTTGAACGAGCCTAGGTCGCCGATTGATTTCTTGAAAAAAACTTTTCAAAATCTTAAAAAAACTCTTGACAAACAAAAAATCTATGGTATAATAAAGCCATAGAAAACAAACAAAAAGCATTTTTTAAGAAAGGTGGTACTATCCATGACTAAGCGTGAAATGTTCCAGAGAGCTATCGAGGTTATTGGCACTGTTGAGGTTGAGGACAGGGATGTTCTCATCGAGGGTCTGAAGCATGAAATCGACTTGCTTGCTAACCGCAAGTCTGGCAAGGGTTTGACCAAGACCCAGAAAGCCAACGAGGGGGTCATGGAGTCCATCCTTGTTGCGCTTGAGGAAATTGGCTCTCCTGTCACTGTAACTGACCTCATTAAGACTGGCGAGGGTCTTGATGGGTACACCAACCAGAAGATTTCGGCTCTCCTGCGCAAGTTGGTAGAAGCTGGAAAGGTCGTCAAGACCATTGAGGGCAAAAAGGCGGTGTTCTCCATCGCCTGACCCTCTGGGTTTGCGGTCATCCCTTAAAACCGCATCTGTGCCATTGGCTCAATTGGTAGAGCATACGACTCTTAATCGTAGGGTTCTGGGTTCAAGTCCCAGATGGCACACTCAATATCTAAAAATTGTTTTCCTCCTTTCTCTGGGGCTAGGGTAACACCTAGCCCCTTTTAATTGTGGTTGGCCCGCGACCAGCGGCCGCGGGCCGAAAATCCATTATACCACATGCCGCCAGCTTTTGTCAAGGGAAAATTAGAAAAAGATACACAAAAATTTGATCCCATAATTGTGCAGTCTGCCTATTGATTTTTCAAAAGAAGGATGCTATAATACAGATACAAGGTGAGGGAAGGGAGCAGAACAAAGGAAATGGTCGCAAAGTTGACCGAGTAAGCCTCTCTTGACAAAGACCCACCACCGCAAGCCTAAGTCCAACTTTGCGGTATATAAATGTGAGGCAGCATGCAGGGGCGACTGAGAGGATAAGCCTGCAGGGTGGTTGGATTGGTCGCAAACTTTAACAAGAGAAAGGAAGAATTAAAATGGAAAAATTGATTGAATACTGTGAATATGAACTGACCTGTATTAAACGCTATGGGGTTGATCCTAATCAAGCAACCACTCGTTGCTTTGGCGCTGTCATGTTTTTCAGCTTAGAACATCCAGACCTTTCCGAAGAGGTCGGTGACTGGTGGGATTGTAAGATGCACCCAAAATTTAGAGAGCTGGGTGGCGTTTAAGAAAGGGGGCTTCCGCATGTATAAACTTTATTCCAGAATAGACGACCATGAAACAATCCTTGAATGTTGGGGAGCAAGCACAAAGCATCCTGACTCATCATACCACTTTTCTGCTTTTGTTTTATCTGATTGGGTTGAACCTCAGTTTCAAATCCTGCCTTGGGTTCTTGAATGCGCAAGCAGGCTGATCCTTCCTTCCCAATCCTATCGTCTTACTAAATGGATTCTTAAAATCTACGAAGCAGGTCTTTAAGGTGGCGAAGAGCCACCTTTTTGAATGCGCCGCGGTGGCACGCCGCGGCGCAAATTTCCATTATACCACATCCGCTGCCATTTTGTCAAGAGAAAATTTGCACAAAGATTTGGTCTATTTTATCCCGAAATTAGTGCAATATTCCATCTTGATTTTCTAAAAAATTTTTGATATAATTTAATTACAGTAAAGGAAAGGAGAACAAAAGTTGCGGTATAAAGGGCAAGCGCCACTTAGGGCATGGGGCGCTACGACAAAAATTATAATGTCCGTGGGGCTCTGCGGGAAAGGCGCCGCCCGCAATCCTCGAAAAAAAATAAAAAAAATACTTGACAGCAAATAAAAAATATGATATAATAAATACATAAGGTAAGGAAAGTCAAAGAAGTCAAAACAAAAAACTTAAAAAAAGTTAAAAAAGTTCTTGACAAAACAAAAACCTTATGATATAATAAAATCACAAAAGAAAACAAAAGCAAAATAAGAAAGGAAGTATGAACCATGACAAAGAGAGAAATGTTCAACGCAATCGCAGAGGTAGCTGAGGTTAAGGCAAACGAGGAAATGGTGGCTTTCATCAAGCATGAGATTGAACTCCTGGACAACAGGAAGTCTGGAAAGGGTCTGACAAAGACTCAGAAGGAAAATGAGAAGGTGAAGGATCTGATCTATGATGTCCTTGCGGACGTCGGTGAGAAGATGACTGTCACTGAACTCATCTCCCATGAGGGACTGGACGGTTTCACCAACCAGAAGGTTTCCGCGCTCCTTCGCCAGATGGTTGAAAAGGGGCTTGTGGTTAAGACTATCGAGGGTAAGAAGGCTTACTTCTCGGTAGCCTGAGAAAGAGGGGCAGAGGGTAACACCTCTGCCCCAGAGGTAACAAAATGTTCAAAATTGGCGATAAAATTTAGACAATTCTAGGAGATAGAGGCGAAATTGTAGGACAATGGGACGCAGAGACCTACAAAGTCAGATTATTTAACTGGGACCCCGCAGAAATTCAGAGAATGGGAGGGCAAAGCCAAGCATTTACTTTATTACACTAGACATTTTTAAGTAAAATTGATGAAAAGTGAGCCAAATGGCTCACTTTTTTTGTGCATTATTCCGATATTGACATTATTAAAATCTTGTGGTATAATGGTGGGCCGCGGTCCTCCGGGCCGCGGCGAAAATCATGTCAATAGGTAGAATCAACAAAATTTGCTACGATTTTTTGGTAAAAATCACTATCTTGACTTTCCCATTATTTTTTGATATAATACAATTAAAGAAAAGAAAAAAAGCAAGAGAAAGGAAGATGAAAAGATGTCTTTAGATAAAGGAATCCGCTCTGGAAAAGAACATAGAAAACCTTATTCTGGAAGCAAATCTATTGCTAGGTCTTGTAGAAATCATGGTGGTTGTCCCTGGTGCGAAGAAAATAGAAAATACAAATATCTGAAAGAATCTCAAAAAATGCTTGACAGATTGAATGAATGGTGCTATAATTAGACTATCAAAAGAAAGGAGAACAAAACAATGATGGTAATAACAAGAGAAGAAATGAGAAAAACTCGTCTTAGTCTGGTTCATCAGATGCACGATTACATAATGAACACTGGTGACGAAGAAATCTTTGAAATCTGGATGCGGGATGCTATTCCAGATGAGCCTTATGAAGATGATTTTGAATTCTTCGCAGATGATCCCGATGAATTCAAAGACCTGTGCGAACTTTTTGGCAAACTCGTCCATGCAGACGAAACAGAAAATTATTAAAATTGAAAAGGTCGTTTATTGAAAGGGGATTAAAATGTTAGCTATCATAACAAAAGCAAGCGATGATTATTGGTATACATTCAAAGAAATTAAAGAGGTAGATGACATTATAAGTATTCATCCCTCTTTAGTAATAGAGCCGAATGATTTTTCTGTTAACGAGGTAGAATTTTGGGATGGGTTCAGAGAAGAGGATGTTCCGCTTTTAGAAAATGCTAGCGTTCACATTATAATCTATGATTCTTATATTGAATAATGCGGGCGCTGGTCCGCATTTTCTTTGTCTGGATCTATTATCAGAATATTCAGTCAATTTGGCCGGGGCGCGAGCCTTCGGTGAGCGCCGAATTATACCACAAAATTCTATCAATGTCAAATTTTTTCTCAAAAAAAATTGCACAAAAAAATCAATAATTTTCCCGAAATTTTTGTGCAAAATGCCAATGGACAGGCGGGTTCCAGTGTGGTATAATAACAGGGGGACACTTTCCGCTTTAGTCTGGTGCAGTGGTAACGCGTCACCGCGTTACAGTGTTACACTTCACCGCGGTGAAGTGATGCAGAGATGCAGTGCGCGCTGATATTGACCGAGGGAAGCTCTCATAGGGCCACCTGATCCAGACCGAGACGACGGTGTTCGCTATATGGCATCAAGGTCCAGACCTAGGAGCAACCCGCGGTTGCTGAGCAATACATTTTGTGCTTCGCACGGAGGGGGAGGATTTGACATCTTATTAATTTTATGGTATAATATTAAAAAAAGGCTGCGTTTCCACAGCCTTGAAAATTACGCACCTTGACAATTTATATATGATTTAAGGGAGAACGATCGAAAGCCAAATGATTTCAAATGTTAACTCTGGTCCAGGTCGCACCACACCTCCGCAATTTTGCTATAATTTTGTTAATTTTACTACAATCTCTATGTTTCTTCCTCCATCCTTATCTTCCCAGTTCTTCTCCAATATTCAATATCCTAAATAAAATCTCCTATCTCCCAATCTCTTGGACCAGGAGCACTAATATTACCATCATCATCTTCCTAAGCTAAAGATTCAAAAATATCAATATATATATTTATAAAATCCTTAACTAATTGTTTCTCATATTTATCCCAATGTAAAATTCTTGCTATGACTTTAAAGCAAATCTTCTCCCCTTCTTTAGTCTCTAAACAAAGATCTTTAGTACCTAAATCCTAATTTAACATAACATAATAACAATATCTCATAACAACCTCCTTAAAAAGCTGACTCTTTCTATACTTTCGTAGTAATTAAATAAGTTCCTCTTCCAATCGCACTATTTAAAGCAATCGAAAGCTACGCTTTAAAAGCTTGAAACTTTCCTTTCATATCAGTTAATTCTTCTAATAAAGTCCAAGCCTATTCTTTAGTAATCTACCCTTCTTCAACCATACCTTGAATAAAAACTTGTTTTTCTGTAGTATTACCAAAATATTTCTTAACTAACTTTCTTTTAACCTACTCTTCTTCCTTTGTTAAAGGAACTAACTTTATTTGATCGCCATCTTGAACATATTTTCCCCAAGCATAGATACTATATCCCTTCTTACCTTCACTTACATAATTCTTTCCCCATCCATCTCTCTTTATACGTCTAGAATATTCTACTGCTGTTCCACATGTTACATCAACTATTCCATCACTATACATAGCTTCTCCTACTCTTTTCGCAGTATCTAATCCTTCTCCTTGATCACTCCAATAATTTTGAAAATTATCCTAAAGAATTTTATAATTCTAACTTCCTTTTTTAGTATAAACTGGCTAAAATACTTTTTTAATAAGAATCTTTTTTGTTTTATTTCCAACTAACTCATAATCAGCAAAGAGCTTCAACTATTCTAATTTCTTTTCCTTCTGTTTTAAATTACTAAATCTTTTACCTTTTAAACCAAACCATTCAGCCAACTATTGATTTGAATATATCTTATTTTCTTTTAATTCTATCATATAATAGAAACCTCCTTTTATTATTTCTACTCTATATAAAAAATAAACTATATCATTTCAACAGTTTTGTCTCATTTTTATATAAAACTACACAAAATAGATAAAAGTTCATAAAATCGTTTTTCTCTTGACTATATATAGAGAAAAACAAAATTGTGAACTTTTATCTACTTGCTCAATAGCAAAAAACTAAACTGCGGAAGCACAGGTCCGTCTAACCCCTTTCCCAGAAAAAAGGGGAAGGTTTAACCCCTCCCCCTCAATTTCTCTTCCAAATCCTTCACCACATCATCTTCCCCCCAATATAAACTGCGGCGGTAGCCGTCTCGTGCAGAATTAACCTGACTTCCGCCAACTAACCAATCTATATGCTAAACAATATTAGGCTTCAGATTTACAATCTTCTCTCTAGAATGTTTCCTCACCAGAAACTCCCTAAACAAATAATCATCATCCTTCCCCCTCTAATAAATTGGATACAATCTCTTATCAAGTACAGCCTAATCATATACCCAATCAACAAATTCCTTACAATACTAATTAGGAATTCTTATACAAGGAAAAGAATACCAAAGTGCGGTCGCCGGTTGCATGCCGCATTTATCGAGATCCCGCGGATTAAACTTGGAACAACAGAACCCACAAACGACTCCCGCATCATTTGCTTCTATTGTCTTCTTAAACTTCTTACTCAAACAAATATCATCTTGAATATGCCAAGTTCCATCTTTCTTCCCTAGATTATAACTTATCCAATCCATACTCCCTATAAAAGAACCAAGATTTCCAATCCTCTTATAATCATGCCAAACAATTATATCATCTTTTTTAAAGCCTTGCTAATATAAAGAAGGAATTAAAAACTCATATACATACCACTATCTTTTATTACAAGTATGAATCATTATCTTCATTTCCCTTCCCTCCTTCTCTTTTCTCTTGACACGAATGAGTCCTTCTGCGGAGGGAGCGAAGCTCCCGGAGCGAAGACTCATTCGGCCAGGGGTACGGGGAGCGCAGCTTCCCGTCACACATCATACAATATAATCTCTTTATTATTATCTTGGGCATACTTTAATGTATAATAAGTACCCCCATTTTCAACACCATCCCAAACACCCATTACAATATCACAATCATCTACCATGCGGCGGTCGCGTTTAAGAAAACATCCATCCTAGTACTTTTCTACTTCATAACGGACTCCCGCAGCATTTTCAACAATATACTACTCAACAGGACTAAGTTTATGCCTATAACCAAAGTAACATTCAATAGGAATATCTAATCTAATAGCAACTAACGCTGCCATTTGATCTATTCCTCTTGCCATACCACTAATTAAACATATCTTCTCATGCTTCTTTACCAAACTTTTCAGCACATACTCTATCCATATTTCTATTTGTCTCTCTTGTCCTTTTAATCTTTCTGGTCTATGACCAGTTATAGCTACTCTCATCCTTTTCACCCTTTACTCGCTATAACTTAATATCTCTTCTGGAGTAATTCCCCATTCAATTATATCTTCATTAGGAGTTAAACCCCATTCAACAGTATCAACAGTATCATCAAAAACATTTAACAAGAGCATAAGAATCTTTCCTTTCGCATAAGTAGGATCATCTGTTTCGCCCAAATATCTCCTATATAGACCCCCCAAAATTTTCTTACACTCTTCTCCAACAATTCTAGGATTTCCTTCAATCCTATACTCATCTTTTATCTTATCTGCGTAAATCATGCGGCAGCCGGTCAATGTTAATATTATCCTCGAATAATTTAATCATCAACCTAAGCCCGCACCTCCTTCCCTTCTATTATCTTCTCTTGTTTTACCTAATTATTATTTAAAACATTCCAATTAGCTCTAACATTTCCATTTTTATCATATATAGTCCCGCAAGATCCATTAGAATTAATTTTTAGCAACTTCCGCGTACAAAATCTATCCTTAGATCTATAAACACATACTTCTACATCACAAACTACCATCTTTTTTCCTTTCTACTATTGCCCTATTATATTATACCAAAAATTTCGCTAAATGTCAACTTCTTGAAAAATTAAAAAATTTATGCTATAATAAAAGAAACAAAAGAAAGGAAAAATAAGAATGAGTAATGCAGAGTCAGCAGTAGAACTTGTTATCAACTATCTAGAAGCAGAAAACATATTGATGACAACCGAACAAGCTGCCTCAATTGTTAATAAATGGGAAGCGATTCTAGATCCAATTGATTGCATTTCACTTGCTGCTGTTGCTATTGCTAATCCGAAGGAAATCGCACTTTCGCAATCAGAGATTCGACAAATTAAAGAGTTCTTTTTTCCTTCTGATAATTCTTATGAAGATGGTTTCCACATATGAAAAGCATCACACTTACAATTTTTTATCTTTTTGCTCTGTTGTTTATTTCTGTTAGCGCGATCACAGGTGGGACATTTATCATATCCACTTTATTTTCAATAAGTACCTGGCTAGGAATTATCATTTGCATGGCTTTTTATATTTTTGTACTAGTCTTCTTTATTTTATCTGAAGTATATTAAAAATGAGGAGTTTAATATGTTGAATGAAAAGGATATAACGAAAATCTGTGAAGATATTTGTGAGAAAGTTGGATACACTTTCAACATCCCCGTAAAAATCAACAAAAGATTAACTCGCACTCTTGGTAGGGTAAAATGGATCAAATCAAGAGGAGTAGTTAACCCCTATCTCATGGAAATTTCTTATCAGCTTCTTTCAACATCTACACAAGAGTCAATCATGGATGTAATCCTTCATGAATGTGCTCACTACCTCGTTATTGTAGAAACTCATGAACCTCATGGTCATGACTTCTACTTCAAAGAAATGTGCAAACGCATTGGATGCACGAATGATGGAACGCACATCAAGAATCTCGCTACTATTGTTCCAGAGAATGAAATCTATAAATATTTTGTAGTTTGCAAAGATTGTGGTGCAGTCGTCGGTAGGTATCATAGGGCTGGGAAAATCATCAAGAATATCGAGGATTTTTACTGCAAAAAATGCAATGGTGATCTAGAAGTGATCCAGAACTATTAAACATTAACCCATTCCCGCGGAGGTGTATATTATGAGTACAGATATTCATACCAGAATTGCTATATATAATCCAGATAAAAATATCTGGGAAGAAATTAAACTTTACACTCATAGTGAAGATTTTCCTATTGCTCGTTTTTTTTCTGGAAAAAATTATACATTATTTGATATACTAGATGGTAGTGGTGGTAATCTTGATCCACTTCCCATTAGATTAGAGTCTCTTGATCCTTCTTTTAAAGAAGAAATTAAAAGAGAAATGGAGGCAATAGGTACTTACGGTTTCCACGAAGTTAATTTAGCTGATTTAAAACTTTTTCTCGCTAAAAATCCAAAAGTAGAAGACCCGAACAGCGAACGTTTCCTATTGATAGAAAATCCAGTAAAACGCTTTATAGATCTAGCAGAAACATATGTTTATTTTGCGAATTACGAATGGACTCATCCTTCTGAAATAAAAATACTATACTGGTTTGACTGTTAAGAGGGGGTATATACCCCCTCTTTTGACAATTAATAAAATTTATGATATAATAAAGATAATAAAAATAGAAAGGAATACATAATTTATGAGCAGATATGAAGATGATTATTCTGTTGCTCCAGGAGGAGTAAGACAAAAAGACCTCGTCCTTGCCACAAATGAATTTGTTTATGTCCAAAGCAGAACGAATGGACAAATTAAAACATATACAGGCCCCATTATGCTAACCATTTCTCAGCAAGAGTCTCTTGTTGTATTTAATCCCAAGTCAAAAAGATTTGAAGAAACATCTGATTTTGAAAAAGCGCGGCATCTCTTGGTGTCTGCCCCTGAGAACTGGTATGTAATTTTAAAGAATCCAGCAAATGACAATATTCATCCAGAAATGGGAAAGGCATCTATTGGAGCTGATCTTGAAATTGGAAGAAAGATTATTGTAAATGGACCTTGTTCCTTTTCTCTTTTCCCAGGTCAAATGGCGAAAATAATTCAAGGACATAGACTCCGTTCAAATCAATATCTCCTGGCTCGAGTGTACGATGCGGCTGCCGCACAAAAAGGTATGCAGTCTGCAATTATGGTAGATGCAGAAGGTAATGAAATTGCTTCCAAAGAACGTTACCACTCTGGGCAGCTTCTCGTTATCAAAGGAACAGAAGTATCTTTCTATATTCCTCCAACAGGAATTGAAGTAATTCCAGTAGGAGATAAGGGCGCAAGCTACATCAGAGATGCTATTACTCTTGAAAGATTGGAATATGCAATTCTAAAAGACGAAGATGGTAACAAGCGTTATTGTCATGGTCCTGCTGTTGTTTTTCCTGAACCTACAGAAACATTTGTAGAAACTCCTAATGGTGGAAATATTTTCAGAGCATTGGAACTTTCTCCTATTAGTGGAATTTATATTAAGGTAATTGCACCTTACAAAGATGACAATGGAATAGAACATCCAATAGGGGAAGAATTATTTATTACTGGAAATGATCAGATGATTTATTATCCTCGCCCTGAGCACGCAATGATCCAGTATGATGGTAAATATATGCATCATGCTATTGCTATTCCAGAAGGAGAGGGTAGATATGTTCTTAATAGACTTACAGGGGAGATTAAGACTGTAAAAGGTCCAAAGATGTATCTTCCAGATCCTAGAACAGAAGTAGTTGTCAGAAGAAAACTTTCTGCAAAAGAATGTGATTTATTTTATCCTGGGAACCAAGAAGTTCTTAATTATAACTACCAACTTTCTGAACAGGCAACAGAAAGACTTGCAAAGAAAGGTCTTTCAACTGCAACAACAGATTGCTTAAATACTGCATACTGTACTGCTGATCAGGCTTCTACTCTTGCCATTTTTGAAGCTAATGCAAATATTTCTCGCGGTACCTCCTATACAAAACCTAGAACCATTACCCTTGAAACTAAATATGAAGGAGTAGTAGCTATTGATGTATGGACAGGATATGCGGTAAATGTTATATCAAAAAATGGTAAACGAGAAGTTGTTGTAGGTCCTACTACACGACTTTTAGATTATAATGAAACTCTTGAAGCAATTAAACTCTCTGTAGGAGAATCTAAATCTTCTAATAAAACAGAAACTACTGCTTTTCTTAGAATTGAAAATAATAAAGTTGAAGATATTATTCAAGTAACTACTAAAGATTTTGTTTCCGTTAAAATCAGACTTTCTTACAACGTAGATTTCTTAAAAGAATATAAAGATAGCTGGTTTAATGTTGAAAATTATGTAAAATATTTGTGTGATAAAGAAAGAAGTATTATTGCACAAGAGGCTCAGAAATATAACATTGAAGATTTTTATAATAATATAAATTCAATTGTTCGTTCTGTTGTACTTGGATTAAATGATAAGTCCGAATCAAATCAACCGGGGAAACTTTTCAAAGAAAATGGAATGTTTATCAAAGATGTGGAACTTATGACAGTAGCAGTTCAAAATGATATTGCTCAAATTTTACATGACCATCAAACCGAAGTAATTGAAAAGACTCTCGCGCTTTCTGATGCTGAAAGAAAAGCGGAAACCGATAAAAAACTAGCCGAATACGAACAACAAGCAAATCAGCTAAAATACGATACCAAAAAGATGGAACTTGATTTGCAAACTTTACATGAAGAAAATAAAATTGCCGCGCGTGCTTTACTAGAGGAGAAAGAACGTATTGCGAACGCTGCACAAACACAAGCGCGAGCAGATCTTCAAAAAGTTTTAAATGAAATTAGTGACGCAGAAAATGCTAGAAAAATTGCCGAAGATGAAGTTGCTATTACTTTCCAGAAAAAGCAGGTTGAAATTAAGAAAGCTGAGCAAGAAGCCTATGCAGAAACTATTAAGGAAATTATTTCAACTATTAGTCCTGATTTAATCGCTGCATTAACTGCAAAAGCAAATGCATCCTTACTTGAAACTGCTACCAAGAATATGTCTCCTTATGCTATTAGTGATAACGAATCTGTTGCAGACACAGTTAATAAGCTAATGCGTGGAACAACTCTTGAAGGAGTTATCAATAATATCACTCGTTAAAAATAAAAATAAAGAGGGTTTTTCGCCCTCTTTATTTTTTTGAAAATTTTTGATATAATTATAATAGAAAATAATATAATAAGAAAGAAGGTATGGTTATGTTCCCTACAAATTTTAATGATGCAATTAAAAGCGGATACGCTCCTTATATCATGGAGAGTTTCGGCAGAGATGATCTCGTAAGCACTAAAACCGCAAAGATAAATGCAATCATTAACGATTTTGTAAAATATCATAAAGATGGATATGATATTAACGAAGGTCGTATTCAAGCAAAGATCTTTGGCAATCATCCCGTATCTCTTTCAGAAAGAGATTATTATTATATTAAAAGACAAGTAGAAAGGATGCTGCGATGAAATATATTATTATGTGCGGCGGTCGGTATGATGATTGGTAGACCCCGAGACAACTGTCAAAGATTCAGGGTGAAACAGTATTAGACCGCACCATCCGCATTTTAAGATAGAATGGCGTAAAAGATATAGCAATAAGCTCAAACGATCCAATTTTTGAACAGTTTAACGTTCCAGTATTAAAACATCCAAATAGTTATCATGCATTAACACATCATAAAATTGAAGGTTACTGGTATGATGCTTTTTATCCTATTGACGAACCAGTTTGTTATATTTTCGGGGATGTTGTTTTTTCTCCTCTTGCTATAAAAACAATAGTAGAAACAGAAACAGATAGCATTGAATTTTTTGCTTCCGCTCCTCCTTTTAGTCACAGATACATTAAAAGGTGGGCGGAGCCGTTTGCTTTAAAAGTAGCAGATCCCGCACTTCTACGTAAAGCAATAGAAAAAACAAAAGAATATAATGAACAAGGTTTATTTAATCGTAGACCTATCATGTGGGAACTATGGCAAGTAATTAAAGATACTCCATTAAATAAAATAAATTATAAGAATTATACAGTAATAAATGATTACACCTGTGATATTGATGATTTAAAAGATATTCAAGAGATAGAAAGGAATATGTAATGGAACCATTGGTCTTTGCACTTTTTAGCTTCCTATGTAGTATCCTATGGATTACTACAAATGATTTGCCTCTTATCTCAAAATTATGCCTATCTATATTTTATTTAGTGATTGGCTGTTGTTTTTTATTAATGTGGTGGAAAGGAAGATATTAATATATGGAGATTGTAGAGTGGCGAAACTGGGATGATGAAGTAACTAAGCATTATTTCAAAAATATGCCTGTTAAATTAACTTATACCGAAGAAGAATATCATGCTGTTGCGGACGCCGTTAGAAAATGCGGATACCGGTTCCCTGGAGATTATCACCAGAATGGATATCATGGAGTCCCAATCTTTGAAAATGGAAAACCATTTCAAGTAACTCAAAGAGAGTGGGGACGAGTAATGGCATTAGCCTGGCCTGAATTTATAAAAAAGATTAAATCGAAGTTAGAAAAAGAAGATACTCGTTCATGTTATGATTACATTTATTACACCTGGACTATGGATGAATTTAAAAATACTTACAATTATCCAAAAAAGGAGGAAGAGAAAGATGAGTTTGATCTTGATTTTTCTTAATTTTTTCCTATTTATTTCATATCTTTTTATGGGTATCTATGAAGAACATCCTTCTTATTTTATTCTTAGCATAATTTGGTTCGCTTGTGGCATTTTAAATACTCTAGCCTATATAAAAGAAAGAAGGTAAAATTATTTTACCTTCTTTATTTTTTTAAAAATTTTTGATATAATATATATACAATAAAGAAAACAAAAGCACTTACCGAAAGGGGAAATAATATGAAAAAGATTTATGTAGCTCCTTCTTATCAGGGTATGACAATTAAAGCTGTTAATGAGGAAACTCATAAGGCACTTGTTGAAGGTAAGTGCGATCGTTGTAGCGGACTTGGCTTCATCGTAGCAAGAGTAGAGAATGGACAGTATATTCCCATTCCTGTAGATGGCGGCGTCTGTTACAAATGCAATGGATCTGGTCTGGAGCAGAAATGGGTCAAGGCTTACACCGAAGAAGAGTATCAGAAATATCTTGACAGCAGGGAGAGGGCTAAGGCTCGCAGAGAAGCAAAAGCAGAAGCTATTCGCCAGGAAAAACTTGACAACAGCAAAGCAAACATGGAAGCAAAACTGGTAGAGTGGGGTTATGATCCTGAGAATCCCCTCATTTGGCTGGTTGGTGGCGGAAACACCTATGCGATCAAGGACTCGCTCAAGGAACAGGGATGCAAGTTCTGCCGCGAATTTGGATGGTATTCAAATAAACCGATCGATGTCCCTGAAGGATATGGAATGGTTAGTATTAACTTCTTCGATGTTTATACATGGTTTCCTCTTAGCAAAAGATTTGATATGAATCCTAATGCTAAGGAAATTGCGGACGCCGCTCTGGTAGCCCTCCTTCCTGAATCTCATTCAGAATATCTCGGGGAGATCAAAGAAAGGCTTCGCGATCTTAAGGTGACATTGACCAGCGCCCGCCAGATTGATAGCTATTATGGTCCCGCTATGATTTATACTTTCAAACAGGGAGAGAACGTACTTGTTTGGTTTACTTCCTCTTGTAAAGACATTGAAGTTGGTGATAACCTCCTTCTTACCGGAACTGTTAAAGATCATGACGAGTATAACGGAGTAAAGCAGACTAAACTCAGTAGATGTATCATCAAAAAGGACGTTGCATAACGTCCTTTTTCTTGCATTTTTTTAAAAAATATGTTATAATATAATTATAAAATATAATAAAAGGAAGGATATTATGACATACGACAGAGAAAAAATACTTGAACTGTTTAAAAATGCTCCTCTATCTCCTCTCGAACCTTTCACAGAGGAACATAATTGGGATGTACTTAGTTCTAATCCTGCTTTAAGTAATAATTATACAGGTTATCATGGAGCAACACGTTTTGTATTAGTGCCTGACGATAAAGAAAAGGATTTTGTCATTAAGATTCCATATAATGACAATCAATATGCACCTGGTCATGATTGGGACTATTGTGCTACCGAAGAAGATCGGTATTATATTGCAGAAGAAAAAGGTATGAGTAAGTATTTTGCAAAAATTGAATTTGTAGGATATGTAAATAACTATCCTATCTATGTTCAAGAAAAATGTATAATGAACATAGATTACGTTTCTTCTGTAAATGCAGATGAAATTCATGAAACTCGATCTCTTTCACCTTATCGTGGAATTGATCCCGAATGGTTGACCGCATTTAGACTTACTTATGGAAAAGAAGCATTTTTCAGATTTATTAACTTTATTCAAGATTTAGAGTGGGATGACGATTTATATTATAATGTAGGGTTTCTTAATGACCTTCCTGTTGTAGTAGATTATGCGTCTTACTGTGAACCTGTTTGAATTTTTTCAAAATTTTTGATATAATAATAATATAATAAAGAAAGGGGATATTGCTATGGGTTGGACTTATGAAGATCAGATGACTTTTGAATCGGACTATGTAGATTCTATTCTCTTTTGTGGTATGTTAGATTATGAGGAAGAGGAGGAATGGAGAAATGAACTTTGCGATTCCTTTCACGAGGAAGTTTAAGTATATGGAAGATGAAAATCTTTAGCTTAATATTAAATACAAGCCAAAGATTAAAGAACTAAGTGATTTTATTTCTATCTATGGTCAAAAACATCGAATTAATATATTCCTAGAAGATAAATTAGATGAAGACAGGGATTTTCAAATTATTGAAGCAATAGTAGAATCATACCCTGATTATAGAATAGTATTTTGTATACCATATTATTCAAAAAAAATAGAACAAAAGTTTAACGAAAGGAAACTACTTCATTATTATAATGAAATAGCTACAGATTGGGATACTTTTGCAGGTTTCTTACAATTAAATGTTACTGATATTTTCGTTGGAGAGGAAATTTGTTTTAATATTATATCAGCAAAACAAAAAGCGGAACAAAAAAATATCGCTTTAAGAACATATTGCAATATATGTCAGACTTCTTGGGAAGATACTCCATCTTTAAAAACATTTTTCATTAGACCAGAAGATATTTCTCTTTATGGGAATTTTATTGATACTTTTGAATTTTTCTTTAATACTTTTGATTTTCATAAATTAAATGTATTATATGAAGTATATGCAAAAGAAGAAAAGTGGTTTGGTTTATTAAAAGAAATAATTCTTAATTACAATGGAGATGAAGATAATCGTTTCCTTATTTCTCTATTTGGAGAAAGAAGACTAAATTGTAAGAAAAGATGTATGTATGAAGTTGATCAAACTTGTCACATATGCGACCGAATTGTAGACTTTAGTGAAACCTTGAAAAATAAAAATATTTATGTTACAATAGAAAAGGAAACAGAAAATGAATGAAACTAAAAGAATTGCTACCAATTATGCTGTAACAAGAGAACAGAAAAGATATATTGCAAAGCAGAATATGCTCAAAGAAGGTAAGAAAAATATCTGTAAGCATAGCTATTTAACAAAAGTAATAGGAACTTGTGAAGTACAAGAAAAAATTCCTAGCTATTTTGCTGAACATTGGAAAGAATATGCAGAAAAAGGATGGAATGAATAATGGCAAGAGGAACAGAAAGTAAGAATCAGATTTTTAAAAAGTTGCAGGAAATGTTTCTTGATTCTTTCTGGGAAGATGAAGGAAAGATCTTGCGTATCCCTATGACAGAAAATGGAGAGTGTATTGAAGTAAAAGTTACTTTAACGGCGGCAAAGACAAATTTGGGAGTGGGAGAAGGTGTCTCTAGTGCTTTTGCGGACGCTGCTCCTTCCGGAATTAATCCAGGCGTAGACATGAATGAACCGACGCCCGCAATTCAGGTTTCAGAAGAAGAAAAGGCTAATGTAGCTAAACTTCTACAATCATTAAATCTATGAGCCATATTTTAAAATATACAGAATGGGAATCTAATGGTAAATGGTATTCTGGTGATACCTCAGATTTAGCCAGGGGAAGTAATTACTGGTGGATTCCCGCAAGAATGCTAGGAATAGAACTTACTGATTTCATTCTCTTGTTAAAAGATGAATTTCATGTTGACAAATTCCATTATAATGAGGACACAAATGTTCTTTGTTATAGTTGGAAAAATTATGTAGATTGTCATAGATATAGTCTATTCATAAATAAGGAAGCTAGAAAAAGAAAATTTTTAATCTAAAGTGATTGCAATCTTCTTATATATACGTGGGCTGGGATTAAGTTACCCCAGGTCCTACCACCTGGAACGTGTGAGAATCAAATACCGGGGAACTCCAGGGTAGAATACCCTGCGAATGGGGGTTGTGCCCCATATTAGGGTGGTTATACCGTAAGTAGTAGCGGGGCAGACTGTAAATCTGTTGTCCTTGGACTCGGGAGGTGCAACTCCTTCACCGCCCATTTTGGAGGGATGTCCGAGCGGTTTATGGAACTGGTCTTGAAAACCAGAGGCCGAAAGGTCCGTGGGTTCGAATCCTACTCCCTCCGCTGTGGAAGATTAGCTCAATCGGTAAGAGCCCGGGCCTTATAAGCCCTAGGCCCTAGCAAGGTAAATCCGGGTTCGAGTCCCGGATCTTCTACTATCAAAGTAAGAGGAGGGATAATATGTAGAATAATGGGTTTGGTGCAATACCTTCACCTTTTGATGTGCGAGATTATACTATTGCAAAAACTGTTGATGTTTCAAAAGTTCCAGCAACTTTTGATTTGGGTATATTATCAATTAAAAATCAAGGTTCAAAACCAACCTGTGTAGCTCATGCTCTTGCAGAAATTGTTGAATATCATAGTTTTAAAGATTCATCTAAATATAATCGTTTTAGTACGGATTTTATTTATGGATGTAGACAAGAATGTGAATACATTGGAGATGGAATGTATCTAAGAGATGGTTTAAAAATTGTTCAAAAATATGGAGATTTATTAAAAAATATACTTCCTGGTAATAACGATTATGAAACTGCTATGAAAATAGTTTCATCAAATTTTAATTTTTATAAAGCAAAAGCATATCCAAATAGGATTAGTACATACTATAAAATTCAAAATATTAATGAATTAAAATACGCTATCTATAATCATGGTCCCGTTTTAGCTGGTATGAAATGGTATGACGATGCATCTTTATCAACTAAAAATGTATACAAATATAATAAAAATGCTAATTATAGCGGTCATGCTGTTATTATCGTTGGCTGGACTAAAAAATATTTAATCGTTCAAAATTCATGGGGAGTTTTATGGGGTAAAAAAGGTCGCTTTTATATTCCTATTGACAAAGCTTCTGAAGTATTTTTTGAATTATATGGAATAACTGATAATATTCATATTCCTATTAATAAAAAAGAAAAAATAAAATATTTTAGTCCTATAATTAATGGAGTTGTAAACGCATTCAAGAGGATAAAAAAATGAGTAGAAGTTATAAAAAACATCCTATATGTAGTGATGGAAAAGCTGGTTCTACAAAAAGGTCTAAAAGAATAGCTAATTCAAAAGTAAGAAATACTGAAGGTAAATACAACAGAAAAGAATATAAAAAATTATTTTGCTCTTGGAATATACACGATTATATTAGTAGATGGACATGGTTTGAAGCTAAAAAAGCATATGAAGAAGATAGTGCATGGAGAAAAAGATTTCCTACTATTAAAGAATTTCATAGATATTGGTATAAATGCTATCGAGCAAAATAAAAAACGTTTGATTTTTACAAAAAATTTTGATATAATATATATACAATAAAAATAAAAATGAGTTTTTCCGAAAGTTCTTATTTGACAAAGACTGCGGCTTCAGTCCCGAAGTAAAGGGACGGTTTTCCAGATTGCTTGGTGTGATCCTCAGTGGTTTTTTCCTAAAAAACCAAAGATGCCTCGCACTCCCTATGATTTTAAATGTTTTTCCTAATGGGTTACCTAATAGTTTGAAAAAGGACAGAGGCTTATGCGCAGAGCCTCGACCTGTCTCATTGGTGTAGTGGAAACATACGTGCCTTCCAAGCATGAGTCACGGGTTCGAATCCCGTATGAGACTTATGCGCCCGTAGCTCAGTTGGTAGTAGCACTAGACTTTTAATCTAGGTGTCATGGGTTCAAATCCCATTGGGCGTACTTATCCCCTGAAGTTGCGATTCAGATGTAGGTAGGTCACGCGCCTGACCAAATGCAAATCCGGCGTGCGGTTAAAGCAGGAAAGTCCGCATAAAACATACCTGCGCGTGCCCTCGTAGCGCAACGGAAGCGCAAGTCACTTGTAATGACTGGGTTGCAGGTTCAAATCCTGTCGAGGGCTTTTATAATAATTTTAAAGAGGATATAAAAATGAATAATATTATAATAACCTTTATTCCCGATGGAAGCAATTCTTATGAAAGAAAGATCTCTTGTAACTGGGAAATTCCTTCTGATCCAGATCTAAATGAAATACATACCATTTGTAGAGATTTTTGTAAATTACTAGGATTTGCAGAAGTATCTATTGATAAGTTTTTTGGAAAAAAGTTTTATGAAGGGGATTTATAACGATCATTTGAAAAAATAAAAAATTTTTGATATAATTATTATATCAAATGAAAAATGCTTTTTATCATGTAGAGGAGTTTTAATTATGAAGAAAGAATTAGTAACTTACATGGTAACTTATCAGGATGACAACAGACAGAAGCATATTACTTTTGTAAAAGGATATTCTCAGGTACGTTTCATCGAAGAAAGATTCGGAAGCATCATTTTTGAAGCTCTGGAAAAGAGAAAAGATCGTTAATTAAATTGGGAGCGTAGTTCAGTCGGTCAGAACGCTTGCCTGTTAAGCAAGATGTCGGTGGTCCGAGTCCACCCGTTCCCGTGCAGTTAGTGGTAAGCTATAAACCACCTAAGTTCAATCTTTCTTCTCCTCGTAAGGCTGGCGGTAGCTAGCAAAAGAAAGAATTAAGGTAGTCAGACATATTAAGAGGTTCGATTCCCCGTGCTTGGAGTAATATGTTCTTGAAATCCGGATCTGCCTTTATGTTTAGAGTGACGACTTTAAACATATTTTATGTCTTAAACGACGGTTTAAGACATAGACCTTATAGTGTATTGGGATAGCACGCCGGTGGAAGAGAGGGTTCGATTCCCTCTAAGGTCATTTGGGATGACTTGCCCCAAACCAATGCAAGTTCCTAAGCTGTTGATGGTTAGAACAGCCGGCTCTAGATTCGGGCGTGAAATGAGGATCTATACGTTTTATTAGGTTTGAACGAGAAACCTAGTCATCATGGTATGGACAACCTGAGGGCTGGACCCGGCCCACCTTGTTGCAAAGATTGGTTATCAGGGGATCCGCTGTTATGTCACAGCGGCATATTCCTTCCGAATAAGAAGAGAAGAAATTAAAGGAGTCGAGTTTTGTCTTTTTTACTCAAGTTCGCAAATTAAAAAAGACTTGTCCAGTGGCTTGGTAAGTGCCTGGGACTATAAACTCAACTTACCATTTTGGGTCGGTAGCTTAATTGGGAAAGCATCTCCCTTGCAAGGAGAAAGATTGGGTTCGAATCCCACCGTATCCACTTAAATGCTTCTGTGGCGCAACTGGCAGACGCAATCGGCTCAAACCCGGGGTGTTGTAGGTTCGAATCCTACCAGAAGTATTATTTGGGAGTATAGCAGAATTGGCATATGCGTCTGACTTAGGATCAGAAGTCTGAGGGTTCGAGTCCCCCTACTCCTATACAATAGAGAAATGAGTAACAGCCTAACGGTGGGGAGGAAAAATCCTCGCTGGGAGTCGGCCCAGAAAAGGGACACGCCGCGGAAAGTAGTTTCTCTATTAATTTGACTCTGTCGTCTAGTGGTTTAGGACATCGCCCTGTCACGGCGAAGATCACGGGTTCAAATCCCGTCAGAGTCGCTAGTCAGATAAGACATTAAAATCACCGTTAGCATGGATTTGGGGAATTAAACTACCACTGGCTTGCGAGGTATGTGGCATTGTGACAAACGGTATATAAAGAGGCAAAGTAAATTCCCGTTCGGTCCTGTCGACTAAAGGCTAGGTCACGAGGCTTTCAATCTCGTAATGTTGGGTTCAAGTCCCACCAGGATCATATGCGACGTCCCTGAGGAGAATCTAAAGATATATAACCATGGCTCTAATATCTTTAGAGTGAAGGCTCATCACCTTCTCGTCGCTTTGGTATATACCACTAACTTCTTTTTACGAATAAGTGCTGTTGCAACTAACTTATTCTTCATATAGAAAAGGAGAAAAAAGGAGTGCGGACTCCGGTTATATACGCTAATAGGCTAGTCCAACGTTGCATTAACCTGTTCCCGCGTACCCTAATGATAGAACTTCATAGCACGAAGTAAACTCATTTTAGAAGAAAAGCGCAGATGAAGTGTGGATGCAATTTCCACGTAGGGTATTTCAAAAATTTTTGACAAAAACGAAAATTTTTGATATAATATATGTATAAGATAAAGAAAGACAGTTACAGCCATTAAAATAAAAAAATAGGTATTTTAAATTAGTCATTTAAAGAATCACTTTTTATAAACTGTCTTGATGCAAAAAGATAGCAACGGTAACCTAAGAGGAGTGTACATTAACCTTAGGAGAGTCCACCAGACTGTGGCGGTCGGCAGGGAGAGATCATAACAGACTATCTGATGGGAGTCATGACCCAAAAAATTCAGGCTATAAACAAAAGTCAGAGAGCCTAGAAATGGACAAAGCTATTTTTTATATATTTTGCGGAATGGAGAAGGGGTCATCTCGTTTGCCTCATAAGCAAAAGATCGTGGGTTCAAATCCCACTTCCGCGACTTTCACCCATTACCCTCTTTTGTTGTAATATAGAGGTTCCCAGAGTGGCTTGCTCTTAGAGTAGTAAGGTTCGAATCCTTACCTGGGACTTTAACTAAATAAAATAATTTAGTTATATTTATGATTCAACTCAGTGATAAACACTAATTCCATAGTGCTGAGGTGTTAACCATTATTGGAAATAATGAAACAAAGAGGATACCCTTTGTGTAAAAAGAATCTATGCAGTGATGTACATAGGTCGCCTTTAAGAACTTAAAGGTTTCGGTTAACAGCGCTGGTGTAATCGCGACTAAAAACACTGTTCCAATCGGCTTCGCAATATGGGGTTCTTAACAAGAGCACCAATCCAAGTTAGGTTTGACCTGGAAAATTAAACAAACCTTGGAAATCCACTAAGAGGTTTCGCACTTGAACTGATGAAAGTCAGGTATAAGATTGGGTCAGGGTACGAGTAGGCTAAATGTGCGTTGACTTTGATATTGGGATTTTTTACAGTAAGAAAAAATTCGTAATATTAACTGAAAGGTAGCTGAAAGTTAAAGGTAACAAATCCTTTATGAGATTTGTCTGCTATGCAGATAGGATATATTGCATATTTATCTGCTATGCGGATGGGGTATATAGCATTAAAGTCGCTCTTTAATGCTCAGGTATATCTCCTCATTGGTTGAACATAGGCGAAGGTTATTACCAGTAAGGCGAAGGTCTGTCATAAATATAACTAAGTTATTTTATTAACAAAACAAGAGATAAAAGGAGATAGGAATATGGATCGAAATAAGATCAATGGACTGTTGTTTTACTTCCAGAATTCAAGTGAGATTGATCCCGGTATTCAGGAACAGGTAATTGAAGTTCTTAGTGATGCTCTTGAAGTTCTTGATGAACAGGATGCGGCAGCTGCTAAGAAACGCAAGTCCCCGAATAAGTCTGGCGTTCTCCAGATTGACATTGAGACAGGGAAGATTCTTGCAGAGTATGCAACTCAGAAAGAAGCCCTTGCTGCTATTGGTAAGGAAGGTAAATCTGGTATTGGTGATGCTTTGAATAAGCGTACCAAGACTCGTGTAGCTTATGGATTCCGCTGGGTATTCAAGGATGAATATGACGAGTTCCTTAAGGAACAGGCCCAGTAATGATTTGTAACTCGTTGTTTGGCAGTTTTTATAAACTGCCATTTTGTTTGCACTCGTGGCGGAATTGGCATACGCATGGGACTTAAAATCCCAGGAGATAATACTCATGTGGGTTCAAGTCCCACCGAGTGCACTCTGGCACACCAGATCTACTTAATATAATAACACCGTTGACTAATGTAATCGGTTGTTTGGTTTTGGATATTGTGTGCAATATTTGCGTGACGGTGCGCATGAAAACAAGACTGGGCAATACGAACAAATCATATTAGACTTCTTTTATATTTAATGAGGCGTGGATGAGGATTAAGTAATCACATGATGAAGATGGCAACACAAACCAACTAATAGTGTTTCGGTGTTGAGTAATTTAGATAAAGGTAAGTTTAATATGATTATGTTTGGGGCTGTAAATAGTTTCGACAGGGGTATAAAAATTATAAGTTCGTTCGAGTAATTGACGTAATCAATATATTAAAATAAACGCAAACGATTATTTTTATCCTACAGCGTTAGCTGCTTGATTTAAGTTTTATATAGTTTTAATGTAACTATTTATCACAGATACAACGTGGAAAAACTTATAATAAGTAGTATCGTTGGACGCCGGGGCAGTACCGGCCAGCTCCATTTAAGACACATACAGCAATCAACAAGAAAAAAACTGTTTTGGGTAAACTGTTTATTTACTTAGTGTCTTGTTATATTAATCTGGCCCGTTAGTGGAGAGGCTTAACACCCCAGACTCTAAATCTGGTGATCCTGGGTTCGAATCCCAGCCGGGCTATTATATGGAAGTGTCGCATAGTATGGCTTAGTGCAGAAGTTTGCTAAACTTCCGACCCGAGAGGGTCCAGAGGTTCGAATCCTCTCACTTCCGTTAAAGGTTGGTTAACTGCAATAAAAAATCTGAAGATTAAAAAGGCTGCAAAGTAGTATCTTTCTTTCAAAGAATTTCTTTTGAACTACAATAAAATACAAAGTAAATTCTTACCAATCTTGTATAAAAACAAAAGAAAGAGGGATGTATATGAGAAAAAGTGCAATGATATTAGATTATCCCTTTAAATAGGGCAATTTCTATGTAATGGGTCTTGAATAGGAAGACAATATTCTAAATTTAACATAGTATGATTTTGATGACGAAGGTTATTTTACAATAGCAGAAGATTTATACTTACCTTTTTTAATATAGGGATACTTATCTTCTCTTGTTGATATTCTAAAAGATTAGAGATATACTAAAGAAAACTTCAATGATTTCAAAGGAACTGATGAATAGTTCTTTGGATTAAGAGATTACATTTAAAATTATAAGACACATACAGCAATTCTTATAGAAGACTATATATTATGAGTTCGAATCTCATCTTAAAATTTAAGTAGCCAAATGGTAAAGGCAATAGTAAACATTAAGTGTCTTGTATATCGGGGTGTGTTGCAACTGGTAGCATGCGTGATTTGGGATCACGTGGTTGTGGGTTCGAGTCCCATCACTCCGTCTGTGACTATCGTATAATGGTAATACCTTAGATTGTGGTTCTAAAGATCTGGGTTCGATTCCCAGTAGTCACCGCTGGTAGCCGTAGGAACTTAGATTCTTGTAAGGGTAGCTCCCGAGCCAGTCATTAAATAAGTACGGTGAAATCCCTGGATTAAATGTGCCATCAACAAAGTGGCGGTTCCAGGCTATGCCTAGGAAGTGGCTAGCCGCCAAATATGTTAAGAAAGGAATTAACAAAATGAAGTATTACAGTACAGATCTAAACAAATTTTTTGATTCAGAACAGGAACTGATCAAAGCAGAGAATGAAGCAAAAGAAAAAGAACGTATAACAAAAGCAAAAGCAGAACAAGCACGTGCGGAAAAAGAAAGGGCGGAAGCTGCTAAGAGGGCTGAAAGGACCAGACGTGCGAAAGAGGTCGAGGAAGCCTTTAGAGAAGCTAGGGAAGCACAGAATAAAGTTAGTAAACTTCTAACAGATTTTACTAAAGATTATGGTTATTTTCATACTACTTTCTCTTGTGACGACGTAGGAGAAAATGATGTTTTTGACTTCCTTAGTGTCCTTAGTAAGTTTCTAAATTAAAAGTCTGCTTTAGGAATTTAGGGTTGTTTATATTTAGATAAACAGCCCTATTTTTTATTACGAAAGGAAAATAGATATATGAGAAAAAAGATATTAAGTTTGTTTTTAATCCTTAGTTTGATTTTTGGAGCGACTCTTATTATGCCAGACTTAAATCATAAGAGTCCTTTTGTTGTTACTGCCGAAGCAAAAAAGAAAAAGAAAAAAGCAAAATATTCTGCTAAATACTTTAAAAGAATGGGAGTTATTCGCTGGAATGGATGGCGGTGGACTTGGTATTCACAACGCGTTCTTCCAGGTAGAGGATTAAAAATTCCAGGCAGACACGTAGATAAGAATGGATATGTCTGTGATAAGAAAGGATATATTTGTTTAGCAAGTTCTAAACTAAAACGTGGTAGAGTTGTAAAAACCCCGTTTGGTAAAAAAGGAAAAGTTTATGACAGTGGATGTGCTTGGAACACGTTAGATGTGTATACTAACTGGTAATGTAACGTCCGCATTGATTTTTTTTAAAATTTTTGATATAATATATTTATGAAAGATATGAAAAACGTATCTTTCTATTGATCTGTTCGTCTAATAAGAAGGGCATATCGGCTGCAACCCGATAGACTTCCGTGCAAGTCGGAAACAGATCTTTAAAGAGACATACAGCAATATTTATTAAAATGGTTAAAGAAAAATTCTCCAAAAATTTTTTGAAAGGTTCAAATCCTTAAATGTCTCTTGCTATGGCTTGTAAGCTAATCTAGTGAAAGCACTGGTCTGAAGAACCAGGGAGCCTGGAGCGTAACCAGGACAAGCCACTTCTTAGCCCCTTCGCCAAGTGGCTCAAGGCACAGGACTTTGACTCCTGGATATGTCGTTGGTTCGAATCCAACAGGGGCTGTATGGGTTCTTGGTGTAGTGGTAACATGACTGACTCCAAATCAGTAGACAGGGGTTCAATTCCTCTAGATCCTGTTAAGCTACGGTCGGAAATCGTGGCTTACTTAATCTGATAGGATGTTACTCTTGTCGAGAAGTGCGCACCCCATTTAAAGAGTGTCTTGCAAGACTTTGGGAAAATATCCACACTATCAGCGTTACGGCTTAACGATAAAGCCGACTAGCCCCAGTAGCTCAGTGGACTAGAGCATACGCCTTCTAAGCGTAGGGTCGTTGGTTTAAATCCAACTTGGGGTATTCTTCTCTTTTGAACGAAGTAGGTGGCATACGAAAAGTTGGAGAGAAGGTTAGATCTAACGGGTTTTGGTGCTGATGACGGACTGTGTCGCGCCACGGTTTTCCCGACATAAACCAAAAACCTTATATATTGGCGTATATAAGGATTGAGGATTAGCGCCAACTAATTCCTCATTAAACTCCGATAAGCTAACGGAGAGACTACATGGCTACGAACCATGAAATGTGGGTTCGATTCCCTCTCGGAGTATTTTTTAACAAAAGGAGAAGTAATATGCTATATGTAATTCACGCTTACGAGCAAATTTATGGCGGGCTTCATGGAATGGAAAACTGGTCTCTTGCAGAATGTTCCTCAATAGAAGAAGCTAATGAATGGCTTTTAGAAAATTCTATGGATGTTATCACATCTTATAGTTCTATAATTGAAGATTTGGAACAAACTGTAGAAGATTATAAAACCGACGACATGTCAGAAGAAGAGATTGAGGAATTAAGATACGATGTCTATAACGAAGATATAGATGGTGCTATCTATGAATTAAAAGAAGAATTTCAAAAAGACTATACGTCTAAAGATCTTGTAGAACTTGAAAGAGAATTATGTAACAATCCTGAAGATTTTGTTGAAACATATTGCATATATTAAACTATCTTGACAAAGATAAGGAGATTAAAATGAATACATTTTTAAATGAAATGAAGAATGAGATGAACTATGGCTATACTGAAAATGGCGGGATTAAGCATCTTTCTACTCTGGATAGTGTATTAGACATGTTTGCTATGGGAGGAGCCTACCGTAATAGAAGCGAAGGAGATTGTATCCTCCTTTTTAAGAACGCTTTTGAACAGGATAGTGTTCTGGCACTGAAGTGTCTATTCTATCTGCGGGATGTGCGCGGGGGCCAGGGTGAGAGAAGATTCTTCCGGACCTGTATGAGATGGCTCGCGGAAAATTATCCTGATAGGGCGGCCGCACTTATTCAGTATATTCCTGAATATGGTAGATATGATGACTGGTTCTGTCTCTTTGATACTTTTGTTGAAAAAGAGGTCTTTGAACAGATTAGGAGCCAGCTTATCGAAGATATGCGTACTGAATCTAATGGAATCAGTCTGTGTGCAAAGTGGCTTCCTTCTGAAAACACTTCCAGTGCAGAGACTGTCGCAAAAGCTAAGAAAATTAGGCATTATCTTGGAATCTCAGCAAGAGACTACAGGAAAATGCTGACTAGACTTAGAAAGAAAATTAACGTTCTCGAAATGTTAATGTCTGCGAATAGATGGGATGAAATCGAATTTGATAAGATTCCATCAAAAGCAGGAATAGTATATAAGAATGCCTTTGCTCGTAGAGATATTATCTCTAAAAAGTATGAAACTTTCATCAAGAGCAAAGATACAAAGGTAAACGCAAAGACTCTTTATCCTTATGAGATTGCGGAAAGGGCTTTTAAAACCTATGAACCAGTCGGAGGAATTAATAGACTCGCTCTCCAGAAATACTGGGATGCGCTTCCTGACTATTACCAAGGCCGCAAAGAGAATGGCTTAGCTGTTGTCGACGTATCTGGATCAATGTGGGGAAGACCGCTGGCCGCCGCAGTTTCTCTCGGTGCTTATGTCGCAGATAAGGCTCATGGGCCTTTTGCAAACCACTTCATTACTTTTTCTCGTGATCCAGAACTTGTCAGATTCGAGGGAGTGGATATTGTAGATAAATTTAAAAGAGCTGAAAACGCAAACTGGGGAATGAATACAAATATCGTTAAGGTATTTGAACTTCTTCTACAGACTGCTCTTAAAGATCATGTTAGAAAAGAGGATATGCCTACTAGGTTATATATCTTCTCCGACATGGAATTTGATAGATGTGTTACGACAAATAATAGGTCTATCAAATCCATGGATCAGATGAACACTGTTTTTGACACTATCGCTATTGAGTGGGCAAAACTCGGTTATACTCTCCCAGACGTTATCTTCTGGAATCTTGATGCCCGTCATAACAACATTCCTGCTATTGGAAGAGGTTTTTCATATGTAAGTGGATTCTCACCTACTATGATTGATACTATTCTCTCTGGTAAGGATGGTGTGAGCCTGATGCTTGAGAAGCTGAACAGTGAGAGATACGCTGTTATCAAATAAAAAATGGGGATTACCTTAATTGGTAATCCCCATTTTTCTGTTATTTATTTGTTTTAAACATCTCTTGAAGTTTCTTAACTCCAACAGATTGATTAATATGTCTTTCATGTAAATATTCATATATAGACATCATTGGAGCAGGTGGATCTCCATTAACAACTTTATAATTATTAATAAGTGACACAACTTGATCATGCAATTCTTTAATTCCATCCATTCTTACTGAAGATAATCCATAAAAAACACGAGCCACCTCTGGATATTCTTCTTTATACTGAATAGCCAATTTAGCATATTTTTCTGCATCATCTAATTCTTGTTCTATATCCTCAGATAAAAGTTTTATAATTTTCATATTATCTCTCCACTCTATCTTTTACTGCATCATAATTATATCGAGTGATTTTGAAAAAATCTTCTGGTGTAAGGTTTTCATATTTAACTAATATGATCATATCCTATAAGTTATATACACCATTATTCCACTTATAGGTAATTATATTCTCTGTTTCCATTTTATTGAACTCCTTTAATGAAACAGTAGATCTGCGCGGCACGCAGACCTACGTATTTCTAATTTTAAAGTGGGTTTTGGTGTTTTTTATTTGGATTTTATACCACTATTGTGTTATGGCTGATAATTATTGTTATTAATGATAGAATTAAAATAGTTTAGACAGTCGAGCGATTGTCCCTTGGGTTCGTTATAAAATCTATTTTAACTATAAGATGGATATCCGCTAGCCGAATCAGCTTGAAATACAAAAACAGTTGTTGTATTATTATATGAAGCAGTAAGACCAATAACTCTATAACTATTATTATTATCTATATAAACTCTTATAACAGACATAATATATGTATCTGTTTCGTCATAAGGGAAAATTATTACAGCAGAACCGCCATTTAAATAAAAATTATTGATTTCTTGCCATGTTTTATCTAAAACGATATTACCATCGTTGTTTGTACATCCTATAACCAGTGTCCCCCCACTGGCAATCCCATCTTCCATATGGTTGAGCTTCTCAGCTGTAATAACATCACCGTTCTGCCATGTTTGTTTTGTATAAGCCATAATTTATTCCTCCTTAAAAAAATTATTAATTTTTTAAAGTTTCAATTTCTTGCTTTAATTTATCGACTTCAGCAGATAATTCTTGTACAGCTTTAACTAAATAACCTACAAGATAATATGATTCAACTGATTTATAGCTATTCTATCCATTCTAAATTACCATACGAGAATCAATCTATTCGAGTTCATCTGCGATAAATCCAATTTTTTGATGCTCCCCAGTCCTTTTCCAATCGAACTGCCGCATCTTTATTTTATTAATAACTTCTAAAGCATTTACATCAGTATTCTAAATATTCTATTTTAAACGAATATCAGATGGTGTAGCATGAGATGATGCTGTTGCTACCCCATTCCAATCTACTGTAAATGCATTTGTTCTTGAACTAGTTCCAGTACCATTCCCTATAATAAAAGCATATGTATCATTTACATCTTCAACATTATATTTTCCAATTACTGTTTGAGCAGTTGAAGCTGCTATAGTATTATTTCCTCCTGCATGAGAATATTTACCACTAGCTTCAGTATTATTTCCTTCTGCATGAGAAACATCTCCAGATGCTATTGTTCTATTGCCTTCTGCATGAGAAATAGGTCCAGTGGCTTGGCTCTCATCTCCTTCAGCGTGAGAACTTGCTCCTAAAGCTTTTGTATAATCTCCTTCAGCGTGGGAAAAACTACCGCTAGCTGTATTTACATTACCTTCAACATGAGCACTATTACCACTAGCTGTATTTCTATTCCCTTCAGCATGAGAATATTTTCCACTGGCTATATTATTATAGCCTTCTACTATACTATAATCGCCTTTAGGATCATCTACATTTCTAACGCCTAAAGTATAAGAAGGTGATTTTGAACGGTATGATGTATAATTAATTTCATATTCAATTTTATATACATCATTAAAATTACTACATTCAATATTTATCGTAGTAGTATAATCTCCAACCGTAAGTTGTTTAAAAGTTCCTGTTATTGTAAAATCTACTTGATCTAATGCAGAACTGATAGGATGATATATTGTAAGAGAATCAGTTACTGTAAGAGTTTCTCCAACATCAGGTTCTGTATACATTATAGAACACGTATTATTAGCATTAACATTTGCAAAGAAATATACTTTAATATTTATATTAATATTTTCTCCATCTACACAACGAGGATTCTGTAAATTAATACTAGTTGTTTGTGGGTTAGAAGGTCTATAAATGATGGATCTTTCTGAATATTCAGCAGTTTCTTCATCTCCACCAGAATATATTTCAAATACTTTATCACGATTTACATCCTTAGCAAAAGTAGTAGCTGGAGTTATATTAAAATTAGCAGAATCTTCTTTACCAATTCTAGCACCATTAACACCAAAAACAGCTAATTCATTAGAAGAAGCATTTCCTTGTCCATCAAAAAGACCAATTCCATTAGCACTAAAAGTAGCTAATTCATTTAATCCATCTCTAATAGCAATACCATTACTTCTAGCAAGAAGATTTCCACCAGCATTTGCGGGATCTGCCATGAAATCCTCCTGCGGGATCTCTGTAATATGAGCTCCAGTATCAGAAAAAACTTCATACCAACCTTCTTCAGAAGGATTCTAGTTTCCTATAGGAACTACAAGTGTATAAATACTTCCAATTAATTCATAATAATCTTTACTAGAATCTACTGTAGTATCTTCAGTAAGATAGAACTCTTCTGTAAAATGCCAGAAGTATTGATTGGTAGACTCTGCTATTGCTAATGCGGAATGTGAGTCAATGCAGGATTGAGTGAGGGCCGCATCATATATAGGCACGGATGTTGAATCACTACCATCGTCATAAGTATAATACTATCTAGTCCATATATATTTTCCAGGTACATAATTTAAAGTTGTTACCCAATTTCCTCCAACTAAATCATTTGGATAAATAGATAAATAATACTGAGGTTGAGTGGAAACTATTCCAGCTCCATCATCTCCATTAGTTCCAACATAACTTTTACTATATGTAGTGTAATCATTACCATTAGTATAAGTATATACAGTTTTTGTCCATAACCACTAACCTGGATTTAATAAAGGAACCGTACTAAACCAATCTTGAGGTTCAATAGAACTACTATTAGACTTTCCATATGTAATTACAGTAGAATTGATTCCAGTCCCATCATGCCCATTAGTGCCGTCCGCACCTTTTATCCTACTCCAATTATAATCACCAGGATCTAAAGAATCATTTGAATTCTGGTCATTATAAACACCTATATATGTCTTACCTTCACTAATCGAGGTAGAAAATCCTGTACTACCATCTGCCGCAGTAGCCCAAGCTATATGAACATATTCAGATTGTCCGGGAATACCTTGATCTCCTTCCTAGCCATCTGCAATAGTCATTACAGTTCCATCAGTAAGAGTTACAGTAGTAACTCCATCCACTTTACTACTGCTTTGTACATATACACTAGTTCCATTCTATCCATCTGTTCCAACATAACTTTTGTTATAAACAACTTGAGGGTTTCCACTAGAATAAGTGTATGTAGTTTTAATCCATAGCCAATCTCCTTTAGATAGAGGAGGCATTGAACTACCCCAATTAGAAGGTTCTATACTATCACTACTAGAAACTCCATAACTCACTGTTGAACCATTTATAACCAGACCTGATGTACCAGGATCTCCAGTATCACCTTTCTATCCATCGGCTCCGCGCACCCCGATTATAACAGGGCTAATTCTTTCAGTGATTCCATTTGTCTTTTGATAAGAACAATACATCCATAAATATCGTTTCTAATTAGTCATTTGTTGCATAGTTGTAGTCCAACCTGGAGTATTTATAGTTACTCCTCTTTCCAAGTAAGTAGCTAAATAATAAAAAGTTAAAGAACCATCTATTGTATTTAATAAAGATGAAGAAATATCTCTTAAAGTTTCATTAAGAGTTTTACCATTATAACAAAAAATATAATCTCCATCTGTTGAAACCATTATTGGATTAGAGTATGAACCATCATTATTCTGAACTTTTACTTTTTTAAGTAAATCACTCATTGTTAAAAGGATTCCTCCTTTCTCATTTTTCTTTATAAAAATAAAAAGTACAGTTATAAAGCTGCTTATACTACCAAGTGGATAGTCCAAGCTGGGTAATACAGCGAACACTATGTTCCCATAGGTTTATAACTGTACTTTTTACTTATAAAATATATTTTCTTACTATAAAGCAACCTCTTATATTTATTTTTAGTTTAAAACTTTATATATGATTATTTCTTGTTGTTATAGTAAAAGCATATATCTTTCTCTTTATTTAATTTTTATTTTATAGTTATTTAACTTTTAAGTCCTTTCAAAAAGAAAGTAAGTATCAAACTTTATGTAATATATTTTTTATAAGAATTATGTATCGTTTCATCTTCCGTATAAACATAAGTAGTAGTAGTATCAATATTAGAATGTCCAAGAAGATTTTGAATTTCTTCAATCTTCATACCTCGTTTAGCTAATTTACTAGCGAAAGTTCGCCTAAATCTATGAGGATGAACATTTTCTACTCCTGCTTTTTCTGCAATACTATTTAAAACGTATCTAACACCATTAGCTTGTAGAACAGTATGATTTTTATTATAGAAAAGAGCATTACCTTTTTCTACTTATGATTATTCGTTTAAATCAATAATTACGTTATGACCTATTTCATAAAGAATTAAATCTCCATCTTCAATTCTAAATTTAGCAACTGGTTCCCCTTCATATTCATATATTAAATCACCGTTATTATCAATATAGAATTGAATATATTCTATACTATCTGTTGCCATTTCAATACCATTCTATATATAATTCAATTTATCTGCGGTAATTACTTCTCCGGGTTGCCAAGTTTGTTTTGTATAACTCATCTCTATCACCACCTTATCAGTTTTATTACCGTATTAAAGATCTTTATATGTGTAACGTTATTCATTTTAAGCCCCCTTTAAGAGAGTTTATGAAACAGTTACTTTACAAAATGCAACACAATTATGCCTTGTCGTGACTTTTATAATTGCAGTTCCAGCAGACACACCTATGACCATGCCCCCGTAACACGTTGCTATATCTGGATTATAACTTTCCCATTTCAGCGTCATGTCAGATGGATTTGCAGGAGTAAAAGTCTGGTCAAGGTAGTATCTTTGTCCGACAGAAATTGATGCCGTTGCAGGAATGGATATAGCTGTTTCTTTGATGTACTCAGTCACACCGACAGGAGCATACACACGCACCCATTTCACATCTGTTTTTGCAATATCCCAATTGATTGTACCGCTTAACGCAGAAATACAATCAAGTACAAGATAATGCGGAATCTTGAATGGATTCCAGCCGTTTACTGTTGCGTTTGATGTATCCCATGTGCCTTTTAATACACCATCAACATAAAATTTTATTGATGATTCTGTCCATTCACATGCATAAATATGCCAGTCTGAAGGCGTACTTGTCAGTGATGCTACATTGCCACCAGACGCATATCCATTATCATGATCGAATCCATTTGAATCCCAGTGCATTCTTGCACCTACAGTTCCATTGTCATATTCAGCAATATCAATTTCGCCGCACGAAGGGAACTTCACGCCTTTGGATTCATCATATCTTGTGTCCTCTCCTGTGCTGATTACATCATCACATGCTCCTAGCGTCCAAAATGTAGTATGGTGTGGAGTTGCAGACGGGAAGCGTATTTTTGCCTCAATTCGTCCATATCGAAATTCAAACAGATTATTCGTGCAAATATATGCCCCGCTAAAATCCGTGTATTCTTTGGGATAGTCTTTAGCAGTCCAGAATGACATTCCTTTGCCACTGGATATATTACGCATAATGTCTTCTGAGTTCCAGTTATATCCACGATAATCGCCATACACATTCTTCCATTTAGTCAGGTCAATCGTAGGCTGGTCAAATTCATCGTGCCAAATCAACAACCTATCAGGCAATAAATCTTCAAGAGTTTCCTCCTGAATAATTACTTTTCCATTGATATCGTATATGTTTCCCATTAGCTAACACTCCTCATTTTTATTGATTTTATAAACATATATGCGATTCCATTGGTCAGAACGGCTGATACAATACCAGTAAAATCAAGATACTGAGTTGTGTTGTTATTTTGCGTCAATGAAATCGCATCGCCGTCAATATTTAGTGAATAAACCCCATTTGTGCATTTTACATTGTATGTGTGATACTCAGATCCATTCACGCCGGGTATATATGCATTAGTTCCATTTATACCAACAGCAATCCCTGCGTATGTTTTAGGGTTGTCCGGATTTAGCGAAGAATTTGCTATTAGTTTTATGCCACGGTATACCCCAGTTGAAACTTCTTCTGATAGTATTTGCAATTGTGAATTGTTTCCACTATAAAAAACATCACCAGAAGATTCATATGTATTACGGAACTTACAAGTAACTTCTAATTCATAGGAACCCATCACGCCAAAATCAAGATTGGGCTGTTTTGCATACAAAGCCCCTGATTCTGTTGTAAAATCATAGGAATCTGCCGTCATGTCATTTGGTAAAGTGTGACTAGATGCATCCCATTTATAATCCCAATATGCCGCCGATACAATAACAGTAAACGTATCAGTTTTTCCTTCATATGTGACCGTAATTGTGCTTGTTCCTTCTGTTAAAGTTCCAGAGAGGACATACCCTAGAACCACGGCGGAAGTAGAATCTGCATAATTTGCAGTAACCACAAGATACTGTCTTAATGTTTCTAAATCGTCATCAGCATATATAACATTTTGCCCTTGTGTAAATACAGCATTGATAGACAAAAGTGTTTTTGGGTTCATAGCAGATTCAAGAGCATCATAATAATCCTGTCCATCATCATCTATCCACGCAACATGTTCAAAACATGCCAATAAAGCGGTTTTAACATCATCACTGATACCTTCGATATTACTTAAATCATCCTTTAAATTAGAAATCTAATCCCCAGTCTTTTTACTATCAGCTGCCGCTCCTTGAATACTAAGAGTAGCATCTGTACTAAAAGTCACATCTCTATAACAAATAATCTCAACAGTACCACTACTTACAGCCGTCCCTAAAGTAATCGTAGCACTGCTATTACTATAAGCATCATCAGTTAATTTTGCTCCATCTACATAAACTTCAAATCTATCTCCACTAGTATAAGTATAACCAGTTGGATCAAAAGTAAAGCTACTTGTAGAACTACTTACAGTATATTTTTTTTCAAATCTTTGATTTTCAATATTAGTTGCAGCTGTAATAAGAGCATCAGCAGCATCAATTTTATTACTAGCGGTTGTCGCGGACTCCGCTGCTGCAATCGCACTAGCACTAGCCTATGTTGCATACTGAGGGAGGCCCGCCATCATTTCAGCGAATTCATCGGCTGTACCAGTGTAACCTTTTGTTTTAGCGTACGCATACGCTGTTACATGTCCTAAATTCATATATCACTACCTCCTGATACTATAAGATCTCCATTCTAATCTATTGAAAAAGTTACATCAACATATTCATTAGAATCTTGAATAAGATCTCCATTTTCATTTATATAAAAATATAAAAAACTTCCAACTCCAGGTCCTCCAGAACCACTCTAATCCATAATAGTTACCGCAGTCCAATGATTTATATTCCAGGCTTCCGCAGTTGTAATTTCAGTACTGCATTTATATAATCTATAACCATATATACAATAATCAGCTAAACTATATGTGCTAGTAGAATCATATTCACTAGCAACACTATCAACAAGAGCCTGAAAATCCTACATAGTAGGGACTGCTATCTATTGAACATCTGGATTAATCCACAACCTATTGCTACTTGCGCTAGGCTGAGACTCAGATACTTTAATCATATCCCCAGTTGCTTTAGCGTCAGCCGCAGTATCCTGAATTTTTAGAGTTTTATCAGTTTCAAGAGCAAAGCTATTATAAACTCCACCATCTTGCCATTCAGTCCCATCGTAATAATACCAATGCCCATTATTATATCCTGTCTCAGAACCAGTATAAATATAGATATGATTTGGATCAATCATTTCTGAAGCGATTGCCGCAGTAAGAGGAGATCCTATCATAGTTGTATCGGCCTTAATATTATCAAGAACATCAATAGCAGAACTAAGAAGGGTTAAATTATTGGTAATACTCCCATCTGTTCTACTATCTATGTTACCTATTGTCTATTGAAGATTGCGGCGGTTGGTCATTTCAACATTAACCGCGTCCGCACCAATGGGAACAACCTAGGAAAGAGATGTTTCATTTTTCTTCACTCTTAGATTTTTTATTGTATTACTCATTAAAAAATTTTCTCCTTTCTTCAAGATTAAATGAGTTACTCTATTTTATATTAAAAAAATTACAGTAAATCAAAACAGAAATGACCTTGACAAGTTTTAAAAAATTTGATAGAATAGACTTAGAATAAGGAGGTATAGAATGAAAACGTTAGCAATTGATGGATCCACTAAAAGTAGTGGTATCGCAGTATTTGATGATACAAAATTAATTCATTATGAATGTATAGAAGAAAATAGCGGAGATAAAAATAAAAGAATTTGTAACATGGTAAATGAAATTATGTAGATTATTGCCTAGTTTAAACCCAATAGAATTGTAATGTAGGAAGTTCTTCCTTAGGATGTAAAACATAATCAAACAATTTATAAGGCATTAATTTATTTGCAAGCTGGTGTTGTGTTATAGAATTGGAAACGCGGAGGTCCCGATATAGAATTCATGGGATCTAGTCATTGGCGGAAGATATGCGGGATCCGCACCGGAAGAGGTGTCCGCCGCGATACTCTTAAAAAAGCAAGCCAAGATTTAGTTAAAAATACTTATAACATTGAAGTAAATGATGATGAAAGTGATGCAATTTGTCTAGGTATGGCTTATATAAAATAGAATAGAAGTGCATTTTAATAAGGACAAAATTAAATAAAATCATTTCCTAAAAAATAATATCAAATATGAATATATTATTTTTAAAGAAAGGAGAAAAAGGATGCCTATAGTTTTAAAACCTGGTGCTCTCAAATTTAAAGATGAGCAAGGTAATTATACAAGTCATAATATTTTAGCTGATTAGTCTGTTGAAGAATATTTACAAGATATAGAAGATAAAGGTAATCAAGTTTTAGATTCTATTCCAGATAAATATTCTGATTTATCTAATCATGTTGATATATTAGATGTCCAGAGCTATAATTATGTAGATTCTGGATATGTAGAAGACGGAGTGGCTTATTTTACTCATGGCGAAAACATCCTCTTTGAAATCACCGGTATTGGTGGTGGTGGCGGAGGAGGTGGCGGAGGAGGAGGAGGTAATGAAGCAAAACTTACAGTTACAAACACCTCTGGCTTCAACTCCAAAACTATTTCAACTGGAGATGACTGTATTTTAAGTTTTACTTGGTCTTCGATAGAAGATAGCCAACCAACTGGTGATGGAACTTTGACAGTAACTTCCAATGGAGCCTTAAAACTCACCCAAAATATCCAACAAGGTGGAATACAAGTTAATGTAGGTCCTTATTTAACAAGTGGAAATAATACTGTTAAAATACAAATAACCGATATATATGGAAATTCAAGAATTATAGCCTTTACAATAATATCAGTTGAATTATCTATTCGTTCTACTTTTGATGTTTCAACTCCTTTTACTGGAGATATCGTTTTTACATATATTCCAGTTGGAGCAACAACAAAAATTGTACACTTTATATTAGATGAAGTTGAAATTGCAACATAGACAATAGATATATCAAATCAACAACAATCTTTTATTATTCCTGCGCAATCTCATGATACACATACTTTCAAATGTTACTTGACTGCAACTATAAATGGTAGTACAGTAACATCAAATGAATTATATTATGAATTTATGTCTATTGTTCCTGGAGTTAATAGAGTTCTTATCTCTAGTTCATTTAATAAAACTTCAGTAAATCAATATGATTCTGTTCCAATTCCTTTTTATGTATATAATCCAAATAGTTTCTATGCTAATATTACTATTAGCATAGGAGGGACTATTGTATCAGTTCAAACTGTTGATAGAACAGAACAAACTTATACTTTTATTGCAGAAGAAAGCGGTTCAGTTTCATTTGTTATAGCTTGTGGGAATGTATCTAAAGTAATTAATTTTACAGTCTAGGGATCTTCTGCAAATATCGAAGCAGTAACTCAAGATTTAGTTCTTTATCTTTCTTCTCAAGGAAGAAATAATAGTGATATAATTCCACCTCCAACAGAATGGATTTATGGAGATGGAGCAGATGCAATAGAATGTACTCTTACCGGTTTTAATTTTACTTCAGATGGATGGGTAAAAGATGAAGACGAAAATTCAGTTTTACGTTGCTCTGGAGATGCAAGAGTTACTATTCCATATAAACCCTTTGAAAGAGACTTTAGAACAACAGGAAAAACAATTTAGATAGAATTTGCAACTAGGAATGTTATTGATTATAGTGCAGTCATTATGTCGTGCATGAGCGGTAACCGCGGCTTTGAATTAACATCACAGAGTGCATATCTTAAATCCTAGCAATCTCAAATATCAACTCAGTACAAAGAAGATGAGCATGTCAGAATTGCTTTTGTTGCTGAAAAGAGAGCAGAAAATAGATTGCTTTATGTATTTATAAATGGTATTCCATCTGGCGTTGTACAATATGCTGATAATGATGATTTCTCTCAAATTAATCCAGTTAATATTAGTATAGGTTCAAATGATTGTACTATAGATATTTATTGTATTAGAATATATGATAACGATCTTACTGATCATCAGATTTTAAATAATTGGATCGCGGATACTCAAATAGGAACTATTAAACGTGACCGTTATACAAGAAATAATATATTTGATCAATATGGGAATATTGTAATTTCAAAATTACCTACAAACTTGCCATATTTTATTTTAAATGCAGAATAGCTTCCGCAATACAAAGGAGATAAAAAAACTATCTCTGGAACATATGTTGATCCAGTTAATCCATCAAAATCATTCACATTTACAGGATGTCAAATTAATGTTCAAGGTACTTCATCAGCAGTCTACGTTCGTAAAAATTATGACTTACAGTTTAAAAATGGGTTTGATATGACTTCTAGTGGAGAACATGCTAGTAATTATGCTTTAAAAAATAATGTTATTCCTTTTAATAGATTCGTATTAAAAGCTGATGTAGCTTCTTCCGAAGGAGCTAATAACGTAGAGCTTGTCAGACTTTATAACGATTCATGTCCTTATAAAACTCCAGAGATGCAGCAAAATAACAAAGTCCGCTGGGGTATTGATGGACTTCCTATTGTTGTTTTCTGGAATAATACATCTACAGGATTAACATCATTTTTAGGAAAATATAATTTTAATCTTCCTAAACGTGCGCCTGGTCCTTACGGATATGAAGGTAATGATGAATCTTGGGAATTCCAAAATAATACATCTAATCTTATGTTATTCTTATCTGATTATTTTGATGAATCTCTTTATACTGATCCAGATACAGGAGAAACAAAAGAAAGATGGCGTTTTGATTACGAAGCAAGATTTCCTTCTGATGAATGGATTGATTATAGCAAACTTCAAATTTTATAGAGTTTTATTTATTCAACATATAGAGAAGATGCTACAAACGACAATCTTACTACTCCTGTTACATATCCTGGAACAAGAACAGAATACGTTGAAGTTATAGATCCTACAACAGGGGCAGTTAATTATGAAGAAAGAACTTATAGAGTTGATGTAACTTACGATAAAGATACATCAGATTATAGATTAGCCAAATTTAAAGCAGAATTTGGTAATTACGCGGAAATCGATAGTTTTATTTTCTATTATATATTCACAGAACTCTTTCTGATGGTTGATAGCAGAGCAAAAAACTTATTTATTGGTTTTCACGGAAGTCCTTCTAGTATATCAGGTTTAGGACGAAAAGCAGTAGCAGAACCATATGATATGGATACTGCTATTGGTACAAATA
>Ga0310690_10001060_pt1 | contig 51697 bp, 63 predicted proteins | sample AusTroGonzalo_MG_2_FD_207661 | JGI IMG/M metagenome (GOLD analysis project Ga0310690, IMG submission 207661) | Bovine rumen microbial communities from tropical cattle in Woodstock, Queensland, Australia - Gonzalo_04 (v2) (version 2) | ecosystem: Host-associated > Mammals > Digestive system >... | reverse complement strand
TGACGATTTTGACGCCTATAAGGATAAAATACCCGAGTTAAAACTCGGTGCCAACTACCGCCAAGACAACCAAAGCGGCGGTTGGTATTTGGCGCAAAGCGTTTCCTATGCCGCGCCGTGGTATCAGGGCAATATAGATTATTGGAAATTCGAGGGCAGCATTTCGCGCCTGCAAGATTTCTCGCACCGCATTTTGGGCTCTTTCCGCGGCAATTACCAATATATTGAGCACGATATAGTGCCGTATGCGGACCAAATGTCCGCCGGCGGGTTCGGCACGGTACGCGGCTATTCGCAGGGTCTGCTTACCGCCAAATCGGGCTACCAGTTAGGTGCGGAAATCTATTTCCCGCTGGGGCCGGAAGAAATTACCCTGTTTGGCAAAACCTTCCGCACGGATGAATATGTCCGCCCCTTTATATTTACCGATTACGCCGCACTTTACCCGTATAACGGAACAGGCATAAACGATAATACGCTCATCTCAGCGGGTGCGGGTATGCGCTTTCAACTGCCTTATGGTATCGTTTTCAAAGCCGCCTATGGCGTACCCTTAAAACACAACCGCTTCCAAGACGACAAAAACGGCGACTGGTACTTGGAACTCAGTTACGTGCCGGACTTGAACTGGTTTTTCAGTAAATAACGCCACAATAAACCGCCCCGCTATTGCGGGGCGGTTTTCTGCCCTTTTACGACGACAAAACTGGGCCAAGTTAGCAAGGTTACAAGCGCCAAACTATACAACCGCTCGGCAGAAAAATGGCAGAAAAACTATCTCGCCCCTTTTATAGATTTTTCCCCGCGCTTTGTCTATTTCTTTCTGCCATTTTACATACTTTTGGCAGAAAAACCGCAAAACAAACCTCTACATTGTACGGCAATCAAAATAAAATAAATAGCTCTGATGGTAACAACGGGGCAGTGCCATCTTTTTCATTTGCTTTGCGTAGCCAAGTCTAAAATGCTACAATGAAACAACACTTTTAAGGGGAATAATATGGATTTAATAAAAGCCGCCAGAGAAGGCAATTTAGAAGAAGTAAAAAAGTTACTCGCCGCCGGCGCTGATGTGAACGCAAAAGGCAAATTCAGCTGCACGGCGCTCATGGAAGCAAGTGAGAACGGGCACCCTGACGTGGTAAAAATTTTAACGGCTGTTGGCGCAGACGTCAACGCCAAAGATAACGCCGGTTCGACGGCATTTATGTTTGCAAAGAATGTGGAAATAGCCGACATATTGCTTACCGCCGACACTCAGGCAACACCGGAAGAAAAACTTATTTGTTTTAGCAAAGTAGGGCAAACAGAAAGAGTAAAAGCATTAATAGATGCGGGTGCAGACGTCAACGCCAAAGATAACTACGGCCGAACGGCGCTCATTGTTGCAAGCCTTTTGGGAAAGGCAAATGCCGTAAAAGTGCTAATTAAAGCGGGTGCAGACGTCAACGCCAAAGATAACGACGGTTCGACAGCGCTCATCTGGGCAAGCACAAACGGGCACACGGAAGTGGTCCAAGCATTAATAGAGGCGGGTGCAGACGTCAATGCAAAAGATATCTTCGACAACCACACAGCGCTCATGGAAGCAAGTGAGAACGGGCACATGGAAGTGGTCCAAGCATTAATAGATGCGGGTGCAGACGTCAACGCAAAAGATATCTTCGACAACCACACAGCGCTCATGGAAGCAATTGAGAACGGGCACACGGAAGTGGTCCAAGCACTCATAGATGCCGGTGCAGACGTCAACGCAAAATATCTCTTCGACAACCACACAGCGCTCATGGAAGCAAGTAAGAACGGGCACACGGAAGTGGTCCAAGCACTCATAGATGCCGGTGCAGACGTCAACGCAAAAGATATCTTCCACGACACAGCGCTCATGAAAGCAATTGAGAACGGGCACACGGAAATCGTCCAACTCTTAAAAGAGGCGGGTGCCAAAGAGTAATAAACCTATTAGGATATACTAGTCCGCCCGCCAACCAACACAGACACTAACAGAATACCCCACTCTCTTCGGAGTGGGGTTTTTTACGCCTTTTCACGACGACAAAACTGCGCCAAGTTAGCAAGGTTACAAGCGCCAAACTATACAACCGCTCGGCAGACAAAAAGTTAAACAAATGGATAGAACAGCAAGTTAATTATTACGAGAGATTAGCCGGCAACCTAGCAAATAATCAACCCGCCTACAAGGCCATGGATGATTTTTTATACAAACTTATCAGCAAAGAAATCACACAAAGATAAATTAGAAAGCCCCGCTAATTGCGGGGCGGTTTTCTGCCAAATCGGCGTTGGAGTGGAATTCGGTAGGGAAATAGATTATATCTGCCCCAGACTATTTATCGTCTTTCGGTGCTTTCAGGTTATAATCTTTCATCAATTGCTCAATTTGGCGGATAACCTGTTTACCCGTGATTAAGCGCGTACATTCGTATTGGCGGTCGGTATTTTTAAACTTCGGACACCAAAAATAATCGTAATGGTCAAAATTGCAATTTACATCATCCCAACACCCGTTGCACCCGTGCGAATTAAACACGCGGTACGGGGTGTAATACTCGCAAATAGGCAGCGTAAACCCGCTGATTAAAACAATCGGTTTATGCGTGCACCACGCGAGCCACGAAAGCCCCGAAGATAACCCGATAAAAAAGTCCGCATGTTCAATCAGTTCAATGCGCTCTTGCAAGGGTTTGGCGCCCGTAAAATCTTCCGCGTCGTGCGGCATACGGTTCCACGTGTATTTGAAACCCGTTACCGGCTCTTTATCAATGCAAATCACGCGGTAGCCTAAATTTTTAAGGTACGCCACCACTTGTTCCCACCCGTAGCCGTTATTCCAAAACTTCGCTTGCGAACTGGATTTGGTGGCGATACAAACGTATCTTTCTTTGATTTTGCGTTCACTGCCGAGTTTCACTTTCGGCGCTTCTTCGCGCGGGTCCACGCCTAAAATATATCCGGCGGTGCGGTGCAGACCGACCTTGCGAAAATCAATCGGCTGGTGCGTGTCGTTCCCTCGGAAGAATAACCCCAGCGTGTAACTGGCATAGGGTTTTTCAAAGCGCACTTTGCCCGGCAAATGCGTAAAGAATAAATTGGGATATTGCCCCTCAAAAATGGTGGCCAGATTATCCGCCATGGTGACTTCGGCGGCGCAGTTGTGCTTTTGTTGGAAGCGGTCGGCGTAGGTCATCCAGCCGATAATATCGCCCAACGTGCCTACGGGGAATTTAATTTGCACTTCTTTGCCCGTTAAATTCAAGGTATGATTCAATACCGGTTCGGCCTGCCCGCGCACCCACACGCGAATACGAAAAGGGATATAATATTTTTTTGTACTGAGTACCCATCCTTCGTCGGCGTCGCACGCAAAAATAATGTTGTCGGTTTCGTCATCTTCAATTTGCACGTGCCATTGTCCTTTGGGCAGTAACACGCGCGCGCCGTCGTTAAAATCGTAGCGGATGCCCATGGGCCCCTCTTGCGTGGGAATAGCGGGTGCGTTAATGATAAACGGATTGGGCGGTACTTGCTGTTGGTTTACGTTGACGGAAGCCGTTACGTCTTGCGGCGCTTGCGCCGCGGACGTTGCCGCTGCGACCCCTTGTTGGGGTTGTTGGGCATTAGTGGGTTGCGCGCCGCTAACGGGCTGTTGTGCAAGATTAGACGCCGCTTGCGCTACGGGTTGAGGGAGTGCGTTTTGAGTCTTTTCTTCGGGCATATTCGTTCCTTTGTGCCGACAAAAAAACCGACGCTTATCGGCTATAAAATACAGTTATCCATAGTATAACAAAAATTACCTATTTTAGGGATGAAATTTCACGCTGTTTTCGGGGATAAAACCGGTAGGATTTTTAGGGCAGATGGATTGTTGTGTGTGCCCTTTGCCAAAGCCCCAAAACCGCGGCGGTTAAGCGTTATTTGATGCGTTTGATTTGTTTAACGGCTTCTTTGATGATAGTGCGGCCGATTTTGCGCTCCACACCGCTTTTCGTCAAGGGGATACCGGTTTTTTTGGAGATTTTTCCTTTCAGCGCGCTGATACCCAACAACCGTTTCCACGAGAACGAAAACCCGTATTTTTTGACCATTTGGCTATTCCCCCTTGCTATGATTTCGGCTTATGCCGTTTTGCTTGTAGTGCTTATCATAGCAAAAAATATCCCCGAGCGCAAGAACGGGGATAAAGCGCAAAATGGGATTACAGAAAAGACACAAGACTAAAAATTTTCATTTTTAGTCTTGTGCGTAAAAGCGCTAGAGCGCGAAATGCTGTTTGTGTCAACGCGCCATTGTGTTAGGTAAGATGATTTTTCAAAACCGCTTTTAGTTTGCGGAATATAGCTTTTTATAAAGTCATCCTGAACTCGTTTCAGGATCTTCCACGCTGATGTCGTTTGTCGTTGTCGTTATGTTGTTGCGTTACGTAACAACGTAGCGTTGAAGATGCTGAAATAAATTCAGCATGACTTTTTATTTTTTTGGCAAATGGTTGCCCATAGTCCGCAAACTGCGCCGAAATCTTTACGTTTCGGCGCAGTGCGGGGTTATATCAAAAGTACAACAGTTGTTTATTTCTGCAAGGCAGTAGTGCCGCCGGTTAAATCTTTAATGGCAGCCACTGCACCGAGCACGTTAGACGCTTCATAAGGCATATAGATAATTTTATTATCTTTGCCGGCAGTCATCTTTTCCAACGCTTCAATGTACTTAATGGAAATTAAATAACTCGCCGGATTGGACGATTGCGCCACGGTGGACGCCACGATTTTTACCGCTTCGGCTTCGGCTTGCGCGACTTTGATTTTCGCTTCCGATTCCCCTTCGGCTCTTAAAATGGCGGCGCGTTTTTTACCTTCGGCCTGTTGGATTTCCGATTCGCGGATGGCTTCCGCTTTCAAGATTTGGGCTTTTTTGGTACCCTCGGCCTCGGTTACCATAGCGCGGCGGTCGCGTTCGGCCTTCATCTGTTTTTCCATAGCTTCTTGAATAGCGGCGGGCGGGGTGATGTCTTGCAGTTCCACGCGCGTTACTTTAACGCCCCATTTATCGGTGGCGGTATCCAAAATTTCGCGCAGTTTATTGTTGATGGTTTCGCGCGACGTAAGCGTTTGGTCCAAGTCCATTTCGCCGATTAAGTTACGCAAGGTGGTCTGCGTTAATTTTTCAATGGCCATCGGTAAGGACTCCACCTTATAAGCGGCGTTTTTGGGATCCGTGATTTGGAAATACAACAACGCATTGATTTGAATCGTTACGTTATCGCGCGTAATTACGTTTTGGCGCGGGAAGTCATACACCGTTTCGCGCATATCAATAACGTCGCGGTACTCGGTAAAAGGCACCATACGCGTGCGGCCCATGCCATCGGTATATTCGCGGCTGTTGCGCCACTCCATTTGGTGCGGTTTATCCATAAAAGGAATAAGCCAGTTAATACCCGGTGTAAGAATCGTTTGGAACTTACCAAAACGTTCAATAATTACACATGTACCCTGTTTTACTATTTTAATACCAGTTATAATAAAACCAATGATACAAATGGCAAAAAAGCCTAAAAATATAACTCCAGCACCCACTATTGTGTCTTCCATTTTTTTCTCCTTATTTTTTATTTTTCTTTTACAACCAAAGTGACTCCCTGTAAGGACTCCACCACACAAACGACTCCCTTTTTAAGCGGTTTTTCCGCGGTGGCTTTCCAACTTTCCCCATTAACAAGCACACGGCCCGTATTTCTGATCGGGTCAATATCCACTTCTACCACGGCTGTTTTATTAAGCACGTCTTCTGACGGCGGTGTAATTTGTGATGCGTTTTTGTATAAGTATTTTAACGTCAGCGGGCGTATACAGATAAAAGAAGCCGTAGCCGCTACAATAAAAGCGATAATTTCCCATGAGAAATTAGCACCCAACCATGAAAGTAATGCGGCGGCTAAAAAACCCACGCCTATACATAGGGAAGAGCCTTCCCCAAGGTGGAATTCTAAAAAAATAAAACCCACCGCAAGTATTAAAAACCAGTAGTAACTGACGTGTCCGACTAATATATTTCCTAAGAATTGCAATAATGTCATACAACCCTCCTTTAATGTGTTAAAATTTCCAAATAACTGCGCAGATACGCTAACGGGCGTTCGTCGCGCAAGCGGTTCAAAATAAAAATCATATTGGCAATAAAGCGCCGCACCACCGCGCGTGAAGAAAGCGGGGTAAATAAATTATTATCCCACGAAATCGCGCGGGAAAGCACATACTCTTTACACTCCTGCGCCTGCAAAATTTTGCCGTTATCCAACGGGTCAATGATAAACGAATCGTTATACGTGCTGTCTTTGGCGAGCAGCAGTACACGCCCGGCTAAATCTATAATTTCAATATCCAGCCCGAAACGCACGCTCATCACCATATATAAGCACGCCACACATAAGACCGACCCTTTACCGGTGCGCAAAAAGTGCCAGAAAGACGTATCCTGCACGTCCACAACCGCGGGAAGTGCGGTAAATTTTTTAACGTTAAAAAAATAGTGGTTGAACATTTCCGCCGCTTCGCGCAAATTGCGCGCGTTAATCACCACGGGGCGCACTTTTTGGGCGAGCGCGTCTACCGCGCGGGTTAAATCTTCGCGCGTAACCGCGGGGGCGGTAAATTTGGCGAGCAAGGCAAGGCCTTCTTCCAAATCGGGGTTGATTTTAGCCGAGAAAGCGGAAAAATCCGTTTTTAATTCTTCCCAGCACACTTCTTCCAAGGTTTGCAAAATGGTACGCGGCGCGGACGTATGTTTTTCTTCGTTCATAATGCGCTCTACTTCCGCGGGGTTACTGCGCACCGCCGCCGCGAGTTCTTCGCGCAGTAAATTGCCGTATTGCCCGCGTTCGGTTTCCAAAAGTTTGATGAGTGCTTTTATGCGGCTTGCCGTATTCATACCATTACCCTATAAAATTACTTGTTTCTTGTCTAGTAAATTACGGACAAATTACATCTTAAAATCTTCGCCCAAATAAAGTTTACGCGCGTTCGGGTCGTTAATCAAGGTGCTTTGGTCGCCTTCCACCAAAATTTTCCCGTCGTATATGAGATACGCGCGCTCGGTCAAAGGCAACGTTTCGCGCACGTTGTGGTCGGTAATGAGCACGCCAATACCCTTGTCTTTTAACTTAAAAATCATACGGCGCAAGTCGGACACGGTAATCGGGTCAATCCCCACGAAAGGCTCGTCAAGCAAGATAATTTTGGGGTTGCTGATCATACAGCGCGCGATTTCCATACGGCGTTTTTCCCCGCCGGAAAGCGTCCACGCTTTTTGTTTGGCCAGTTTAGTCAGCCCAAATTCTTCCAAAAGTTCGTCCACGCGTCTTTTTTGCTCTGCTTTATCGCTGGAAATGCGCTCTAAAATAGCGAGTAAATTTTCTTCTACGGAAAGCCCCTTAAAAATGGTCGGCTCCTGCGCCAAGTAACCGAGCCCATGGCGTGCGCGTTCAAACATAGGCAGTTGGGTAACGTCGCTGTTATCAATAAACACGCGCCCGCTGGTGGGGCGGATAAAGCCAACGAGCATATAAAAAGAAGTGGTTTTCCCCGCGCCGTTGGGGCCGAGTAGCCCCACAATCTCGCCGGATCTCACGTGGATATCCACGCCTTTTACGACCATGCGGTCCTTATACACTTTAACGATTTTTTCACTGCGCAGTTCCATAAAAACCTCTACAAATGCGGGGCTGTTTTTTCGGTCTTTTTAAGTTCGGGTGAAACGATCCACCCTTGCACGCGCCCGTCTAATTCAATGGTGTTGCCTTCACTATCGGAGACTACTTTATCTGCTATTATAGCAAATCTGCCCTGCTCTGCGCTCCCCTCTGCGAGCACGCGCCCGCCTTGGGAATAGGCCGCATTGTGTGCCCCGTCATAGACGATTTCGTCTGCCGCTAACGCATGGTTAGCGTCGTTTAATTGGGCGTTACCGGTTAAGCGCACATAGTTATCTTCCTGACGGATAAACACGTTATCCGCGCTTAAATGTTGCGCGCCTTCGGGCCCTTCGCGCACGACGCGCACGTTGCCCGTAAGTTCAAAACTGCGCGTGTCCAAATCAAAATCAATGCGCTCGGCAAGCGCGGTGGTGAGTTGGTTTTTCTCGTCGCGGTAAACCAGTTTAACGGGCACTTTTTTCGTGCCCTTTACGCTGCCTTTTTGGGTTTGGTAATTGTAGCGCGCCCAATCGGCGAACGCTTCGTAGAACGAGCCGTCTTGCTCGGTTTGCTTGACGTACACATGACCGCGCGCGGTAATGCGGTTTAGGGCGCGCTCGGAAAGGGCATAATCGGCCTTAAAGACGTACGCGCCGTTATCGTAGGACACGTTGCCCGAAAATTCTTCCTGCTGTTTATCTTTATAGATTATCCACGAATCGCTTTCCACTATACCGCCTAGTACCGAGGGGATTTCTTTGGCGGTTTGTTTTTTGAGTTTAAGTTGCTCCCGAGCCTGTTTGACCTTAACGGCCTGTTTGGGCGTTTCCACCGCCGGCGCGGACACTTTAACCGAGTAGCACCCCGCGGCCAGTACGCCCAAAATAAGCGGTAAAATTTTTTTTATCGTCATAAAATTTTATTCACCCGTTTGAAATTTTTCGTACTTTTGGGCACGTTGGTGGTTTGTTTTTTGATTTCAATTTTAGCGAGTTTAGAATCGGTAACAATGCCGCCGCGCGCGGTAATTTTGGCACTGCCGCGCGTGATAACGGTGCGCGAATCGGACCAAATGCGGTCCGCTTCTATATCGTAGAAAAAACTTGACGCGGTCAAAATTACATCTTCGGTAAACGAAACGGCTTTCGCGTCGCCCTCAATGCTTACGCGCTTTTGCGGGTAATCAAAAATGCCCACCTTGCCCGACACTTCGGCACTTTTTTTGCCGTTTTCGTTGAGCAAGAGTTGCGGTTGTTTTAAGGTAGCCTTTTCCATGCCGGAAAAGTCCACCGATTCGGCCTGTAAAAGCCACTCTTTTTGGTTATCTTTGGATGAGAAAATAGAAACTTTTTCGGCCATTTGCATACCGGCGTCTTCGGTGGGGTTTGTTTTTTGTTCCCCCCCGCACGAGCCGAGTAAAACACTGGCTAATAAGGCCGCTAAAATCGTTCTCATTTTTTATCCAAAAGCGCAATAAACTCAATTAAATCTTTCTCGTCAATAATACCGACCACCTTACCCGTTTTATCCAGCACCGGCAAATTGTCCACGTGCGTTTGGTGGATTTTTTTAGCCGCTTCAATGGCGGGCAAGGTGTCTAAAATGTAATGCGGGTTTTTGGTCATCACTTCGGTAATGTTTTTCTGCAACACTTCCCCGCCGAATTTCTGCAGTAAGCGGCGCAAATCGCCGTCGGTAAAATACCCCAAAAGTTTGCCTTTTTTATCCACTATGCTTGCCGCCCCGACCGCGCCCGTTTGGGTCATCACAAACAGCGCGTCCTGCACCGAAGCGCTCGTGCCAATAACGGGGTTATTCTTCCCCTTGTGCATCACGTCTTTGACGTGGCAGGTTAAGAGTTTACCCAGCGAGCCGCCCGGGTGGAAATTGGCAAAATCGCGTTGCTTAAATTGTTTAACGTCCATTAAGCACAAGGCCAGCGCGTCGCCGACGGCTAACGTGGCCGTGGTGGACGCGGTCGGTGCTAAATTGTAGGGGCAGGCTTCGCGCTCAATGTGAATGGTAATGTGAATATCGGACATGAGGGCCAGTTTGGAAGTGGCATGGCCCGTTAGGGCGATAATGGTTAAATGGCGGCGCTCCAAAGAGGGCAAAATGCGGTTAATTTCTTCGGTTTGGCCCGAGAAGGAAATGGCGATAATAATATCTCCCGCGCTAATCATCCCCAAATCGCCGTGTAAGGCTTCCACGGGGTGGACAAAAAACGACGGCGTACCGGTGGACGCGAGCGTAGCGGCGATTTTACGCCCGATAATCCCGCTTTTGCCGATACCTAAAATGACCACGCGCCCTTTACACTTGGCGATTACTTCCACCGCTTTAACAAAGTTATCATCAATACTTTTGTGCGAAAGCGCAAGCGCGTCTTTTTCAATATCAATTACTTTTTTAGCCAGCCGTTTGACGGCGGCGGCGGAAACGGATTTAAGTTGTTGGCGTGTTGTCATAATCTGCTCACTTGTTTAGCCAAGGGGTTGTACCTTGAGCCGGTATATGTTTTTGGTATGGGACCGGCAAACGGGACGTGGCATATTTTAATGCAAAAAACAACGCCACACACCCCGCCAGCAAAAGGGCGACTGCTTTAAGGTGCCATTTTAACGTCGGCGTCCATACGGGTTTATTCATTACTTAAATTTCTTGACGACTTCGTCTATCAGGCACAACTGGTGTGCCATTTTTTTCGTCAGGGCCATATCTAACGAGTTGGGCCCGTCGGAAAGTGCTTTATCGGGGTTGGGGTGCGCTTCAAAAAACACGCCCGCAATCCCCAGTGCAACGGCGGCTTTAGCGAGTATGGGAGCAAGTAAGCGGTTGCCGCCCGTTGCACTGCCCAGCGCGCCCGGTTTTTGCACCGAGTGCGTGGCATCAAAAATCACCGGATATCCAAAACTTTTCATCAGTTCCAACGAGCGCATATCCACAATTAAATCGCCGTAGCCGAAACTGGCCCCGCGCTCGGTAAGTAAAATATTATGATTGCCGCGCGATTCAATTTTTTTAATCACTTGTTCCATGGCGGCAGGTGCTAAAAACTGGCCTTTTTTAACGTTGACGGCTTTGCCCGTATCCGCGCACGCAAGCACCAAATCGGTCTGGCGGCACAGAAACGCGGGAATTTGCAAAATATCGGCCACTTTAGCGGCTTCTTCGGCTTGCCAAGGCTCGTGCACATCTACTACGGCGGGCAGGCCGGTTATTTTTTTGGCTTTTTCCAAAATCGCAAGCCCTTTGGCAAGGCCGGGGCCGCGGTAAGCGTCCACCGAAGTGCGGTTGGCTTTATCAAAAGAAGCCTTGATGATATAGGGGTGCTTGAAAGGGGCCAAAATACTTTTTAATTTTTTGGCGGTATCTATATAATGCTTTTCACTTTCAATCACGCACGTACCCGCCATAAAAATAAGCGGGCGGTTATTGGAAATTTGATAAGGTCCTACTTTAATTGTTTTTTGCATATATCCCTATAATAGCAAATTTTGCTGTTTTTGCTACGCGCGCGCACGCGCAATTTCACGCAAGCGGTTCCACTTCGCGCTCGTAACCTTGCGCCGCCACTACGCGCGCTTTGAAGATACTGCCCACTTTTACCGGCCGAGTAAAGGTCACTTTGCCGTCTATATCCGGTGCGTCTTTATAGGTGCGCCCGAAATCGGCTCCGTCGGCAATTACTTCCAGCGTCGTACCCACCAAACGCTTATTGATTTTATCAATCACGCGGCTTTGCACTTCTTCTAACGCGGCCGCGCGCTCGTGCTTGACCTGCGCCGCGATTTGGGGCATCGCGTAAGCGGCGGTGCCTTTCTCGCGGAAATATTCAAATACGCCCATATTGTCAAACTCATAGTCGCGCACGAATTTTTTAAGCGCGTTAAAATCTTTTTGCGTTTCTTGCGGAAAACCGACAATAAAGTTGGTGCGCAAGGAAATATCGGGCACTTCGGTTTTAAGCATATCCAAGGTCTCAAAAATCTGCTTACTGCCGCAATGGCGGTTCATCCGTTTTAAGACGGGGTCGGCAATATGTTGCAAGGGGATGTCCAAATAGTGGAAAATTTTATCCGTACTGGCCATCAGCCGCGCCATCTCGCGCGTAACGCGGTGCGGGTAAGCGTACATAATGCGCAGTCTGCCCAGTCCTTTTAAGGGCAGTAATTTTTCCAAGAGTTCCAAAAAATGCGGTTTGCCGTCAATATCTATGCCGTAGGAAGTAGTATCTTGCGCGATAAGCGAAATTTCGCTCACGCCGTTTGCAATCATCAGTTTGGCTTCGCGCACGACGTCTTTAAGCGGTTTAGAGCGGTACGGCCCGCGGATAAACGGAATCGTACAATACGCGCAGCGGTTATTACACCCGTCGGCAATTTTTAAGTACGCGCTGTGCGGGGCGGTTAAACTCATCTTATATTCGGGCAGGTAAAGCGTTTTGGGCAGCGGCGTTAAAAATAACCCGCGCCCGCGCAAAACACGTTCCACCCGTTCTTGCTCGGCAATAGAAAAAATGGTGTCCGCCTCGGGAAATTCTTTGGCTAAATTTTCTTTGAAGCGTTCTACCAAACACCCCGTAACGGCTACTTTTTTGACGATTCCTTTGCGCTTTAACTCCAGCGCGTAAGCGATTTCGGCCTTGGCTTCTTTGACGGCACTTGCGATAAATCCGCAGGTATTGATAATAATTTGGTCGGCTTTTTCGGGCGAAAAGACCATTTTATGCCCGCTTGCGATTAACCGCGCGGAAAACTCCTCGCTGTTGGTTAAATTTTTGGGGCACCCCAAACTGATGAGATAAAATTTCATACGGCTACGTCCTCTGCGCTGACGTGTTTGGGTTTATCGGTTTCTTCGTCATCATCATGCGAGATAAACACCATCCCAAACGTTACTACCCCGATACGCCCGATAAGCATAGTGGCAATAATAATGAGTTTTCCCAACCACGACAAATTAGGCGTAATGCCCGTTGAAAAACCCGAGGTGGAAAGTGCGGCGGCAGATTCAAACACGACGTCCAAAAAGGGCAAATCTTTTTCGGCCCATGTGAGCAAAAACACACTTACAAACAAAAACGCCATAAAAAGCACCATGGTGGACGTTGCCGAATATAAGCGCGCCACCGGTACGCGCCGTCCTAAAAATTCCACACGCGGGCGCATACGCAAGCGGTTATACACCAGTGCCATTACGCTGGCAAACGCGGTTGTTTTGACGCCGCCCGCCGTACCGGAAGGGGACCCGCCGATACACATAATCATCATCAAAATCAGCAGCGAGCAGGAAGATAGCGACGCAAAATCAATCGTGGTAAAACCGGCGGTTGTCATCGCGGCTATGGTTTGGAAAACGGCTTCGGTCAGCGAGATTCTCGGCGAGGTTACAAAGAGTGTAAACGTGCCGAACGCCCAGAGAAAAAGGGTCGTAAGCACGATAATTTTAGTAGTAAGCGAAATGGCTTTTGTTTTGCGGCGGATAAAATTAAACACGTCTGCCACCACAATAAACCCGATAGAACCCGCCAAGGATAAGAGCGAAATCACCACGTTAATGGTTTTGCTGTCGGTATAGTCCACCAGATTATTGTTCCACAACGAATATCCCGCCGTACAAAACGCGGACACGCTGTGAAAAATGCTATACCAGACGGCCTGTATAACGGAAAAATCATGGTGGCGGAAATAGTTAAACAAAAACACTGCGCCGATACTCTCGGCTACCACGGTAAAGATAAGCGCGGCCCACAAAAAATCGGAAAGGTGGAGCGTTTTGGGCAAAATAACCTCGGCGGAGAGTTTTTCTTCGTGGCGTTTATGTAGGCGGTGCTTTTGCGAGAACGATAAAAACACAAACGACGAGAACGTCATGTAACCTAATCCGCCGATTTGAATTAAACAAAGCACCACAAACTTACCTAAAAAGGTGTAGGAATCGGCAAAGTTGACCGTAGAAAGTCCGGCGGTGGAAACGGCCGCGGCAGCGGTAAAAAGGTTATCCAAAAACGACACTTTTACCGAGTTCATAAACGGCAAGCAAAGCAGTACCCACCCGACAAAGGTATAGGTCAAAATCGTCTGCGCGATATTTTGGTGCGGGGTCAGGCGCAACAAAAACAGCGAGTATTTTTTGAAAGATGCTTTAATAAAATTTTTAATTTTATCTATCATTTCACGCGTAGTAGCCATACTTACATTATATAAAAATGCGGGGAAAGGAAAACAAATCTGCAATAAAAAAAGCATTGTAGGTTTTTATATAGTAGCAAAGGAGGCACTTATGAATAAAATAAAATTGCTTGCAGTGCTGTGTGCCGGTTTACCCGCCGGCGGTTGTATGGCCACGGTTACACCGGACGGAACGATAAGCACAGCCTATATCGTGCCGAGCCCGACTATCGTGGTAGAACGCCCCACGCATGTGCATTATGTGCCGTTTTTACCGCCGGTGGTACACCGCCACCCCCCGCGCTCGTACGCGCCGCGTTTGGTGCCCATAACCCCGCGCCCGCACCATATTGCCAAAGGGCCGCCGGTACGCGTGCCTTACGCCCCGCCACCCCGCGGCGGCGGACCTTCTTCCGCCCGCGCCCCGCAACATCACGGGCGCCGTTAGAGTAAACCCGAACCAACGCGCCGGCACTTTTGGGCCGGCGCATTTTAGATTAAAATTTCCCCATAAAAAATCCCCGCCCGCGCGGGGATAAGTAAACGTAAAAAACAACCGCTTAAAGCACTTGCTTGAGCACGACGGGCAAATCCGTCTTTGTCGTCTTAACCGCGCTGTGCGTGTTCGTTTTTTGGTCCAACCCGAACACGTTGACGCGGTAGAAAATAACGAGATTTTCCCCGTTTTGCTCTACGCTAGCGATATCAAACACCTTATCGGGCAAATTGCTCTGGGACTCCAACACCACCACCTGTTCTTCGTTAAAATCAGCCGCCGGATAACTGCCGCGCGCAATTTGCTTGAACGCTTTGTACTCCTCTAACGAAGAAATCACCCGTGCCTTAACGGGGGCTTCAATCATGGTTATATTGGTGGCCTGTTGTGCTTGGCGGGCATTATCGGTATTAGCGGGAACTTGGCCTTGCACGCCCGCTAAATCAACGGGGCCTTTTTCCGTTTGCGGGGCGGGCAAATTTTCGCTTTCCACCACGGGGGCCGCCGATTTACCATACACTTCGCTAATACCTTCTAAATGAATCGGCGAAAGTTGCGAGGGAAGTGCGGAGCCTTGTTGCACCGGTTGCGCGGGGTTTTCCGTATCCGCTACCCCGTCGGCAAGGCTGGCATTTTGCAAATTGACATCAAGCACCGCGTCGGTGTTTTGCTCGGTCTGAAATAAGGCTTGGAGTTGGGCAGCCTCTTTTATCCCGTGGGAAACGTCCCACCAACGCATAAATCCCGCCCCCGCCAAAAAAGCAAGCACCGCTAAAAACAAGGTATTAAGCGTCAGTTTCATTTCGCGCCCTCGTATTTCGCCACAATCACCGAGCGCAACCCGCCGCGCGGGGTAAACACGCCGGTTACAACGGCTTTTTTAGGTTTACAGGCTTTAACGACGTCGTCTAAAATTTTATTGGCGATATTTTCCATAAAAATCCCCATATCGCGGTATTCCAGTAAATAGTATTTAAGCGATTTGAGTTCCAAACACCACTCGTCGGGCACATATTCAATGGTAATCGTGCCGAAGTCGGGCAGACCCGTTTTGGGGCAGACGGAAGTAAATTCCGGCAGTTCAATTTTGATATCGTAATCGCGCTTATACTGGTTTTGCCAGCATTGGATAGCGGGGAGTTGGGTGTCCGCATTTTTGCGGGCGTGATCGGAAGTGTATCCGAAATCTATTTCATTTTTCTGTATCATTTATGTGTAACATCCTTATTGAATTTAACCAAATCAAAACGACGGCAATAAGTCCTACGCCCAGCGTAGTGCGCCAACTGCCGGCCAGTGTGCCTTTGGCATAGCACAACAAATACAAAACGAACATCACGCTCACTACTAATCCCAGCGTCATATTCTGCCATACGATACGCACCTGTTTGCGGTGCAAGGCAAATAATAATTTAATGGGGGATAATTCTTCGGTTTTCAGCACAATATCCACCCAGTTATTATATACGTTCTTGCCGGAGAAAAACACCATTCCGGCGTCGGCCTTTAAGAGGGCCATAATATCGTTGAAGCCGTCGCCCACCATAACGACTTTGCGCCCTAACGAACGCAAATTGGTAACGATTTCGGCTTTTGTTTTGGGCAAAATAAAATAGTTTCTCTTTTCAATGCCGACCTGATCGGCCACCGCCGCCACCGATTGTTCGGTGTCGCCCGAAACTAACATAATGTCTTTTCCTTTCCGTTTCAAAAAATCTATCGTTTCGGCCGCGCCCGCGCGCAAATCGTCCGACAGGGTCAAGTACCCCGCAAATTTATCGCCTACGGCCACGCAAATAACGGCTTCTTGCGTTTTTTCCACTTCGGCGGGCAAGGCAATACCGAGTTCCTTAAACCACGGGATACTGCCCGCGCGGACGTGTTTTTTATCGTAGGATACTTCCACCCCCAAGCCGGCAAACACGTTGCATTGTTGCAAGGTTTTATTTTTAAGGCCTTTGCGGTGCGCCAAACGTTTGACGGCTTGCGCAAAAGGCCCGTCGGCAGATTGTTCGGCCGCGCAGACGGCTTCGGTGAGTGTTTTTTCGGTATTTTTTCCGTCGGGGAAAATGCCCGACACCCGCAACCGCCCGTAAGTGAGCGTACCGGTTTTATCAAAGAAGAAAACGTCTGTCTTGGCGATACGCGCAAGGGCATGCACGTTTTGGATTTCCACCCCGATTTTTTTGGCCCCTTGGCACATAAACATAGTGGGGAACACTTCGGCAAACACCACGCCGAACGAACAAAGCAGTGTCCACGCACACAACAGGGCCCCCGCATAATGCAGCCAACCCGCTTGTATTACAAGCGTCATCACCACGTAAATACCCAAAGAAACAAGCGCCAGCGCCGTCAGCGCATATTTGGAAAACTGATCCAACACGTTACGTTCTTCGCTGTGGGCGATTTCGGCGGTTTTTAACGCGTTTAAGATTTCCATAACCGCCGAGTGTTTAAGCGGTGCGGTAACTTCTATTTCCACGCTTGCGCCTTTATTGAGCGTACCCGCAAAAATTGCGCTGTCCAAACTTTTTTCGGCAGGCAAAATATTACCGGTAATGAGTTGTTCGTCCACCATGGTTTTGCCTTTGCAAATCACGCCGTCCGCCGGAAAGCGTTCGCCCGCTTTGACCAGTAAGATATCCCCCTCTACCACTTCGCCCGCGAAGATAGCCCGCGCGTGCTCGTCTTGCACCAAACGGGCCGATTTAGGCAAAAAGTCGTCAATTTTACGGGTAAAAACGTGGGCGCGTTCTTTTTCCACTATCGGTTTACGCGCACTCCACAGGGCAAAACAAGTAAGCAGCATGGTATAGAGGTATAAGTCCCCGCTCGGGCGTACCCAAGCCACTTTAGCGAGCGTCCCCACCCCCGAATAAAACACCCCCGAAAGAACGGAAATACTCACCCACAACGCCCATGTGATTTTGCCGGCGGATAAATCTTTACAGGCCACCCGCATAAAGATACCCGCGCAAAACACCATGTTGATTAGTGCCAAAATAAAAATATTGATGCGCGCCTGTTGCAGACAAAGCGAGAACATCCCCAACGCAAAAAGCGTAAGGGAAAGAAAAAACCGGTAAGCCAGTGCTTTTGACGGCACTTCAAACAACGCCGAAGACGGCTCCACCCGTTCTTTTTTATTCATAGCAAACCCTATTTTGAAATTATTTAATGTCTTTGGGCTTAAAGCGTTCGGTTACTACCTGTTCGCGCCCCTTTTCGCTGCGCATCAGGGCAATTTTGCGTTTATATTTAGAAGCGTTTGCCGGGTCCAACTTGACGGCTACCATATAGTTTGCGGTAGCGGCAATGGGGTCCTGCATGGCAAGCATATCGCCCATCAACTCGTAAATCGGCACATACTGGTTGGCCAGTTCCTTGGCGCGGGCCAAATATCCCAAAGCCATTTCCCAATCGCCTTTGCGGTAGAGTAACTCACTCATTAAATAGTAAGCCATCGCGTAACTGGGTTGCAAGGCAATCGCTTCTTCCAAATCGGCATACGCATTGGCGGGATAGCCGGCTTTATCCAAGGCGCGGGCGCGTTCCAAAAAGAAACGCGGGTTTTGCGGGGCATACATAATCGCGTGTGAAAAATCTTCCACGGCTTTTTCGTATTGCTTGATGTTATAGTAGGCCACCCCGCGGTTGAAATACAGCATCGGCTCCTCTTTACGCAACTGCTCGGCGATATCAAAATCTTTAAGTGCTTGTGCGATATGCCCCAAACGTGAATAAGCAATCGCACGGTTCATATGCGCGGTGAAATAGGTAGGGGTATAATAAATGGCATGATCTAAATTGGAGACGGCCTCTTCATACAACCCCTGTTCAATGTAGAGCGCACCCAAATTGTTATACGCTTGGGAAAGACTCGGGTCGGTTTCAATGGCTTTCAAATAATCTTGCTCGGCAAAGTTGCGGTTTTTTTGTTTTTCCTGTGCATCTTTGGCAGACAAATTTTCCCACAACACCCCGCGGTTAAGGTACGCCGTAGCGGCCTTGGGATTTTGTTTGAGTAGCCGCGTATAGAGTTGCATGGCCTCGTTAATTTTCCCCTTAGAAGCGGCCAACTGCGCCCGCTTAAAAAGGCTGTTATCGGAATTACACGCCACGCTTAGTAACGCAATAAGCACCAACCCTGCTAATTTTTTCATTTTTCCTCCGTTTTTTTGCCAAACTGGTTTTTAAGTAACGCCCACGCGAACAAACACGCGCCTATCGTAATAAACGAGTCCGCCACGTTGAACACCGGCCAAACCCGAAAATCTAAAAAATCTACCACAAACCCTAAGGTTATTCTATCATAAAGGTTGCCGAACGCGCCCGCCAAAATAAATACGGCTCCCCATTGCACTACCTTGCCGTAACTGCAAATTTCGCGCCAAGAATACAAGATATAAGCAATCACGGCAAGCATAACAAGAATCAGCAGTCTATTCCCGTTCTGGAACATACCGAAAGCGGCGCCGGTATTTTCCACATAGTGCAAGTGAAAGAACGGGAAAAGCGGGATAGATTTGCGAGAAAGCACAGCGAGTGCCCACACTTTAGTCAGGCGGTCTAAGAGTAAAATTCCCGCGAGCGTCCAGAGCATCCATTGGTGCTCTTTTATATAATTCCACCCGCGCGAAAATACACTAGGCACTGACTTTTTCCCCTTCCTTCTGCGTAAATTCTTCCTGCGCAAGCACCTGCGCACAGCGGTTACACAAATCGTGTGCGTCGTCCGTTCCCACTTCGGGTTTCCACTGCCAGCAACGGGCGCACTTATGTCCGTCGGCGTGGGTCACTTCCACCGCTAATTTTTCATTTCCGGCGGTTACTTCCGCCGCCGATACGATAGCGATTTCGGGCCACAAGGGCAGGGTAGATTCCAAAAATGCTTTTGTGGTCTGGTCGTTTGTCTTAAAGATAACTTTGGCTTCCAGCGGCGCGCCGATTATTTTTTGGGCGCGGGCTTCTTCCAACGCTTTTTGCACGAGTTCGCGCACGCGGCGGATTTCGTTCCATTTTTCTTCCAGCGCGACCGGCGGCACAAACGACGAATTGCGCGGCATATCCGATAAGAAAATGCTTTGCGCCAAATTACGCCCGAGGGCCGTTTTACGCAACTCCTGCCACGCTTCTTCGGCGGTGAACGAAAGCACCGGCGCGACGAGTTGCAAGAGCGTGGTAATAATTTCGGCGAGCGCGGTTTGCGCGCTTCTGCGGGCGGGCGCGTGGGCACCTAATGTATAAAGGCGGTCTTTGGACGCGTCCAACATAAACGACGACAAATCTAAAATACAAAAGTCCGCAATCGCGCGGATAGCGCGGCGGAAATTAAACTCGTCATAACCCGCGTGGACTTCTTGGATAAGCGCGTCTAAACGGCCGAGCATATATTGGTCCATTTCGCTCATTTCTTTGGCGGGCACTTGGTGGAGTTTGGGGTCGTAATCGTGCAAGTTACCCAATCCGTAACGTATGGTGTTGCGGATTTTGCGGTAGGTATCCACGGGACCGCCCAAAATCGTGTCCGAAATGCGCACGTCGCCCTGATAATCGGCAAACGCCACCCACAAGCGCAAGATGTCCGCGCCGTATTTGTTACACACGTCGGCGGGGTCCACGCTGTTGCCCAGCGATTTATGCATGGGGCGCCCTTCTTGGTCAAGCACCATACCGTGCGTTAAAATCGTCTTGAAAGGGGCGGTATTTTCCAACGTAAACGACGGGATATAGGAACTTTGGAACCACCCGCGGTGTTGGTCGGAGCCTTCGGAATAGACGTCGGCGGGGAAGTCTAACCCGCGGTCTTTGACCACAGCCGCCCACGACACGCCGGAGTCTAACCACACATCTAAAATATCGGTTTCCTTTCTAAATTCGTTGCATCCGCACGAGCACGTATAACCGGCGGGGTAGAGTTTTTCCACCGGATCGGTAAACCAAAAATCGGAGCCTTCCTTCATGGCGCGCGCTTTGATAAATTCAAACAGGTCGTGATTGATTTGCGCTTTGCCGCATTTTTTGCAGTACAAAATCGTAACCGGACTTCCCCAGAAGCGTTGGCGCGATAAACACCAATCGGGGCGCAAGCCGATCATAGCGCGCATGCGTTCCACACCGCCGGCGGGATAGAATTTGACGTTATCCAAATTATCCATTAACTTTTGGCGCAAGCCGTCTTTATCAATGGACATAAACCATTGTTCGGTGGCACGGAAAATAATGGGGTTATGGCACCGCCAACAATGCGGGTAACTATGGGAAATTTCCTGCTCTTTGATAAGCGCGCCGAGTTCGTCCAATTTTTTGACCATTAACGGGTTCGCGTCAAACACGTGCGTACCGACAAACACGCCCGCGTCTGCGGTGTAGCACCCTTTTTCGTCAACGGGGCAGAACGTCTCCAACTTCCATTGTTTACCGGCTTGGAAGTCTTCTTCCCCGTGTCCGGGGGCGATATGCACTACACCCACACCGGCGTCCATAGTTACAAAGTCCGTCCAGATAACGGGGTTTTCCGCCTTGGTCAACGGATGATAGTATTTCTGCCCGACAAGTTTCTCCCCCGCCACCTTGCCCGCTTGCGTGCAGGTAAGGCCGGTATTTTTCAAAAATTCTTCCGCGAGTTTTTCGGCTACGATATAATATTCGCCGGTTTTTTCATCTTTCAAAACGGCATAATCTTCCGTATTGGAAACAGCCGCCGCGCGGTTAGCGGGGATCGTCCACGGGGTAGTGGTCCAAACGGCCAAACTGACCGGTTTAGAAAAATCCAACTTGCCGAAAATTTCCGCCGTAGGGTTTACCAACTTAAAGCGCAAATAAATTGACGGCGAAGAAATATCTTTATATTCGGTTTCGGCGTCGGCGAGTGCGGTTTCGCAATGCGGGCACCACGTAATGGTTTTTTGCCCTTTATAGACGTAGCCTTTTTCAATCAAATCCAAAAACACGCCGATCGTAATGCCTTCGTAACGCTCGGACATAGTCAAATAAGGGTGGTCCCAATCGCCCTGCACGCCCAAACGCTTAAAGCCTTGGCGTTGCAAGTCAATAAATTTAGACGCAAACGCGCGCGCTTTTTTGCGGAAAGCGGGCACGTCGGTAATGTGTTTTTTATTCAAATTGAGTTCTTTTAACAAGGCCTGTTCAATGGGCAAGCCGTGGCAATCCCACCCGGGGATATAGGGAGTGTAGTACCCGCACATGGCGCGGCTTTTAATGATAATATCCTTAATTGTTTTGTCTAATGCGTGGCCGATATGAATACTGCCGTTGGCGTAGGGCGGCCCGTCGTGGAGCACAAAATGTTTGCCGGCCTCATTCTTTTTAAGCATGGCTTCGTAGAGATTGATAGATTGCCAAAATTCCAAAATTTTGGGTTCCTTTTGCGCCAAACCCGCACGCATAGGGAAATCCGTTTTAGGCAGTAAAACGGTGTGAGAATATTTATTTTTTGCCATAACAAAACACTCCGTAAATTAAGGATAATTATATTATAGAAAATTATGACCTTACGCGCGCGGGAAATAAAAAAATACGCCAAGACACAAAAAACTCCGCAAGCGCTTGCGGAGTTTTTGCAATCTGATTTTACGCTTTACGGCGAGACGCCGGGGTCCGTATCGGCGGTTTTACATCCGGCCGCCGAAGTAGGCGTAAAGGACGAACACAACGGGTAAGAAAATTTAGAACAATCGGTTCCGGTGCAACAAATGCGCCCGTCGCGGTAAGAAGACATTTTAAGCGTGTAACTATAGGTATCTTTACGGGCAGCCTCTAAACTTTCCCCGTCCGTCCCGTCGGTATATGTAAAAAAACTCGTATTTGAAACAGGCAACAAATGCGTCAAGTTGGCAACCGGTGCGTAGGCTTTCCCTATAGCGCAACGGCGCTCCTGTTCACTGCGCACCACCGAGAGCACCACTTCCGCTTCCATGCTTTTGCGTGCTTCCAACAATTTTTTGTATTGCGGGATAGCAACCGCCGCCATGGTCGCAATCAAAATAATAACGATTAACGTTTCCGACAGGGTAAACCCTTTTTTATTCTTCATAAATTCACTCCGGCTTTTAACATATACACACTAGCAAAAAGGCAAAACACAAGTCAAGAGCGCGCGACTAAACAAAAGCACAAAATGTTGTAAAAAAAAGCGCGCCATTGTGTGAGAGAAGATGATTTTTCAAATTCGCTTTTAGTTTGCAGATTTAGGCGGGCGCAGTTTTTCCCAAGCGCGACATGGTATTAGTCAGGCTGATTTTTCAAAACCGCTCCGTATTGCGTGGGCTAGTTGCCCGCCGCTGTACTGCAGGTACTGCAAGTGGCAAGGCGGCAGGTTTTGGAAAATAGTTGCCCATAGTCCGCAAACTGCGCCGAAATCTTTACGTTTCGGCGCAGTGCGGGGTTATGTTAAAGTACAACACGTCGTTAAGTATTTTACTTATACTTATTGTAACTGCTCATCTCTTGCAGCGCAACACGCGAGCGTGCACTCGGCTTCTCTGCCGGATACCCCAGCGCAATCAAGTGTTCAATTTGCTTCCCTTTGGGCAAATTAAAAAACTTCGCGGCCTTATCCGCATTAAGCCACCCGATCCAACAGGTCCCTAATCCAAGGTCCCACGCACGCAACACAAACTGCTCGCCGGAAATCCCCTGATCCACCAAATAAAACTCGGTCCGCCGGAAAAACCCGCCCAAACGGCTGATAAAACTGCCCTTGTCCGATACGACCGCCACCAACACCGGTGCTTTGGCGGCCCATTTTGAAATATGATACGCCCCGCCGAAAACTTCGGTGCAAAATTTTTCTTTCACTTGCGGGTCGTCCATCACGATATAATGCCAAGGTTGCGAATTACACGCACTCGGGGCCAAGCGGGCGGCGTCCAAACACGCATTGATTTTTTCGCGTTCTACGGGTTTATCCGAAAATTTGCGCACACTGCGCCGTTGTTCAATAATTTCTTTTAATTCCATAAAACCCCCTATTAAAAATATATTAGCAAATTGCTACAATAGTTATTATGCAATTTACCAAATATAGCGGACTCGGAAACGATTTTGTGTTTTTAGACGGCCCCACCGCCCAAGCGGTTAAGGACCCCTTTGCGCTCGCGCGCAAAATTTGCGACAGGCGCAACGGCGTAGGCGCGGACGGGCTGATTTTACTTTTGCCTTCGCAACAGGCCGATGTAAAAATGCGCATTATCAATAGTGACGGCAGTGAAGCCGAAATGTGCGGCAACGCTTCGCGCTGTGTGCCGCTACACCTGCATTTAACGGGGCAAACGCAACAAAAAACAATCACGCTTGAAACGCTCGCGGGCCTGATTAAAACCGAAATCGTGGACGAAAAAAAACATCTCGTACGTGTGAATATGGGCACGCCCAAACTCTTGCGCGGGCAAATCCCGATAACCGGCAACCCCGAAGAACCCGCCCAAAATATTGCGCTTACTATTGACGGGCAAACTTTTACGGGCACGGGGGTATCTATGGGGAACCCGCATTTTGTGATTTTTGTGCCCGATATCGCTCAAATTCCGCTTGCGCAAATCGGTCCGCAAATTGAAACACACCCGCTTTTCCCGCAAAAAACCAATGTGGAATTTGTGCAATTATTAAATGACACATGCGTGCGTATGCGCGTATGGGAACGCGGTGCGGGCATTACGCGCGCGTGTGGCACAGGGGCGTGCGCAACGGCTGTTGCGTGCATACTCTCGGGAAAGACACAACGCCAAGTGAACGTGCAATTAGACGGCGGCGATTTATTGATTGAGTGGCCGGAGCACCGCGATATTTTTATGACGGGGCCCGCGCAACAAATTTTTACGGGAGATTTTAATGATGACCCAATGTAACACCGATTATCTTAAATTACAAGGCAGTTATTTATTTTCCACCATAGCCAAACGGGTGGCCGCTTATAAAGCGCAACACCCCGATAAACCGGTTATCAGTTTAGGTATCGGCGACGTAAGCCGCCCGCTTGCGCCGGCGGTGGTAAATGCCCTTGTTAAAGCCAGCCAAGAAATGGGCCACGCCGAAACGTTCCGCGGTTACGGGCCCGAACAGGGATATGCTTTTTTGCGCGAAGCGATTGCCAAGCACGATTACCAAGCGCGCAACATAGACATCAAATCCGATGAAATTTTTGTGAGCGACGGCGCCAAAAGCGACGTGGCCAACTTTCAGGAACTTTTCTCCAAAGACGCTAAAGTAGCCTTGCAAGATCCGGTTTATCCCGTCTATTTAGATACCAACGTCATGGCGGGCCGTACGGGCGCATTTGATAACGGGCACTACGCGGGCATTATTTATTTACCTTGCACCGAAGAAAATCATTTTGTGCCCCAACTGCCCGACGCGCACGCAGACATTATTTATTTATGCTCGCCCAACAATCCCACGGGCACCGCGCTCACTAAAGCAGATTTGCAAAAATGGGTAGATTACGCGCGCGAACACCACAGCGTTATTCTTTACGATAGCGCCTACGAAGCCTATATCACCGACGAAAATATCCCCCACTCCATTTATGAAATAGCGGGGGCCGAGCAAGTGGCGGTGGAGTTCCGCTCATTTTCCAAAACGGCCGGTTTTACGGGCACGCGGTGCGCTTATACGATTGTGCCCAAAGCGTTATACGTAACGGGTAACAACGGCGAAAAAATTTCCTTAAATAGTTTATGGTTGCGCCGCCAAACCACCAAATTTAACGGCGTGCCTTATATCGTGCAACGCGGCGCAGAAGCCGTTTTTAGCACGCAAGGGCAAGCCCAAATTAAGGAAACAATTGGTGTTTACCGCCAAAACGCGCAAACGATTTTAACCGCCTGTGAGCAAGCGGGGTTAACCGCGTTCGGCGGCAAAAATGCGCCGTATATTTGGCTTAAAACGCCCGCAGGGCTGGACTCTTGGGCATTTTTTGATAAACTATTAAATGAAGCGCAAGTAGTTGGAACTCCGGGTGTTGGGTTCGGGTTATGCGGGGAAGGGTTTTTCCGGCTGACCTCATTTAACACGCCCGAACTCACCCAACAGGCCGCGCAAAGAATTAGCAGTCTTAAATATGTATAATGTAGAAAAGGAGAAACACTTATGAACAAATCAGGTTTTACATTAATAGAAATGTTGATTATTGTGCTTATTATTGCGGTTTTAAGTTCTATTGCCTTGCCGAAATACACCCGCACGGTGGAACGGGCCCGCGCAACGGAAGCGTTCGGCAATATCCAGCAAATAGATGATGCCGTTTATGCCTTTTATACCGAACGCCAAGAGTGCCCCATCAGATTCAGCCAGTTATCTATTACTTTACCCGTAACCAGTGATTCAAGCAATACGGTTACGATAAAGAATTTTACCTATACGTTAGGCGGCACCACGGTTGAAATTCCGGACACCACTTGCAAAACCACCCTTGCCACCCGCGTGACGGGTAAATACGGCTATAAGTTATGGCGTACCTATCCGGACAAAAACAAAACCCGCACGTTATGCGATAAGACCAATGACGCCGGCAAAGAAATTTGCGATATGTTAGAGTTATCTGCCTCGTAAACGATTGTATTTATTGAGAAACCATCCGCCTAAAAACGGATGGTTTTTTATTGCTGTTTTCAAATAGTTTCACAAAAAAGACACAAGACTAAAAATAAACATTTTTAGTCTTGTGCGTAAATCGTAACGAGCGCGAAAAGTCGTTAAACTAAAATCTTAACGTCAGCGACCCTTCCGCCCCCAACCCATAGTGCGCATAATGCGCCGCCAAACTCAAATCCATATACGAGGGCAACTTAAAGTTAAACCCGGCCGTCGCGCGCGCGGTAGCCACATATTGGCGGGTCCCTTCCAACTGCGGAGCATTTACGGCGTCGTTAATGTGCAAGGTGGTATAGTCCACACCGCCGCCGATATAGGGCACGAAGTATTTAATTTTCATAGAGAGCACCAGATTGGCGTTATAGTGTGTGGCGGAAAAATCGCGCGCAGACGCACTATGTGCGGCCACCACGAGCATGGGTTGCAAGGATCCCAACATTTCATTGGGGCGCGTAATCCCCCAGCGCAACCCGCCGCCGGCAATCGTCATCCCCTCAAAACTGCTCGCGCGGATAAACCCGTCAATACGATACGGCAGCCCGATATCGGCTTGCAACCACGGATAAACGACGTTGCCTACTTCTTTGCGCTCGCCCAGTGCGGTATGGTTGCGGGTGGCGGCGTCGTCGCCGTTGCCTTTGCTCAAGCGAAAAATCATACTCGCGCGCGGACCGATTTGAAAGCCCCCCCAACCGAGCACACGTCCGGTGGTATAAGTCCCCGCGCCGATAAGGCCGCCCAAATCTTTGGCGAAATCGCGCACGTTTTGGGTGGTTACGTTGTCGGCGAAATCGTCAAACAACGCCCCCGCACTAACGCTTAATGTACTGCCTAAAAGAAATATTAAAACTGCGATTAACTTTTTCATAATTTACTCCACGCTGAGTTTGTCGCCGGTTTTCACGCGTCCGGCCAAACTGCCGCCCTTAAATTCCAAGGTCCACCGCGCCCCGCGCACAAACTTTCCAAAACGCCAAGGCTTCATGTGTTCAATTATATATAAAACTTCGCCGTCTTTATTACAAAAAACCGCGTCTATCTCAAAACGCATAAAGCACGTATGAATTTGCGGACAAGGGACTAACAAAAGTGCTTTCCCCGCCGGCAAACCGGCACGCAACATGAGCCCTTTAAGCCGCGTAAAAAAGGTATCGGCCATTTCTATCTCGCCGGCGAGCACTTCACCTGTGCGCAGTAACGTGCATTTCATATGCTTTGCCTACTAACATTATACAACATCCGTCAATATATAACTACCTTGCGCATAAGGGCTAAAAAACCCTTATGCGCCCTGTAAAAAATGCCTGCTGATTCTACCCGTTTACGCGTTCTACGTAAGCGCCGGTGCGCGTATCTACGAGCACGGTATCGCCTTCGTTAATAAAAAGCGGCACTTTGATCACAGCACCCGTTTCCAAGGTGGCTTCCTTGGTGGTATTGGCGACGGTATCGCCTTTTACACCCGGCACGGTTTGCGCGATTTTCAAGGGTACTTTAATGGGCAGTTCCACATTAAAAAGTTGGTTGTTGATATAGATGCCGGTGGCGTCCATATTATCTTTTAAGTATTTAGCCAAATCGCCCAATTTTTTAAGCGGCACTTCAATTTGGTCATACGTTTCGCTGTTCATAAACGTAGCCATATCGCCGGTGGTATAGAGATATTGGAACGGGCGTTTTTCCACCTCCACTTCGTTAAATTTATCTTCGGGGCGGTAAGCGGTTTCAATCATCGCGCCCGTATTGATGTTACGCAATTTCACCCGCACGACGGCGCGCGCTTGGCTTTTGCGGTGGTGTTGGAACTCAATAAGTTCCACTAATTGTCCGTTTTCGTCTTCAAAAATAAGTCCTTCGCGGAATTGAGTTGTACTAAGCATTTTTTACCTCGTTACGAACCTGAAAGGTTCTTGAATTTAATAAGTCAATTTTTTACGACCTGTTTTTGTTACCAAAAAAGTATCTTCCAAACGCACGCCGAATTTCCCGTCCAAATAGATACCGGGTTCAATAGTAACGGCAGCGTTTACGGGTACGATTTTAGAGGAATTTTTGCACAAAAAAGGTTCTTCATGCACATAGAGTCCCACCCCGTGCCCAGTAGTATGGAAAAATTCCTTGCCGTAGCCTTGCGCAGTGATTAAATCGCGCGCGGCGGCATCTGCGGCTCCCGCTTTAATGCCGGCTTTGAGTATTTTTACAGACGCCTTGTACGCTTTATCTACAATATTCCAAATTTTGGTATATTCGGCAGGCGCTTTCTTGCCGTGCCACCAACTGCGCGTCATATCCGACAAATACCCCTGATAAAAACACCCGAAATCCATTAAAATAGCGTCTTCGGCTTTAAGTTTACGCTTGCTGCTTGGCATATGGTGCGCGTCGGCTCCGTTTTCGCCGAAACACACAATGTTAAAAGGGATCCCGTTTGCCCCGCGCGCTACCATAGCGGTAGCCATCATCACGCGCACGTCTTCTTCGCTCATACCAGTTTTGATTTTCGGTTTGACTTCGGCAAAAGCGTCCGACGCGATTTTACAAGCGTGCTTTATCTTGGCGATTTCGTCTGCGTCTTTTTGCGCGCGCAAGGGTAAAAGCAACCCGTCCTTGCGCACCGCCCCCACGCTCAACAGCGTTTGTCCTTCGTCCAAACTAACCAGTGTGCCGTCAAAGGCGCAGGATTTCAATTTTTTTTGCTTGATTAAAATAAGCGCACCGCGCAAAATGGAGCCGAACTCGGCCAAATGCAACTTAATATTTTTGTTGGCAGCGGCAATTTTGGCGGCAAGCATTTGTTTGGTAACGCAATACGTTTGGTTTCGGGTTACCACAAACACCGCTTCGCCCGCGAGTAACTCCGCGCCCGATAAATACCGCTGTTCCAAAGTGGAAAGCGTGATATAGGCGTCTAAATTTTCGGCTTTAAGCAACCGGCGCAAAGCCTGACTACGTTTTTCAAAACAAGCGGACTTCATATTATTTCTTAGTTAAAATTTTGGCACCCGTTTTCATAATGGCAATGGTATCTTCCAAACGCACGCCGAACTTGCCGGGCAGATAAATACCGGGCTCAACGGTTACGATATTACCTTGTGTCAAAACCGCCGCAGACTGCGCGTCGTTACAGGGTTCTTCGTGCACTTCAATACCCACACCGTGGCCGGTGCGGTGCGTAAAATATTCGCCGTACCCCGCCGCCGCGATAATCCCGCGGCTGGTAGCGTCCACCTGTTTGGTAGCCACACCGATTTTGGCGGCCTTAATGCCCTGTTTGCGTGCCTTATCTACAATGTTCCAAATTTTGGTATATTCGGCCGGTTCGTGTTTGCCGTGCCACCAACAACGGGTAATATCGGAGCAATACCCCTTATACACACACCCGAAATCCATTAAGATAGCGTCCTCGGCTTTGAGTTTGGTGTTGCCCGTTTCATAGTGCGGGTCGGCGGTGTGTTCGCCGAAAGCAATAATCGTAAAAAATGACGTGGTCGTCGCGCCGTTGGTGCGCATAAATTTTTCCATTTCCGCGGCAACTTCACACTCGGTCATGCCGGTTTTGATACGCGGTTTAATGTATTCGTAAGTGAGATACGCCAAGCGGTTGGAATCGCGCAAAAATTTAATTTCCTGTGCGTCTTTACTTTCGCGCAAGGTGGAAATAAAACTCCCCGCTTCGGCAAAGCCGCTCGCGCGCAGTAAACTGCCCGAAACATAACTTTCTTTAGCGGCATCAAAACCCGGGCGGCGCAACCCCAGTTTACGGGCGCGCTCAATCGCGGCCGATACGCGGTGGTTATCTTCGCCCACCATTTCCATATACGGCGCAAATTTCCCGAAAGATTCCAAATACAGCGAACGTGTAAAGCACACAATGCCTTTTTTGTGCACTAAAAACACCGTTTCATTGGGGTAAAAATAAAAATTGGTCAGGTAGAACTGGTCTAAGTTGTTGGTAACAAGGAACCCGTCTAAATTATTTTTGACGAGCATTTTGCGTAATGCATCAAATTTTTCAAGACTGCGATTTTTTTGTGCCATATATTCACCTCTCTTATAATGATAACACTTTTTATCGGCTGCTATCAATAGAAACTTCGCGCGCGTAAGAGAAGTTATCCCCAAAGCCGTGCGAATATACTATAATAGTTTAGTATGGCAAATAGCGTTAAAATAAAAACTTTACTGATTTCTTTATTGCTAAGCAGTGCCCTGTTTACTTACGGGGAAACGTTCGTCGCGCATGATGATTCCTTCCGCATAGACGACACAACGGGTTGGCAGGAAGCCGCCCCCATGACCATTGACGGCGTACTCGCGCTGGAAAAAGATAAAACGCGCGTGGATATCCGCCGTACGGAATGTACCGACGAACAATGTTTAGACCAACTGATCAACCAAGATTTGGCCGAAATCAAAAGCAAAAATATGGCCATCACTCCCAACGCACTCACGGGGCAGGAAATCAACCGCGTGGAATTTGCCAGCGGGGAGCCGTTTTTCTATATTCATTTTTCCAAAGGCGCGAGCCGTTTTTCGGCGGGGTATTTTTTAATTAACGCGCGTGTCTATTCGGTACTGGTAAAAAATGCCGTTTACGAACAAATAGACCCGCTTTTTGCCGCGCTTTCGCCCTTGGCGCAAATCCCGCAAGCCCCCGCGGACGAACAAACTGCGCCGGAAAGTGCCGATCCGGCGGCGCAACCCGTTCAAGAAGAAATCAATGTAGAAGAGCGCACCTACGAAATTGAGGGGTTGCCCGAAGTGGAAAGCGACGCGGGCGAAGAAATCAATTTACTCCCCGCGGTTGAGCCGGAGCAACCGGCCTCCCAAAGTGCGCGCAAAATTACACTCCCCAAATTAAAACACTACGCTTTGCGCGGTACGCGTCTGTTAAAAAAAGCCTATACGCAAGGGGAAATCACCACGCTTGTTTCCCCGCGTATGCCCGTTTATTTGCGGTCGTTAGGGCACGTGTTTGATATCGCGGTGTTGTTCGTTTTATGTTTTATGGTGCTCTTGAGCGTTACGGCGGTGCTACGCGTGTTGATTCCGGCGCGTAAATTCAAAGAGCCCGTCAACCCCAACTCGTTCTACCCCATAAAACTCCGCCGCCTTTATGGCACGCCCGCCGTCTTTTTCCGTGCGCGGGACAATCAGGGCAATATTTTAGTTGCGCTTGCTTCGCGCTGGGACGGGTTATTCTTTTTTACGGGTTTAATACTCGGGGCCTGTGCACTACTAACGTTAGCCGCCGTCAGTTTGGTGGAACAATTAAATCTCTTGCCGCTCTACCAATCCACCTATCTTTCTTTTTATTCGTGGGGCGCGGTAGGGTTAATCAGCGCCGTACTGCTCGCCTTGGCGGGTTATGCGTGGGCGCAACTGGCGCAAAAAGAAATTATCCTTTTTGACCGCAAAGGCAAAAAAGCCGCGGCCATCTTAAAACAAGGTTTATGGTGCGAAAAATACCAAATCTACTTTGCCCGCTCTAAAGATACTTTAACGGCACAGCGTACCGGTTTTTGGCGCCGTCACTACCGGTTATTCAACGAAAAAGAAATGCTGCTTGCCGAAGTTAAAGAACGCAGTGTTTTCCGTGCGGTGTTGCGCAAATTTACCGGCCACTTATGGGGGCTCTTACGCGCCGATTACGAAATTTCCGGCGCCACCGAAAGCCGCGGCAGTTTGCAAAGTGCGCGCAGTGCCTTTGCCCGCTATACGTGCACGTTGGATAAACCCGAAGCGGTACAGGCGCGCGATTTATTGACGCTTTCGCTGCTAATCATCATACGGGACCGCGATAAATGGTACCCGTGGATAGGATAAATTTTTCACACTCCCCCGTTTATCGCGGGGGTATTTTTACCGGACTATGCGCAAATTTTTTACCTTAACCGCCTTTTTTTTATCCGCACTCAACTTATCCGCGCAACCTTTGCAAAACGCGGTAGAAAAGCACCTTAAAACACCCGCTTTGCTCGGCGCATGGTGGGGCGGGCTTGCGCAATACCAACAAGGGGGCAAAACGCTTTTTGCCGTGAATGAAGACCAACGCATGGCACCGGCTTCCGCGCTTAAAATCATTACGACGGCCGCAGCACTGGAAAAATTAGGCCCCGAGCACCGCTTCCAAACGCGCTTGTACGCGCAAAATAAGCCCGATGAGAACGGCGTACTGCGCGGGAATCTCTATTTGCGCGGCGGCGGGGATATGACGTTAGGCTCTAAACGCGTCAAAGGCGCTCAAACATGGCAGGAAGTGGCCCAACGTTGGATAAAGGCCATACAGGGCGCGGGCATTAAGCGCGTGGAGGGGAGCATTATTGCCGACGTTTCGCTTTTTGAAGGGTTGACGATTGCGCGCAAAGTAAATTGGGAAAATATGGGCAACTATTTTGCCTCTCCCGCGAGCGCGCTTTGCTTTAATGACAATTTATTTGAAATTCATTTTGCCCCGCAACCCTTGCCGAACCAAAAAGCCGAAGTGGCCTTCACCTTACCCCAAGTAGAAGGGCTTACGTTGGAAAGTTTTGTAACTACCGACGGGAAAAGCGATAAAGATGACGCTTACGTCTACGGCGCGCCCCAGCAATACACACTTAAAATTTTCGGCACGATTCCCGTTAACGCGACGGGTTTTACCATTAAAGGCGCCTTGCCGGATCCGGCCTTATTTACCGCCCAAACGCTTACGCGGTTGCTCGCGGAAAACCAAATCACCATTACCGCCCCCGCGCAAACCACGTCCGTTACCCCCGATTATGAAAATATGGTGCTTTTGGACACGTATGTATCCCCCGCCTTAAAAGATATCGTCTGGGTCATCAATAAACGCAGTTTTAACTTATACGCGGACGTACTCTTGCGCCACTTGGCGTTGGCGGACGGGCAAACGGGCACCATAGAAAACGGCATAAAAGCCGTCAACCGCTTTATGCAAGACAAGCATTTGGCTATGCCGCAAGATCTGATTATTTACGACGGGAGCGGCCTTTCGCGCGATAATATGGTTACCCCGCGCGTACTGGTTAACGTGCTCAATTTCGTAGCCGCGCAACCTTATTTTAACGATTTTTACCGCTCACTCGCCACCGCCAACGACCGCGGCGATTTACTGGTGTTGCGCTATTTCTTGCAACCGCGCAATAAAATGGATGACGTGCACGTCAAAGGCGGCACCATTGATAGCGTCAAAGCGCTCGCCGGCTACACGCGCGACGCGGACGGCAACGTGATTTCCTTTGCGTTAATGGCGAACAATTTACCGCCCGAAACGAACGAAAAAATTTCGCGTATGCACGAAAATATCATTAAAGAAATGATGTCCTTCTCGCTCACCGATTAACTTTCGGTTACGACTATATTTTTCCACTTGCCTTGCCAAAACCGCCACACCATAAACGCGGCCGTCAGTGCGCCGTAAAAGGTAATCCACCACCATACCGCCAAAAGCGAACTATGCCATTTATAAACGAGTAACCACGTTCCGGGGATTAAGAGCCCCCACGCGCAAAAAATCATCACATACATATAAAACTTAGTGTCGCCCGCCCCGCGCAGTGCCTCGCCGAAAATAAGATACGTCGCGTCGCACCACATAAATAAACTCATCAGTTTCATCAGCGGATAAGTTTTCAGCGCAATCGCCTGTGCCTGCGCGGTATGGGCGGGCGTAAATAACGCGGCTAAAAGCGGTGCGCCGAAAAATAATATAGCCGATATCACCCCCGCGTAAGCATACCCCAATTTACACGCATTTTTAACCACCCGCACGCTCAAATCGGGCCGCTTTAACCCTTGGTATTTGCTCACTAAAATTTGTATCCCCATTCCCAGCCCCAATACCACCATAAATACGACGGGTTGCATGGAAAGCACAATATTGCTTGCCTGCAGAGAAATCACATCAATATTACCCACCATAAAGGTAAACAGCGTAAAAGAAAGGATATCCATTAAAAACCCGAACCCGTTGGGAAGCCCAAAGCGCAACAGCCGCATAAATACGGGTTTATGAAAACCGGCCAAGCGCGAAATTTTGAACATCTCGCGCGTTTGGCGCGAAAAAATAAGCGCGAAAAATACCGCCGTCATAAAAATATTGGCTAAAATCGTAGCCCACGCCGCGCCCGTAATGCCCATGGGCGCAAATCCCAATTTGCCGAAAATCATAATATAATCTAAACCGATATTAAGCGCATTTCCCGCAAGGGCCGCATACATGGGAATTTTTGTTTTTCCGCGCCCACTGAAAAAACTCGATAGCGCATTATTCACGACCGCAAACCCACCGAAAATATTGAGCAGTTTGAAGTATTGTAACTCCAGTTCGCGCACGGCCTGTTCGTGGTTAAACAGGTTAATAAGCGCCGTGCCGACAGGCGTTAAACACGCAAGAAACACCGCCGATACCACTGCCAACAATATCCCCTGCCACAAGGAAATCGCCACGGACGCTTTTTTATTTTTGGCGTAATACTGCGCAACAAACACCCCCGTATAGCCGGCAAGTCCCATAAATACGGACGCAAACGTAACCGCCAGCACGCCCGCGGGCAAACAGGCCCCCAACGCTTCGGGCGAATACCACGCTAAAAACATCCGGTCCACAAACTGCATAACGACTTGCGCCGCCATGGTAATAATCAGCGGATAGGACAAAAACCATAATTCCCGAACGGATGCTTGCGGATAATGTTGTTTTTTCATCAGTTAATTTTCCGTTATTTTTGCAGGGGGCTGCCCGCAGTGTTTCCCCTTTCCCCGTCATCCCGCAGTGTTGTTGTGCGGGATATAGGCTGTTTCCGGAAACAGAAACAAAAAAGAGCCCCGCCGTAACGGGGCTCCCAAAAAGTCCTTCAAAATTATAATTTGACGACTTTTACGGCTTTCGGACCTTTTTCAGATTCCACGACTTCAAATTCTACTTCTTGACCTTCGGCCAAGGTTTTGAATCCGTCGCCTTGGATTTCTTGATAGTGAACAAAGAGATCTTTAGAACCATCTTCGGGGGTTACGAAACCATAACCTTTTTGGTCGTTAAACCATTTTACTTTTCCTTTAGGCATTTTACTAATACTTCCTTTTTTATCTATATCAGGTACTTAAACTTAATAAGTACCTATAATCATTATGATAAATCTGCAACAAAAAAGCAAGTATTTTTTTATCCGTCTAAAAGTTATAATAAAAGTATGCAACTTATAGAAGCCGTACCGAACATTTCTTTGGGGCGTGATGCGCACGCGCTCGCGCAAATCAGGCGCGACGTGGCGCGCGCGGGTCAAGCCCAATTATTGCACGCGGACACCAACGCCGACGCCAACCGCACGGTGCTCACGATTGCGGGCGACCCCGAGCAAGTCCGTCTGGCGTGTCTTGCGCTCTACAAAAGTGCTTTGTCCAAAATTGATATGCGCACGCAACACGGCGCGCACCCGCGCTTAGGGGCGGTGGACGTTTGCCCGCTTGTTCCCGTCAAAGGTATCACACTGCAAGAAACCGCCCGTTATGCCGGGCTGCTTGCGCGCGATGTGGCGCAACAACTTGAAATTCCGGTTTATCTCTATGAAGAAAATGCGACTACCGCCCAGCGTAAAAATTTAGCCTTTATCCGCCGCGGCGAATATGAAAGTCTGCCCGAAAAATTAAAAACACTCCCCCCCGATTTCGGGCCCGCCCAATTTAACGCGCGCGTGGCGCAAACAGGGGCCACGATTATCGGCGCGCGCCATTTTTTAATTGCGTTTAATATTTCACTCGCCACGCAAGACGTACAACTCGCCAAACAAATCGCCGCGCGGTTGCGCGAGAAAAACGGCGGTCTGCCCGCCGTAAAAGCGATAGGCTGGTATATGCCCGCCTACGGGTGCGCGCAAGTGTCGTTTAATTTGACGGACTTTCACCGAAGCAATCTGCCCGACGTATTTGAAGCATGCAAAGCACAAGCGCACTTATTGGGCACAGACCTCGTAGCAAGCGAACTAATCGGGCTTATTCCGCAAGAGGCGGTTTTAGCGGCGGGCAAATTCTACGCACCGGATAAAACAGATGAAAATGATTTAATTGTGTCGGCGGTGGAACATTTACTTTTGGATAAGGTGCGCCCGTTTAACGCGCGCGAACGCATATTGGAAAATTTATTATAAACATTGCGCGATTTGCGCGTATTGCGCGGGAGTCACTTGCTCGGGACGCACTTTTTCATTTAAGTTACAAGCCTTTAGCGCAAGCGCGATTTTATCCTTGTCGTATCCGGTTAACGCAAGCGCATTAAACAGCGTTTTGCGCCGGTGCAGAAACGCATTTTTAACAAGGCGCGCGATTTTATCCCACGCGGCGCGCTCAAAGAGCGGGTGCTTTATTTTTTGAAAAGCGAGCACGCGCGACTCCACCTTAGGCGGCGGGTTAAAGCAACCGCGCCCCGCGTTACACACCAAACTCACTTCCGCGCGCAGTTGGGTTAACACGGAAAGCGCGCCGTAAAATTCGTCTCCCGCGCGGGCGGTAATTTTTTGCGCCTGTTCTTTTTGAAACATAAAAACGGCACTCCTAAAATACGGCCACGCGAGCACTTTATCCAAAATAGCAGCCGCGTCAATATAGGGCAGATTACTCACAAACTCCGTTTCTTGCGCGGGTAGTTTTGCCAAATCAAATGCTAAAAAATCTTCTTGCTCAATTTTTATGCCCGCCGCTTGCGGTAAGGTTTTTGCCAAATAAGCGACCATTTCGGGGTCAATTTCCACCGCCGTAAAACCGGTGAGCCCGCGCGCAATCAGCCGCGACGTCAGCGCCCCTTTGCCCGGGCCGATTTCCACTAAATTATCCGCGCGCAATAAAAAAACCGCGTCCACTATTTGCGCGATAACGGGTTCACTTACTAAAAAATGTTGTCCGTATTTTTGCATATCAGTCCGCCAGCACTTTTAGGTTTTTTTGCGCCACTTTACTCGTGCTGTCTGCTTCTAACGCGCGCTTATAAAAAGCCGTTGCTTTGTCGTCATTTCCGGCGATTACTTCGGCCGTACCGAGCCCCAGTAACGCAAGCGCGTCTTGCGTGCTTTGCGCCTGTGCGCGCTCAAAATAGGTACGGGCAAGCGGCGCGTTTCCCACCGCCAAACCGGCCAGTCCGCGCAATAAATCACACGTATTATCCGCGGGACAATGGGCAAACTCTTGCAATTCTTCCTGCGCTTCGTACACAAAGCCCAACCATGTTCTGCCCATCACCCAAAGGCCCATATCGTTGCCCACAATGCGCGGGTCATAGACGGCGCGCGGGGCCGCGGTGCGGTTTTGCGTAAGCGCACTGGGCGAATTAAAATCCATGGTGCGCCCCTGCAGCGATAAATTAACCTGATGTTTTCCGTCCGCTTGAGAAACGGCCGATTTTAACCCTTCGGTCAGTTCGTCAATCTGTTTTTGGCGCGTCTGCTCGTCGCCCGCCACTAACGTAAACGAACGGCGGAAGATACGCGGGGAATTGTCTTGCACTTCGTCCAATTGCGAAAAGTGCAACCGCTCGTAGGCTTCCTGCATGGTTTCGGCCTTGCGCGGGGTCTGCTCGGGCGTGGTTGCCAGCGGTAAAAACTCCATATCCACTTCTATATTGATGGCCTTTGACGCGGAAATGCGCTGCAAATTTTGCTTAAAATCTTCAATTTGTTTTTCAAACGATTGCGCACTCACCCCGCTGCCGCGGTACACCGCATTCAAGGCAAGGCCGTCTTGCTTAAAGCGGGTAATGGCAAAGGCGTCCTCAATAATTTTGCGCGCTAGGGTAACGTCGCCCTGTTTGACCGATAAAAACGCGTAACGCAAGCGTGCCACAAAGTCGCCGGGTTTGGTTTTAACGGCTTTTTTGTAATATTTTAAGGCGTCTTGCGGACGGCCCATTTTTTCGTAGAGCGCACCTAAACTCAGTTGGGCATCTTCGTAGCGGGAAAAATAATGCAACGCCTTTTTGAACGCATTTTCGGCCATTTCGTCGCGCCCGAGTTGCTCGTAGAGCGTGCCGAGTTGGTAGCGGAATAACGGCTCTTGCGGGGCGAGTTCCACCGCACGCCTAAAATGTTCCAAGGCTTTATCCCAGTTTTGCTCTTGCGTGTAAATGGATCCTAAATTCATATTGGTATCGGCTTTATCGGGGTCTAGTTGATAGGCCTGCAAAAAGTAATGTTTGGCTTCTTTGAAGTTCCCTTTCCAACCGGAAGCAATCCCCAAAAGTTGGTAGGCCATCGGGTTGTTGGGATCGTGGCGCAAGGCTTCTTTATACTCGCTTACGGCGTCATCTACTTTCCCCGCCCAGTAAAGCGACGCGCCCAAAAGCAGATAGGGTAACGGGTCTTTGGAGTTTTTAATAACGGCTTTGGCAAAACTGTTAGACGCCTCTTGGTATTTAGCGGCGGCCATTTCGCCCATACCGCGGCGCATATCGGAAACGGATTGCTCGAGCATAATGCGGTCCCAAACCGTTTGGGAGTAATCGGTTTTAATCTCTTGCTTACGGAACGAAAACGGAAACCCCGCCCGCGCCGGTAGGGCCGCCGCGCTTATACATACAATGAGTAAAAAAACGTAAATAACCCGCATAGATATATGATATAAAAATTAAATCGTATGCGAAACAAACAATAAAGTTCTTTTGCGGGGCATAAAAACGGCCCCCAAACGAAATGGGGGCCGCGTTCAAACTTACAAACAAAATTAACTCAAGTGTTTGGAAAGGTATTTGCTCATTTCAAACATGCTGATTTGTTTTTTGCCTTCAAAAATCGGGGCGAGCGTCGCGTCCGAGTTAATCATGCGTTTGTTGGTTTTATCCTGAAGGCCGTTCTTTTTAATATAATCCCACATTTTTTTAACAACTTCGGTGCGGGGAAGTGCGGTGGTACCGACTACCACAGCAAGTTCGGTGCTGGGGGTTAAAGGTTTCATAAATTTTGCATTTGCTTTTGCCATAATTAAACTCTCCTATTGGTTGAATTAGTTACTTCTATTGTAGTATATTGGGGGCCCGCTTGCAATACAGGCCCCGTTTATATCAAAAGGTGTAAAAACGGCTTATGCAGCCACTTTTACTTTCGGCGCGGCGGCTAAAACTTCTTTAGAGCAGCCGGCTTCGTATTTTTTGAAGTTCTCAATAAACGCTTTGGCCAACGCTTCGTATTTTTGGATATATTCTTCTTTGTTGGTCCAGCAGTTTATCGGGTTCAAAATCTCAGACGGCACACCTTCGCACGAAGTGGGGATTTGGAAACCGAACACGGGGTCGGTAATGAAATCCACTTTGGCGAGTTTGCCTTCCAACGCGGCATTTAACAACGCGCGCGTGTATTTGATGCTGATGCGGTTGCCCACACCGTAAGGGCCGCCGATCCAACCCGTATTGACGAGCCAGCAATCCACTTTGTGTTCTTGAATTTTCTTTTTCAAGAGTTCGGCATACACGCCGGGGTGCAAGGGCATAAACGGCCCGCCGAAGCAGGTAGAGAACGTGCTGGTGGGTTCTTTTACGCCTTTTTCGGTACCGGCTACTTTGGCGGTATAACCGCTGATGAAGTGGTACAAGGCTTGGTCCGCGGATAATTTGGAAATGGGCGGCATTACACCGAACGCATCACAGGTTAAAAAGATGATGTTTTTCGGGTGGGTGGCGCGTTTAGATTCTACCGCGTTATCAATAAAGTTAAGCGGATAGCACGCACGGGTATTTTCGGTTAAGGTATCGTCATCTAAATCTAATTTGCCCGTTTCGGGGTCAAAAACGACGTTTTCCAACACCGTACCGAAGCGGCGGGTGGTGGAATAGATTTGAGGTTCGGCTTCTTGGCTCAAGCGAATTACTTTAGCATAGCAGCCGCCTTCAAAGTTGAACACACCCTCGTTATCCCAGCCGTGTTCGTCGTCGCCGATAAGCCCGCGGGTAATATCGGCCGATAAGGTGGTTTTACCCGTACCGGAAAGGCCGAAGAAAATCGCGCTGTCGTTTTTGTCGCCGACGTTGGCGGAGCAGTGCATGGTCATAATGCCTTTTTGCGGCAAGAGGAAGTTCATTACCGTAAACAAGGCCTTTTTGTTTTCGCCGCCGTATTCGGAGCCGATAACTAAAATCGTTTTCTTTTCAAAATTGATTAAGATAGCCGTTTCGGAAACGGTGCCGTCGGTAGCGGGATCCACTTTCATTTTGGGCAAGCAGATCAGCGTAAACTGCGGCACGAACGATTTTAATTCTTCCTGTTTGGGTTCAATAAACATATTTTTGACAAAAATATTCGTCCAAGCGCACTCGGTAATGGCGCGCACTTTCAAACGGGAATTTTCGCTCGAACCCACGTACGCATCACGCACAAACAAATCTTTATCGGCCACGTATTTTTGGACTTTGGCAAAAATCTTGTCAAAATATTCGGGTTTAATGCCTTTGTTGCTTTTGTTATAAAAAAGTTTCCCTTCAATATCTTTGGTTTCCACGAAATAGCGGTCGTTTGGGCTGCGGCCGGTGTGTTTGCCGGTGCTTACGCAGATAGGCCCGCCATAGACAAGGTTAGCCTCGTCGCGTTTAAGGGCTTGTTCGTACAAAGCCGGTGTGGAAAGGTTCCAATAAATGGTTTTGGTGGTATTGATACCGGCGTTTTCAATGCCGTAATCCGGTTTGAAAAAGTCGGGTTTTGCGTTTAATGTTTTCATGACTAATTCCTCGTTACTAATTTATGCCCGATAACAATTTCGTTCGGGGACGTTTTATCCAGCGCCCAGCGTATCCGGCGCACTCCCCCCACAATAGAAGAAGTGTCCGCACAGAAACTGATGCGCAAATAACCTTCGGCCCCAAACGCCTTTCCGGGCACTACGGCCACCAAGGCTTTTTCCAACAAATACGCGGCAAGCGCGTTGGAATTGGCATTATAGTGGCTAAAATCTACAAACGCGTAAAACGTACCTTGCGGTTTTTCTACGCTGATATGGGGGATTTTGGCAAGTTCTTCCAAAAGCACGTTGCGGTTGTGCTCCAACTGCGCGCACAATTCGCGCACGCACGCTTGATCCCCGTTTAACGCGGCGGTGGCAGCAGTTTCGCCCAAGTCGCTGTTGCACGACGTGCTTTGCGCCTGCATACGCCCCATAGCCGCGATTAAATCGCTATTTTTGCTTACCGCCCAACCGATACGCAACCCCGTCAGGCCGTATAATTTAGATACGCCGTTAATAATTACCAAGTTTTTACCCGCTTGCATATAAGCACACGGGTTCGGGGTTTTCGCGCCGTCAAAGACGAGTTGGTGGTAAATATCGTCCATCACTAAAAAAATCTGTTTTTCTTCGGCAAATTGCACTACTTCGCGGATGAAATCTTTGTCAAAGATGTGACCGGCCGGATTGCACGGGCTGTTAATTAAAATGGCTTTCGTACGCGGGGTAACAGCCTTAAAAATTTCCTGTGCGCTTACCCGCAAGCCTTGCCGCGCGCGCACGACAACGGGCGTGCCGCCCGCGAGTTTGACCATTTCGGGGTAACTTACCCAATACGGCGCGGGGAAAACGACTTCGTCACCCGCGTCTATAGCGGCCAGTAAAAAGTTAAAAAGGGCTTGTTTGGCTCCTGCCGAAATAATAATTTGGTTCGGTTCAAAGGCTTGCCCGTATTGGGTTTGCATATACGCGCCGACGGCTTTTTTCAATGCGGGCGTACCGGTAGCCGGCGTATATTTGATTTTACCTGTTTGCACTTTTTGGGTAAGCGCGGCCACGGCACTTTTCGGTGCCGGAAAAGTCGGTTCCCCCCCGCCCAAATGAATAACCGGTTCGCCGGCTTCTTTTAAGGCGCGGGCTTTGGCGTTGATGCTCAGTGTAGGGGAATCCCCGATTTGAAAGGCTCTGTCGCTCAGCGTAATAGGCATACCAAAAACTTCCTCATTTACATTGTAGCATTATTTGACTTTTTATAAACAAAATTTCCTATAATATAGAAAATTTATCAAAGGAGACTATTATGTCCTACGCAGGTTTTTTCAAACGCACGGCCGCATATATTATTGATACCGTAATATATGGGCTTATTTCTTACGCAATTGCTTTTATGGTAGGTATCTTACTGGCGTTAACGACGTCTGCCAACCCCGAGGGGTTAGTGTTCTCGGTAATCAGTATGCTTATTACGCTGGGGTGTTATTTAACTTACTACGTAGCAACGGAAAGTTCCTCTTGGCAAGCCACTATCGGCAAAAAAATAATGGGGCTTAAGGTAACCGATATTTACGGGCGCCGCATTTCGTTTTGGCGTTCGCTGGGGCGCAATTTGGGGATGATTCTTTCCGGCATTATTTTGTTTATCGGGTATTTGATGTGCTTTTGGACCCAAAAGAAACAATGCCTGCACGATAAAATGGCGGATTGTTTAGTGGTGGATACCACCCCCGACCAAAAACAAGGGTGTGTGATTGGTGTAATTATTGCGTGGATACTTTTTATGATTATGTTTATAATCGGCGTTTTATTTATCGGCTCATTTCCGCAATATACCAACGCGGTAGAACGTGCCCGCGCCGCCCAAGCCGAAATGACCCAACGTCAAACCCAAATGCAACAACTCCAAGAACGTTTAGCGCAGGAAATAGATAAACTTGACGAACAGGAATTAGAAAAATTAGCCGAGTAAGAAGTAAAAATTTAGTATAATATTAGACGTAAGCGATTTGTCGCAGCGCAACTCGCACCGATTTGGAGAGGTGTGTGAGTGGTTGAAACAGCAGGTCTCGAAAACCTGTAAACCGCAAGGTTTCGAGGGTTCAAATCCCTCCCTCTCCGCCATCGTCTTAAAATATAATCCCCGCCAAAAGCGGGGATTTTTATTGCGTTTATCGTCGTAAAATTGTTATTGAAGTAGTAAAGAGAATTAAAGAGAATTAAGAAAAATTAAAGATAAAGTGGGGGCGAAAGTGGGGGCAAAATGGCTCAAAATAAAGTGGGGGACACTCGGCCAAAAGTGGGGGACACTATTTTTGCACCATTTTGGGTAGCATAGACACAAACTTTTTCATGCGCGCCAAGTGCTCCAAACGCGCCTTTGCGTCTGCCTTGCGTAACATCTCTTTGTCAATGTAGTGGCGTTCGGTTGTTTTTACTTCCGCGTGCGACACGTACTTTGAAACATCCTCTTTGGCCGCTCCGGCTTGTAGCATATACGTGGTGTGTGTTTTACGTAATGACTTGTATGTGCATAGGATTTTGTGGCCGTCCGGCTCCCGGCGCAAAATCATATCATTTACACGTTTGAGGTTTTTATTCCAATGCTTAGAAAAAGTGTTATCGTTTAGCGGCTTGCCGTCCTCGTTTGTGATTAGGTACGTCTTTGCGCCGAGTGAGAGAATATCTTTTATGGTGCCGGGTGTGAAATATACCGGGCGTTCTTTATCACGCTTTACAGTCCAAAAACGAATACCGCGCTTTTTATCCTCATCGTTATGAGTTACCCAACCGATACCCGTTTTTGGGTCTATCTTTTCTATTAAGAAGTTATACATTTCCTCCGGCCGCAAATTGCCCTCTAACCCCATGCGCGTAGCAACCCGCATTTGCGGGGAACTATACTTAAATAGCATAGATAACTCCCACGGAGTTAGCACGCGCACAATAGGCGCACTGGTCTTTTTGGGCGTGTTGCGTACCGGGGTGAGGTCTATGTAGGGAATATACCCCTCCACCATCCCCCAGTCAAGCGCACGCAAAAGACAACCCATGTCCTTATTTACGCCGTAGTTATCATCCCCTTTGTTTTGCGCCTCCTCCACCCGCGTGCGACGGAATAAGGCCACGTGCTCAAAGGTTAAGTCCTTTACGTAATGAGGATGTACAACTCTTTCAAAATGTGCAAGCGCGTAGCCGTACTCGGCCACGGTGCGTGCGCGCCATATCGGCCGCCCGGTCTTTGCGTCTTTTTCCGATCGCATGCTACGCAAAAAAGCACTGACAAAATACGCCCATGTTTTTGAGCCGTCAATTTTACGGGAGCGGTTTTGTTGTTCCAACTGTTCTACCCACAATTTATAATCATGCTCTCGCTGTTCTTTGTTGCCGGACAAAAAGATTTCGTACCGTCTGCCATTTATTTGCTTTCGGTATCGGTGGCCATTTCGCCCCTGGCGTTTGAAACTGGAAATTTTATCGGCCATGCAAGTGCGGCTCCATATCCGCGCGCATTTCTTTAACGCGCTTATCGTCTAAGTATTTTTCATCCACTAATTTATTGAGCAGAAATTCCCACAACGGAATAAGTTTTTTATGAGGGGCCAAAACATCGTCGCCCGTTTTGATTTGGGCCGTAACCTGGCCTAGCAAAAAAGCATGCGTAATTGCGCGTTGTGTTTTGTTTGTTTGTAGTGCCATTATTTTTATTGCGCCGGACTGATAAACATTTTCTATCCATAAAAAAATAATCTTAAAATACTCGTCTAAGTCCGGGAACTCGTCTAATAATTCTTGTTCTATTTCGTCTAACATACGGCACCTACGCTAATTAAAAATATACCATCGGCCCGACTGGTTTGCCTCTACTTCCAAACTTGTATTTGTGATATACACGGGTACCCCGTTTGATAACCGATAAAGCCCTCGCGCTATGTAGATTTGGGTTGCTAGAAAAATGGCGAGTATTATATATTTGATAATTTCTTTTATCATAAATTATTTTCCTTTTTTAAGTAGGTTGTATTTCAATTCCAGGTTTTCTATTTTGCTTTCCAGGGCCGCAATTTTGGCCATGATTAAAGCAATATCTTTTTCCATGCCCGCCGGGGCCGTAGTGGCCGATGGGCCTACTGCGTTGCCGTTTCCTTTCACTTCGGCAAAAAAATAATTTATAGGTTTTTTGAGCACGTCGGCAACGCGCGTAATAGTGTCTATCCCTGGCGTGCCCTTTCCGTTAAACCATGCACTCACGGCCGCCTGGGTTAAACCTAGTTTTTTTGCTAAGTCCGTTTGCGTTGTGCCGCTTTCGGTCATAGCAATTTTGATTTTTTTAAGTAATTTTTCTTTTTCTTTTCTCGTCATAAAATCTACGCTTTCCAAAAAAATCACTTGACATTTACAAATTTAGTTTGTAAATTATAAATGTGATTTGTATTTCCCCCGCAAAGTGGGGTTTTGGTTACAATAAAACGCGAAAACAATTTGAGTAACATTTGCAACAAAAGGGAACGCGCCCTTTTGTAACCAAAAACCGTACAAACTTTGCCAGAGGTGTGTACGGTTTTATTTTAGCATATATAACCCCAAAAAAGGGGTGTAGCGCAAAGATTTATAGGTGGGTTATGAATAACGAAAAAATGGCGTACAAAAAATTAGACGTGCGGATTTTCAAAAATACGTCTAAGAACAAAGAAGTTATCACCGACATGGCGGGCAATACGTTTTTAACCCGGCAAGCCGTGGCCCGGTTGTTTGGATGTTCTTTGCCAACACTGGCCACCACCTATAAGCGCAAAGGACTGCGGCCGTTAGACCGCTATGTTAATGGCTACAAGGTCTATTTGTTAGACGACGTGGAGCAGATGTATAACCGCCGCGCCGCATATTAAATAAAAGGAAGTGGGATTATGATAGAGGGAAATTTCAATAAAAGAAAAGTGTACGTGCACAAAGAGTGCATAGTCGGCCGCCTGTTATTTGCGGGATGGCCTGTGCATATTTGGGGCGACGAAATACCCGTAGAGGTTGTTTCCTCCAAAGAGAACTGCGGCTATTGGTATTACCAGGTATGGGTGCCTATCCCGGCCGTGATGGCCAGTGATGGGGATATATACCGCCAGGCACTTGTAGAAATGGCCGGATGGAATTTGTTTGAAACTTACCAGGAGGCCATCGCGGAGCGTTTGACCGATAAGCAACGCCGCGCACTTTACAAGTACGCACAATGCTACCACTACACGAAAGGGAAAAAGCCGCTTTTTCTCGGCCGCCGAAACCCCGGCAAATGGTGGGCTGATTTATTAAAGGGATTTTATTTGCACAATTTCCTGGCGAAAACTCACCAGGCGGGCACGTCTAATCCCGCGTGCGACGACAGCAAACAGGGCGGGGCCCAAACCCTCCCCGCCCTCCCTGTTTCTAAGCCGGAGGCCTTATGAAAAAAGAATTTACTATCAAAATAACTTTTGAGGAGGACGGCCAACATATTGCCGATATTCTTTTTTCGGGCAAAGAGGGCAAGTTACTGGACGCGCCCACGTTTGATATTCAACTCAAACGCAAACGGGTGTCGTGCCTGGCGGCAAGTATCGCCACAAAATTATTTAACACACTAGACGACGAAACACGTATTGCTATACGTACCGCGTCTAAGCCGACGGCAAGGGCCTAAGGAGGGAACATGAGCGAATTTTGCCCGCACTGTAAAAAGTTATTAAAGCCCGGACTGGAAACACACATCGGCTTATGCCGAAAATGCCGGGATGTACAAAACCAAAAGGAGCAAGGTAAATGACACAAGACGAACAACAACTCCCTAATGCGGCTGTACTGTTAGATATGGACGGCGTTTTGTGTGAGAACACATTTCGCCGGGAGTTTGGGGATGACCGGGATTATGCACTTTTTGGCCGCCGCTGTGGGAACGCGGCACCGAATATGGATTTTATTTGTTTTGCTCGTTCGTTAAAACTTGACAACATTGTCCTGTTCGTCCTAACGGCCCGTAGCGAAAAACTACGGACTAAAACAATGGACTGGCTAAACAGTTACGGCGTAAGCGTAGATGAATTATTTATGCGCCCGCTTGGCAACCGTTTGCCGGATCACTTGTTAAAGCAAAAAATGCTCGCGGCGATAAAGCGCAAACACGCGCTTGGCCGGGAGGGCGGGTTACTCCCGCTCTTAGCGGTGGACGATGACGAGAACGTAGTGCGGATGTATAAGGATGAAAACATACCCGCGTGCCTACCGGGTAATGTGCCGGAGGTAATGATATGAGCAAGAAACAACAGGCCCAGGAAATTGATACGTACGCCATCGGCCCAACGGTTTGTAAGAACTTTACAAACAAAGACCTGTGCCATTTTTGCGTAGCAAAGGGGATGTATAGTAACTATATTTGCTTTGCGCGGCCCACCGGGAGCATTAACACGGTGAAAGACGATGAGCAGAAAATGCGAACACTCGCCGAAGTTATCGGCGGAGGAACTACGTAAAAGGCAACGGGAATACTGGCGGCGGTGGAAAGAAAAGCACGCGCCTAAAAGTATTTCCCACGCCGGGTGGCACGCTGATTTTACACGTGCCTGGAACGGGTGGTATTGGAAAGCCCGGCAAGAAACAAACGGGGCAGTATTAGACAATGGCCCTTTTGAGAGTTTAAGTAAAGCAAAACAAGATTTTTACGAGGCAGTAGAGTGAACAAAAAACAACACAAATTTAAGGTAGGCGATATGGTGTATTACATAGCGATGGATGACAACATGCGCTATACCGTGTTTGCCTCAACAATTATAGCCGCCGGGATGTCAATGGGTGAGTGGAAGTATTTAGTCAAACATAAACACGTTAATTTGCTCCGGCCGGAAAAGAATTTGTACCGGGAAATTGAGCCCGCTAAGGCCGCTTGTGCCAATTTGAATAAACAGGAGCAGAAAAATGAGAGTAAAAACATTTAACGAAGTTATACAGGCAACAAAACACGCCGAGGAAAAGCACCCGTTCTTTGCCGAAAATCCGCAACACGCCGTTAGTTTGGCCACGGAGGAACTGGGCGAAATGGCAAAGGCCGTCAATGATGGCAACCTGGAACAGGCAAAGGCCGAGGCCTTAGATACCATAGCCGTGCTCGTGCGGTTTATTTACATGATAGAGGATTTGTAATTATGGAGCCAACGCAACGCCTTGACGGACACGAACTTTATAACGCCGACTGCATGGAAGTGCTGGCGCAAATGCCGGACAAGTGCCTTGATTTAGTGCTTACGGATGTGCCGTACAAACAGGAATTTCACGGCCGCGGGATGAGTGCCGCCCGGCCGAACTACTTAAAAATAAAAGAGTACGGCAGTGATAAAGATTTAGATTACAGGGATTTTTTAATGCTGTGCATACGCAAATTGCGCAAGTTAAATTTCTTTACATTTTGCGATAAAGAAACAAAGTTTGAGTTTATTAAATTTGCCAAAAATCATGACTTTGGCTACAAGGAACTTTGTTTTTGTAAAACCTCGCCCACTCCGTTTTGTAATAACCAGTGGCTTGCGGATGTGGAGTACGGGGTACATATTTTTAAGAACTTGGATGTAATGGGTACGTACAAAACAAAACGCTCTTTCTTTGTAATGGATAACTTCAAAGAGGACGGAGTGCCGCACCCCTCGGCTAAAAAGGTGGAAATAGTGCGCAAAATTTTAATGAACATTTCCGTAGAGGGTGATGTAGTTTGCGACCCGTTTATGGGATCGGGCACTACCGGGCTGGCGTGCCATGGATTAAAGCGCGCCTTTATAGGCGTAGAGAAAAACCCGGAGTATTTTAATTTGGCCTACGGCCGGATGAAAGCCGAGGTCAACCAGTTACAACTTTTTTAAGGAGGCGAAGTATGGTAGAAGTGCATTTGAAAAGTAACGGTAGCAAAAATTATATTATCCCGGCCGGATATATGAACAGGGCCGCGCGCCGGAAATGGCAAAAGATTATGCGCCAGGATAGAAAGCACAAAGGCGTACGGATTTATTAGGGGGCGATATGAAAAAGAAACCGGGCTCATGGAACTTCAAAAAGCCCATACGTACAAAACACGGATGTAACGTGTGCCCTCATAACCCCGTGGGGATTTGCGAACTGGCAAACAGGGAAGTGCCGTCGGGGTATATCATTAAAAACGGAACACCGCCATGGTGCCCGAAAGGAGGCGAGAAATGACTGTAAAAATTGAAATGGATATGCCGGAAATATGTAGCAACTGCCCGATGTTTGAAAAATCACCATCTACGGAAAATGTTTTTTACTTTATGGGTGAGCCGTTAAATGGAAAATGCAAGGCACTTCCAATAAAAGATTACGGCGCCGGGTTGTGAATTATCAAACCGTAAGCACTCGTAGTGAAATAGAAAGCCACTGCCGAAGTAGATTTTGTCCGTTAAAGGAGTATGAAAAATGACACGCCGCAATTTCAAAGTAGGTGATATTGTGTATGCAAGTAGCGACGACTATCGCGTATGTAAGTGGAAAATTGTTGCCGCTATTTCCTGGGGCGCGTTTGTGTTAAAACGCCGCACGTCCTGGTATAACGACTATTTCCGTGGATATATAGATATATCCGTAAAAGTGCCGGAGGAAATTTCAAAAACAAAAAAGGGGTGCATAATATGAACTGTTCTTTTTGCGGCCGGGAAAATATCCCGCTTAAATATGAAAGCATTAACTCGGGGCTCAAAATTTATCAGTGCCCTAAGTGCGGGCGGCAAAACCCCGTCAATGTAGATAAGGAGTTAGAGCGATGATAACCACTCAACAATTATACGAGTGGCGTTATGCCATAGAAAATACGCAAAAACAGGCGGCCAACCTGGCCGATAAAAACGTAGGGGCCGAAAGCGCGCATTTGTACTATACGCATATTGCCGATACGGCCAACGCACAACTCTCGCTTGTGCAACGGCTTATTAGACAAAGCGAACAAAACGATTTGGAGGATTAAATATGAAAATACCGAATATAGAGAAAGCCGAATTTGTAATAGAAAGATACCGCGGCATTTGTACCGCCATAGATGATATAGAAAAAAGCGATAAAAAAATGGGAGTTACTAATTTGCCCGCTGATGACCGCTACGATAGCGTGGAAATAAACGGCGTGTATCATAATCGGGTGTGGGTAAAACACTCCGCTGTTATGGAACTTTTGACAAAATTGCGCGAGCAATACAAAAAAGAAGTGGAGGCCTTATGAACTTTATTGAACTAACTTCGCACGACGGAAAAAAGATATGGGTAAATTTTAATAATGTTACTTTCTTTCATATCGGTAATGGTGAGGATAAAATATACACCGAAATTAGATCGGATGAAATGATTATCTCATGGGTTAGAGAAACACCCGAACAGATATTACAAAAAATAAAAGAGGCCGTGAAATGAAAAGTTTTTTGTACGGGTTTTGCAACGTAATGGGTACGCGCCTGGAACTGCCATACTTGGGCGAGTCCGGCAAGTACCTTTTGGGCGGATTTGTAGCCGCCGTTATAACCGCGGCCGTACTTGTATTTGCTGTTTTTTCTATCGGCCAACTGATAGCCGATATACTACTTGGAAAATTTGCGATGTAATAAATTATACGTGAGAGGTAAAACTATGGACGAAGTAAAAGAAACAAAAGAGCAAGTAACCGACATGCGCGCACCCGATACAAACAAAACGGATATGCGCGTAGCCGCCCCGGAGCCGTGCACGTGTGCGGAGGGCGAAATAGCCGTGTGCCCTCCTCCGGCGTTAGAGCCGTGGCAAGAACGGATGGCAAAAGAATACTGCGAACTAAAAGAACGCTATTGTAAATTGCACCGAATTATTACACGAATTGAGGCGGGAACGTGTGATTTTAACCCGGCTTGCCCGCTTGAATTATTGCAACGCCAGGCGTGCGCGATGGGTGAATACTTGCATGTGTTAGAACTACGGGCGGAAATTGAAAAAGTGCCGCTCCCGTACTAAGAGAGAGGAGTAAAAAAATGAGTGAACATCATAGCAGTAGCGGCGGAGTGGGGTTTGTAGGACTTCTCACTATCGCGTTTATTGTATTAAAGTTATGCGGCGTTATTACCTGGCCATGGTTGTGGGTACTTTCGCCGATATGGCTTACGTTGTTATTTGTAATGGTCGTACTGTTGTTTGCCGGAATTGTTTTGTTATTTTGTTCGTTGTTTGGAAAAGTAACAAGATAAAACATTTAGCCCCGGCCTCCGGGCCGGGGTAAAAAGGAAGTGGGATTATGGGTAAAGGATATATAAAATTATACCGAAGTGAGGCAGACCTCCCAAAACTGTGGGAAAACAACGCCTTATTTGCGGTATATCAAAAACTTAAAATAGTGGCCTTATGGCCGGAGGGCACCATCAATAAGCCCTCGCGCGTTTTGGCCAAACAACTGGCTATAAGCCGCAATACGCTACGCAAGACCTTAGAGGGATTACAGGAATTAGGCCTTGTGTGGGTGGATATTACCGACAAAAATACACTGTTCTTGCGGGTTACTTACATTGAACAAGACCCATGGGATAAAATAAACGCGCCGGAAAACGGCCCGCAACCCGCTCGCGGGGTCAACCTACTAAACCAACCAAAACAACAAACTAAGCCCGTTTTAGGCCCTACTGCGCCCGCTTTTGAGGAAAGTGCCGCACCCGATTATCCTACCCCGGCACCCGGAGCCATTGGGTCAAAATTTGAGCCACCCGCTACGGTGGGTCAAAATTTGAGCCACCCTGGGTCAAAATTTGAGCCAAAACTGGGTCAAAATTTGAGCCACCTTACCTTATATAGAAATAATAAGATAGAATCTAATAATACAAACCCCCATTATCCCCCTACCCAACTGACTGATAACGGCTTTACTGCGTTTTGGGATGCCTATCCTAACAAAAAAGGCAAACAACCCGCTTTTAAGAAATGGCAGAGCGGCCAGTATGATTTATCAAAAATACTACCCGTACTTGAAAAGCAAAAAAAATTACGA